>Ga0070741_10001902_pt1 | contig 59338 bp, 51 predicted proteins | sample Coa_R1_4_FD_66440 | JGI IMG/M metagenome (GOLD analysis project Ga0070741, IMG submission 66440) | Surface soil microbial communities from Centralia Pennsylvania, which are recovering from an underground coalmine fire - Coalmine... | ecosystem: Environmental > Terrestrial > Soil > Unclassified ...
TCGCTGCTGCACCATCCCGAGGTGCTGGAAGTGGCGTCGCAGTACGGCGACCCCTACGAGGTGCTAGCGCCGGTGTCGCACGCGGCGCACGGCTCGAACACACTCTGGTGATGGGCGTGGACGTGTCCCCGATCCGATGCGCGACTACAGCCTGGCGCGGGTGGCGCACCGCGAGCCGCGGACTGCTGCTGGCGGCGATGCTGCTTGCCGCGTGTGGCGCGCCGGCGGGCGGCGGGGGCCAAAGCCCTGGGGCCGCAGGCGCGGGGCAGCCGGCGGCGAGCGGGCCGGCAGGCGGGACCAGCGGCGCGGGCGCGAGCGCCCGGGCGCTGCCGGCGGGCATCAGCGCGCTCCTGGATGCCGCGCGGCGCGAGGGCCGGGTCGTCACCTACGGCGTCACCTCGACGCCGGCCGACGAGGCGGCCATGCGGCAGGCCTTCCGCGACTACTTCGGCTTCGAGCTGGAGCTGGTCTTCGAGAGCGGCCTGCACCCGCAGAAGGCGGCGGAGCTGCTGGCCGCCGCGCGCTCGGGCGTGCGCTCGGGCATTGATCTCTTCTGGTCGAGCGAGCTGATCCTGAACGACCTCGACCACGGCGGGCTACTGCAGGACGGCAAGTGGCTGGAGCCGCTCGACCTGCAGCCCGAGAACCTGATGATGCGCGGCAAGGGCGCGCGCGTCCACGACAGCTTCCTCATCAACGTGCTGTACAACACGCAGCAGGTCAGCGCCGCCGACGCTCCCCACCGCTACCAGGACCTCCTTCAGCCGCGCTGGCAGGGCGCCATCGTCGCGCCACGCACGGCCTCGCAGATGACCTACCTGACGTACGTGTACGGCGAGGACGCGGCCACCGAGCTGGCGCAGGGGCTCGTGCGGCAGAAGATCGCCTTCGTGCCGACCTATCCCGACGCCACGGCCCGCGTGGCGTCGGGCGAGTACCTGCTCAGCATGGGGCAGAACGCCGAGCGCGAGGCGCGTCGCGGCGCGCCCGTGGCCGACGCGCCGCTCGACGTCGCGATCGTCGTGCCCTGGGCCGTGAGCCTGATGAGCGACGCCGAGCACCCGGCCGCTGCCACGCTGTTGGCCTACTTCCTGACGACGCCGGAGGGGCAGCGAGCGATTGACCAGACCTGGGCTAACTCGCGCGCTAGCTCGCCCGACACGTCGGCCTGGCGCGTGGTGCAGGGCAAGCAAGTCATCCAGCCGACGCTCGACTGGCTGGAACGCGAGGAGGCGCGGCTGCGCGCGAAGTACGCGGACATCCTGGGCATTCGGTAGAGCGGGAGGGGCGCGATGGTGCAGTTCAGCTATTTTCACCTAATGCCGCATCCATACCTGGAGCAGGCGCCAGACTGGCCGGTGCCGCACAAGCTGTTCGACCCCGAGCGGGCGCACGCCGACTACGAGCAGTACGTGGACCAGATGGCGCTCGCGGAGGAGCTGGGCTTCGACTGGGTGGGCTGCAACGAGCACCACTACACGCCCTACGGGCTGATGAGCAACCCCGCGCTCATCGGCGCGGCGCTGACCCAGCGCACGCGGCGCATCCGCATCGCCATGCTGGGCGCGCTCCTGCCGCTAAACAACCCGGTGCGCGTGGCCGAAGAGTACGCCATGCTCGACGTAATGAGCGGCGGGCGGCTGATCGCGGGGCTGATCCGCGGCATCCCGAACGAGTACATCGCCTACGGTGTGGACCCGAGCGAGTCGTGGGAGCGCTTCGAGGAGGCGATCGACCTGGTGATTCGGGCGTGGACGGAGCCGGAGCCGTTTGGCTGGGAGGGCAAGCACTACCAGTTTCGCACGGTCTCCATCTGGCCGCGGCCGCTGCAGCAGCCGCACCCGCCGCTCCTGTTCTCGGGCGGCAGCGTGGAGTCGGCGGCCTTCGCGGCGCGCAAGCGGGCGAAGATCGGCGTGGTGCAGCTCATCTCGCTGGAGCACGCGAAGGAGAACCTGGACGTATACCGCCAGACGGCCCGAGAGCTGGGCTGGGAGCCGCCGGCCAGCAACCTGCTGATCGGCATGCACACGCACGTCGCCCGCACCGACGCGGAGGCGCGGGAGACGCTGGGCCGCGGCGAGGACTACTTCTACCGCGTCCTCTCCAGCGCCACCCAGCACGCGAACGAGCTGGTGGTCCACGGCTCGAACTACTATCGGACCGCCGAGGCGCGCGAGCGGCGCATCACCCGCCGTGCCGCGCACAAGCACCTGAGCATCGACGATCGTATCGAGCAGGGGACTATCCTTTGCGGCTCGCCCGATACCGTCGTGCGGCAGATCGAGCGCGTCGTGAAGGAGCTGGGCATCGGCGTCATCCAGACCGGCTTCAAGATCGGCTCGATCCCGAACGAGAAGGTGGTGGAGAGCATGCGGCTGTTTAGCCGCGAGGTCCTGCCGCACGTACGCGATCTGTAACCAGACAGGGAGTGCGACCATGCCGCAGCAAGAAGAGGGGCGGGTCACCGCCGGCGACTGCGCGATCGCGTGGCACGCGGCGGGCGACGGCCCGCTGCTGGCGTACCTGCACGGCGCGGGCGGGCTACGCTGGGGACGCGCGCTGGACGGCTTCGCGGAGCGGTTCCGCGTGGTGGCGTTCGACATCCCCGGCTTCGGCGGCTCGACGCTGGGCGACAGCGTGCAGAGCATCCCCGACGCCGCCGACGCGCTGGCCGCCGCGATGGAGCAGGTCGCCCACGGCGAACGCATGCACCTCATGGGCACGTCGCTCGGCGGCCGCACGGCGGCCTGGCTGGCGGTGCGCCACCCGCAGCGGGTCGACCGGCTGGTGCTAGAGAGCCCGGCGGCGTTTCGGCCGCCCGACGCCCCGCCGCTCAGCAGCTTCCCGCCCGACGAGCTGCGCCGCCGCCTCTACGGCAACCCCGAGCAGGCGCCGCCCACGGACGACCCGGCCGTTCGCCAGCAGCAGTTCCAGGTCATGGCGCGCCTGACGAAGGGCGTCGGCTGGGATAGCGAGCTGGAAGCGCGGCTCGGGGAGATCGAGGCGCCCACGCTCGTGCTGTTCGGCACGCAGGACGGGCTCATCCCGCCCGAGATGGGCCGCATCTACAAGGAGCGCATCCCGCAGGCGTTCCTCACCTACGTCTACCAGGCGGCCCATGCGATCCAGTGGGACCGCCCCGACGCTTTCGTCGACCTCGTGAGCGACTTTCTCGAGCGGGGCGAGGCCTTCGTCGTGCCGCGCGCGAAGGCGACGGCGGGATGAGCCAGCCCCCGCTGGTCTTCAGCTTCTTCCACCTGATGGCCTGGCCGTACCTGGAGCAGCCGCCGGCCGCCTGGCCGGTGGCGCACCGCCTGTTCGATCCGCGGCGCGGCCCGCGGCTCTACGGCGAATACCTGGATCAAATGGCCCTCGCCGACGAGCTGGGCTTCGACTGGGTGGGCTGTAACGAGCACCACTACACGTCCTACGGGCTGATGGCGAGCCCGACGGTGATTGGCGGCGCGCTCACGCAGCGCACGCGGCGCGCGAAGATCGCCATGCTCGGCAGCCTGGTGCCGCTGAACAACCCCGTGCGGGTCGCCGAAGAGTACGCCATGCTCGACGTGATGAGCGGCGGGCGGCTGGTGGCGGGCTTCATTCGGGGGCTGCCGCAGGAGTACATCGCCTACGGTGTCGATCCCGACGAATCTTATGAGCGCTTGGCCGAGGCCTGGGACCTCATCCTTCGCGCCTGGACGGAGCCAGAGCCGTTCGGCTGGGAGGGAAAGCACTACCGGTTCCGCACGGTATCCATCTGGCCGCGGCCGCTGCAGGAGCCGCACCCGCCGATCTTCATCTCGGGCGGCAGCAGCGACTCCGTGCGCCTGGCCGTCGAGCGGCGGGTGGGGATCGGCGTGGCGCTGGCGAGCGCGGAGATCGCCCGCGCGCAGTTCGACAGCTACCGGGCGCTCGCTCGCGCCGCGGGCTGGGAGCCGACGCGCGACCTGTTCTTCTGGGACCAGGCCGTCCACGTGGCGAAGACCGACGTGGCCGCGCGCGAGGCGTTCCGCGGGCCGACTGACTACTTCTACCGGTACTTGCTCGTGCCGACGCGGCGCGCGAACGAGCTGGTCATCCAGGGCGGCTATTACCACGACCCGGCCGACCGCGAGCGCCGCCTGCAGCGGGTGCGGCAGCGCGAGACCGTGACGCTGGAGAGCGAGATCGAGCAGGGGCGGGCGCTCTGTGGCAGCCCCGACACGGTCGTCGAGCAGATTCGCCGCTGGGTACCGTACGTGGGCCATGGCGTCCTGAACGTCCGCTTCCAGGTCGGTACCATGCCGCACGACGAGGTGGTGGCGAGCATGCGGCTGTTCGCGACGGAAGTGCTCCCGCACGTGCGGGATCTGTAGCGGTTGTGCGCGCGCTGCCCGGCTGGGTCTGGCGGCCGAGGGGCTGTCGAGGACGCCTGGTAGGGTCGCCCTCACGACCGTGCCGCGGGTGAGAGGGCCGGGGTCAGCGGCTCTGGCGGCGCTGGTGGTGCGTGCGGAAGCCGTCGGCCAGCGCGGCTGTGAGGACGAGGGCGGCCGCGGCCACGGCGAAGACGCCCAGGTGCAGCGGCAGGCGGTCGTGAAAGCCGGCGGCGGCCAGCAGCAAGATGGCGTAGGCCGCGCCGAGGCACACCGAGCCCTCGAGCAACACTAGCACGAACAAGAGATCATCGAGCACCGTCATCGCTGCCTCTGCGGCACGGTCCACTCACCGTGCCGTTCGCCATCAGTATAGCGCCGCCGCTGGCGGGGCGTCCGCCCCCCGGCCATCATAAGTAGATTCTTAATTCTAGCACGCCGCGCGGACGCCGGAGCGCGCTCCGGCTCGCCGATTCGGTAACAGAACGAGAGGCATTTTGTGAGCGAATTGTGACTGGGCGGCGACCAGTTGTGAGCAGAACTGTGACCGTTGCTCGTTACGCTTGCACTCGGCCTGGAACGCGGAGCCGTGAGCCAGGCCAGCCTTGGGGGGCAACCCGGGCCGCGCGGCCAGAGGATCGCGTGGTCATGCTTGCAAGGGCGCGTTTGTCGCGCCCTGCTGCGAGGCGCGGCCGGCGCGTGCAATTGCTATTTGGCGCGCCGTCGGCGGCATCCTTGCAGCAACAATACTGACGCCCTGCCAGCGCGGCCGCATGGAGCCGCCGGCAGGGCGTCGTCATGTCCAGCGCCTGCTCCCGTGAGCGAATTGTGAGCGGCGGGGCGCGCGTTGTGAGCGGTTTTGTGACTGCCACGGCATATCGTGGCGGCGCAACCAGCGCCCGTCCGTCGGCCGGCGTCATGTGCCCGGTGCGATTCGCGACGGAGCCTGAAAGGAGCCGGACATGCGTCACTTCATCGTGCTTGGCGGCGTCGCCCTCGCGGTCCTCTGCCTGCTGGCGGCAGCCGTCGTCGCCACCGCCGCGCCGGCACCGCAGACCGGCCCAAGGCTCAACGTCGTCGCCGGTCAGGGCGACGGGGTTGTGAAGATGCAGGGCTTTGTGCCCGACAAACTGCGCGTGGCGCAGGGCACGACGGTCACCTGGACGGTGAATAGCGACGAGGAGCACGGGATCGCCTTCCTGGCCGGAACGACCGTCTCGCTGGAGCGGACCGTTCCCCAGCCGGAAGACCCGTCGCGCCCGCGGATGGCGAACCCGCGCATCTTTGACGCCGTGCCGCCGCGGGGGCCGTACGACGGTAGCTACTTCGTCAATTCGGGCCCGCTCGGGCGCGGGCAATCGTTCTCGGTGACGTTCGCCAGCACGGGCAGCTTCGAGTTCCTCTGCCCGCTTCACCCGCGGGTGATGACCGGTGTGGTCGAGGTGGTGCCCGCGGGCAGTGCCGGCATCACGACGCAGCAGCAGGCTGACGCCGAGGCGGCCGCGCACATGGCGCGCGACCATGGGCCCCAGGTCGAGCAGCTTCTTGCGACCCGCAACCGCGCGGCCAGCACGGATGGCCCGGCCGACAGCAAGATCTGGTTCGTGCGCGCGGGCACCGGCTGGCGCACGTACCTGCCCGAGATCGGCCACCTGGACATCGACGCCTTCCTGCCGGACTCGCTGACCGTGCGCCAGGGCGACACGATCGTCTGGACGGTGGACCACGACGTGCCGCACACGATCACCTTCCTGCCGCCCGGTCAGGCGCCGCCCGAGATCTGGGCGCCCATGCTGCCCGACGGGACGCTGGTGACGCCGGGCATGGCGCCGCCCGCCGATCCGTCGGTGCAGCCGCGCCTGGTCAGCGTGAATCGCCAGCCGGTGAAGCCGGCCGCGAGCTACGACGGACACAGCCTCTACAGCTCGGGGCAGCTCGGCGGCGATCCGCCCACCCCGCAAGGCATGGCCTGGGCCCTCACCTTCGACACGCCTGGCACGTACGAGTATCTCTGCCTCCTGCACGCCGGTACCGGCATGCGCGGGCAGATTACCGTTACGCCGCGGGAGTAGCAGCAGCGTGGGCCGGGGGCGGCGCGGCGGCACGGCTGCCCGCCCCCGGCCCACCACGGAGGGAGATCGGTGATGCGGTGGATGCTAGCGGCCGTCGTGACGGTGGGCCTCGTCGTGGCGGCGACCGCGCAGGCCGTGACGGCGCCGCTGCACGCGCCGGGCGCGCAGACGCGCAGCTTCACGCTGTACGTGCGGGAGGGCTGGGTGCCGCTGCCCGATGGGCGCCAGGTGTACGTGTGGGGCTTCACCGACGATCCGAACGGGCCGCCGCAGGTGCCTGGCCCGCCCATCGTCGTCAACGAGGGCGACACGGTCGAGGTGACGCTGGTAAACGACCGCGACCCGACCGCCAGCGATCGCCTGCCGGTCGGGGAAGGCCACACGATTCACCTGCACGGGCTGGACGTCACGACGGAGAATGATGGCGTGCCAGAGACGCACCCGGCGGGCCTGGTGCGGCAGGACGATCGTTACACTTATCGCTTCCTGGCCTCGCATGCCGGCACGTACTGGTACCACTGCCACCAGAACAACGTCGAGCACCAGCAGATGGGGATGTACGGCCCCATCATCGTCCACGCGGCGGGCGGCGCGAAGACGGCGTACACCGGCGGCCCCGGCTTCGACCGCGAGCAGACGCTGGTGCTGGCCGAGATGGGCCTGTCCGGCCACGAGCAGGCGCGCGAGAGCGCGAAAGAGGGCGCGCTGCCGTACAACTGGCTGCGCTACACGCCCGACTTCGTCTTCACGAACGGCCAGCCCCAGGACGAGCGGGGCGACGTGTGGGCGAGCGCCGCGGCCGCGCCGGGCGAGCGCGTGCTCGTGCGGGCCATCAACGCCGGCTACGTCGTGCACCAGTTGCACGCGCACGGCGGGCCGTTCCAGGTGGTGGCGACCGACGGGCGTCCCTGGCCGCAAGGCCCCACGACCGACACCATCTGGCTCGGGCCTGGCGAGCGCTACGATCTCCTCGTGACGGCCGACGCGGGCGGCCGCGTGGCGCTGCACGACCACGTCGCGGACGTGGCCGCGCCGCCGCGCGGCCCGGCGCCGGCCGCGGCCGCCCCGACGGGCGCGACGCGGCAGTACACGCTCTACGTGCGGGACGCGCGGCAGACGATGCCGGACGGCGTCGAGGTCTCTGGCCTCGGCTTCACGGACGACCCGGCCGGGCCGGGTCAGGTGCCGGGGCCAGCGCTCGAGGCGACCGAGGGCGACACCGTCGAGATCACGCTAGTGAACGACGGCGATCCCACCGGTCAGGGCCACGCGTTGGCGATGCCGGGCCTGAGCACGCCTGTGCAGGGGCCGGCGCGCGTGGCGCCGGGGGAGAGCGGCACTTATCGCTTCGTGGCCGGCCGCGCGGGCTCGTATCTATACGCCAGCCCCGATCGCGGCGACCAGGAATTGGGCCTGTACGGGGCGCTCGTCGTCGCGCCCGCCAGCGACGCGCGCCGCGTGTATGGCGATGGGCCGTCGTTCGACGAGCAGCATACCCTGGTGCTCAGCGAGGTGGACGCACCAGGGCACGCCGCGGCCCGCCAGACGCTCCCGGGCCAGGGCGGGCCCTACGACTGGGCGGCGGGATCGCCAAACTACTTCCTTATCAACGGCCGCGCCTATCCCGACGTCGAGCGCGATCCGGCGAGCATGGTGCACACCGCGCCCGGCACGCGCGTGCTGCTGCGCACCGTGAACGCGGGCCGGCAGCCGCACGCCATGCACCTGCACGGCTACCACTTCCACGTCGTGGACGTGGACGGCCGCCCGCAACCGGGCTGGCCCGCGAAGGACACGGTGCTGCTGTGGCCCGGGGAGAGCGCGAACCTGCTGTACGTTGCCGACCAGCCCGGGCGCTATCCGTTCCACGATCACTTTGAGGCGTCTAATACGAACGATGGCGTCTGGCTGGGAGGCATGCACACGATGGTCGCCACCGGCGTCGAGCACCCACTGGCTGCTCCACCCGCCGGCACCCAGTCCGCGGTCAGCGCGGCCACCGAGCCAGCCGACGCGGCGAGCGGGGCCAGCGTGGCCGCCGCCCCGCCAAGCGAGCCGGGGGACGCCGCCGGCCCGACGGTGTTCATCCGCGACAATTTCTACGCGCCCAACCAGCTCACCGTGCCTGCGGGTACCACAGTCCAGTGGGTCCACGAGGGGCAGGTCGAGCACACCGTGTCGAGCCTGCTGGGCTACTTCGACTCGGGGCCGCTGACGAACGGCAACACGTTTAGCTACACCTTCACCACGCCCGGCCGCTACGACTACTTCTGCCGGTTCCACCTCACCAATCGGGGGACGATCGTGGTGCAGTGAGCCAGCGCTTCATGGCTGGGCTCGCGGCCCGTCTGCTACGATGGGGTACCACGCCAGTGGGTACCACCGCTGCTGCGGCCCGAGGTGCTGCCATGTCGCGCTGCCGCCACGGCATCCTGGCATTTGTCGCGCTCGTGCTCCTGAGTTGTAGCGCGCCCGCGGGCGGGGGGACGTCCGCGAGCGGCGGGGCGCCCGCCCAGCCCGCCGCGCAGCCGCCGGCGGCGGGCGGCGGGGCGAGCGCGGCTCCGGCCGGCTCCCAGGCGCCCGCCACGCCGGCCGCGCGCGAGCCGGGCAAGCTCGCCGTCACGGCGCTGGCGCTTAGCATCAGCCCGGCCGCCATCGCCGACGAGATGGGCTACTGGCGCGAGGAGGGGATCGAGCCGGAGCTGCCGTACATCGCGGGGGCGGCGCAGCCCGCCCAGGCGCTGGTAGCGGGCGACGTGCAGTTCGTCGCGGGCGCGGGCGCCACGGCCGTGCCCGCATCGCTGCAGGGCGCGGACCTGGTGGTGATCGCCGTGAGCGTGCCCACGTATCCGTTCACCATTCAGTCCCCGCGGCTGCAGCGGCTCGAACAGCTTCGCGACGGCAAGCTCGGCGTAACGCGGCGCGGCGCGGCGAGCGACTTCGCGGCGCGCTACGCGCTGCAGACCGTTGGGCTGCAGGGCGATCGCGACGTGCCGATCATTCAGATGGGCGGCGAGCCCGAGGCGATCGCTGCCATGGAGTCCGGCGCGGTGGACGCCGCCGTGGTGAGCGAGTTCGGCACCGTCGAGGCGCGCCACCGCGGCTATCACGAGCTGATGGACATCGGCAGGGCGGGCGCGCCCTACGCGCTGACGGGCCTGGTCACCTCGCGCAAGCTGGTCGCCGAGCGGCCCGACTTCGTGCGGCGCTTCGTGCGCGGCTGGGTGCGTGGGCTCGCGGCGGCGGCGACCAAGCCGGACATCAGCCTGCCGATCATGAAGCGGTTCATCAAGGCCGACGACGACGAGCGCCTGCGCGAGGCGTACAACATCTTCACCGGGTACGTCGCCCGCATTCCCTATCCCAAGCCGGACGGCATCCAGGCGGTGATCGACACCCTCGCCCAGGACGAGCCGCGCGCCGCCGGCTTCAAGGCCGCCGACTTCATCGACGACCGCTTCATCCGCGAGCTGGACGAGAGCGGCTTCTTCAAGCAGCTCTACGGCGAGTAGCGCGCCGTCCCCGCGTCGCTGAAGCTAGCCACGCGAGGCGTTGCCTGCGGCCAGGGCCGCATTGGCTTCGGCGAAGACACGCCTCGCGCGCTCGACGTCGTAGGGTCGCTCCTCTAACGTCACCGGGTCCCACTCGCTGCGGGGCTCGTTGAAGAAGTCACCGCCGTAGACATGAATGGCCTCCGCGAACGTCCCGCGCGGATTCGTCACGGCGTGGATCACGTCTTTCCCGAGCAGCGCCGCGTCGCCGCGCTCCAGGTCCTTGCTGCCCGCTCGCACGAGACCCTCGCGACCGCGGCGGAAGAACGTGTTGTCTTCCTGGCCGCCGTACAGACCGATCACCGCCCACATGCGATGATCATGCGGGTAGATGGACATGCCCGGCGCCCAGATCACGCGGAGCACGGTCAACTGCGGCGAGTGGTGCAGCGCAACGATCTCGGCCTTCGTCGCCGGGCCGAGCGCCGCCGCGACCTCTCCGGGGTTAGAGAGGGCCTGGGACATGATCTCCTTGATGGCAAGTTCTGGGCTGTGCTCCTGCAACGCCGCCCGAAACCGTGCGATCATCTCCTCCATCTCGAACATCGGCGCCCTCCTTTCTCGGCGCGACTCTCTGCCGGAACCTGGTAACCGCACGCCAGTCACCTGGGGCAACGCGGGGACGTCCCTATCCCTCGGCGAGCGTGTCTGCTGGCCGCCAGTATACAGCGTCGGGGGACCGGCTGCTGTCATCCGCGCGACAGCGCGCGGCAGCCTGGTGCCGATTCGCCGGGCGAATTGGCGGGCGAGCGCTCCAGGACCATGATGGGCGTAGGACCATCGGCTCTGGAGGCAGGCTGTGGGCGACTGGCTGGACTACTTCACCGCGAACCGCGCGCGGCCGCGGCCGACTGCCTGGACGGCCGGCGTGGCCGTGCCGCTGGCCCTGCGGGCGCCGCTGGTGCGCTCGCTGCAGCGCTTCCAGGTGGGCGAGCAGGGGGAGGGACGGCACCTGCGACGGGCGGCACGGGCGACCGGCGACGTGCGCTACGCCGCCGCCGTGGACCTCTTCCTCGCGGAGGAGCAGGCGCACGCGCGGCTGCTGGCCGCGCTGCTCGGGGCGCTCGGCGCGCCCGTGCTCGCCCGCCACTGGAGCGACGGCTGCTTCGTCTGGCTGCGCCACCGCGCGGGGCTGTACGGCGCGCTGCTGGTGCTCATGGCGGCCGAGATCATCGGCGAGTACGCTTATGGGTTGGTGGCGCGGGTGGTGCCCGACGCGGGGGTGCGACGCGCGATGGCGGATATCCTGGCCGACGAGGCAGGGCACATTGCCTTCCACCGCGACGCGCTGCGCCGCGGCCCCGGCGCGTTGCGCGGGCCGGCGCGCCAGGCCGTGCGCTTGGGCTGGCGGCTGCTGTTTCGCGGCGCTTGCCTGGTGGTGCTGCTCGACCAGCGGGCGTTCCTGGCGGCCGCCGGCGTCACGCCGCGCGCCTACTGGCGGGACACGGGGCGCCGCTTCGCCCAGGCCGAGGCGTGGGTGTTCGGCGCGCCCGGCGACAGTGCGCTCACTCGCGGATGGCAAGCGGGCGACTAGTATTCGCCGGCCCCAGTCGGTATACTGAGATTAGTGGCTTCTCGGCGGCCAGCGCGCGCTGCTCCGAAGTGTTCCTCCTCTAGCGTCTCGACGCCAGACCGAGCACTCTCTTCTCAGCTCACGATGATTGCCCTGGGCCAACTTCACTGCCAAGGGGCACACTCGTGACCTACGCCGACAAGATTCTCCTCTGCCGCGACTGCGGCAAATCGTTCCCTTTCACGGCTGCCGAGCAGGAGTCGTTCGTCCAGAAGGGCCACTTCAACGACCCGGGCCGCTGCGCCGAGTGCCGGGCGGCGCGCAAGGCGCGTGGCGCCGGCCCCAGCCCGGAGAGCGCCCGCGCCTACAGCGCTGGCGCCGGGGGCGGCTACACGCGCGGCCCGCGCGAGCTGTTCGCCGCGACGTGCTCCGCGTGCGGCCAGACGGCCCAGGTGCCGTTCCAGCCGCGCAACGACAAGCCGGTCTACTGCTCGAACTGCTTCGAGCAGAAGCGTGCCGCGCGCTAACGGCCGCGTCAGACATGGCGCCGTGTGAGCGTCGCCCGAAAGGCCGGCGGCCCAAGCCGGCGACTCTGGCGCCGCCCGCGGCGACCAGGACCGCTGCAACGGCCGTCACATCCCGCCGAGAGCAAGGCCGCCGCCCGCGCGGCGGCCTTGCGGGCGGCGGGGTAGGCCGTTACTATCCAAGCACCGCGCGGTGGGCGCGCGCCGACGACGACCGGGAGTGATGGCCATGGCGAACCTCGAATTCGGCATCTTCGACGCGTTCCCCAAGGAGAGCGAGCAGGAGACGGCGGCCGAGCTGTACGACCGCCACATCGCGCGCGCGCAGCTCGCCGAGCGGGTGGGCTTCGGCTACTACTTCTTCATCGAGCACCAGAACGCCCCCTTCGCCGACATCTCGGCGCCGAATGTGTATCTCGCCGCGCTCGCCCGCGAGACCACGCGCCTGCGCTTCGGCCCCCTGGTCTACCAGATGCCGATGCACCACCCGATTCGGCTGGCGCAGGACGCGGCAATGGTGGACCAGCTCTCGCACGGGCGGCTGGAGTTTGGCATCGGCTACGGCATCCACGAGCACGAGTTCTTGCGCTGGAAGATCCCGTTTGCCGAGCGCCGCAAGATGGGCCTGGAGATGATGGAGATCATCCTGAAGGCCTGGACCGAGGACAGCGTGACCTACGAGGGCAAGTACTGGAGCTTCGATGAGGCGCTGCCGCGCCCGAAGCCGTTCCAGCAGCCCCACCCGCCGCTGTGGCTCGGCGCGCACAGCACCACCTCGCTGGACTACGCGGCGCAGAAGAACCTGAACGTCGCCCAGAACATCGACGTGGACGCCGTGGTGGCTGAGAAGTTCGCCTATTTCCGCGACGCCTGGCGGCGGGCCGGCCACGCCGGCCCGATGCCGCGGACGCTGCTCGCCCGCCACGTTCACGTCGCGCCCACGGATGAGCAGGCGCGCGCCGAGGCGGAGCCGTACCTGATGAAGGGCTTCTTCGGCGCCGGCGCGGAAGCGATCGCGCGTACCCGGATCGGCTGGGGCAGCGACCAGCGGGGCACTGGCGGCGAGCGCAACCCCGACATCGAAGAGCGGGGCCGGGTGTTCCGCGAGATCACCAAGTCCTATGACTTCTGGATCGACAACGGCCTGGCCCTGGTCGGCAGCCCGGAGACAGTGATCCGCCAGATCCAGGCGCAGCAAGCGCGCGTCGGCTACGACGTGCTGGCCACGCAGCACCAGCTCCACGACATGCGCTCCGACATGGTCCACGCCTCGATCCGCCTGTTCGGCGAAGAGGTGATGCCCGCGTTCCGCTAGGCCGCGCGCCCCAGGCGCCAGTACACCGCGAGCAGCGCGAGGATGAGCAGCGGGTAGGCGACGTCAGTGCGCCGCGGCGGGCGCGCCCGCCTGTCCAGCGCCAGGTGAATGGCGATCCCTAGCACGTTCAGCGCCACGAAGGCGAAGACGAGCATGACTCTCGGCTAGCGCCTGGCGGCGGGCATGTTGCGCGGCAGGGGCCGGCCAGCCAGGAAGCCGCCATCAATGTGCAGCACCTCGCCGGTGATCCAGGGCGCGTCGTCGGAGGCGAGAAAGGCGATGCCCCGCGCGATGTCGTCGGCGCGGCCCAGGCGGTTGAGCGGGATCATCTGCAGGAACGCATTTTGATACTCGGGCGTCGAGCCCTGCTCGGGGCCGGGGACGAGGCCCGGTGCCACGGCGTTCACGCGGATGCCGTACTGGCCCAGCTCCAGCGCCATCACTTTAACGACCATCACCACGCCGGCCTTCGAGGCGCAGTGCGATACGCCGTTCATGCGGGCCGACTCGGCGGCCGTCGAGGCCAGGCAGACGATGGCGCCGCCGCGGCCCCGCGCCACCATCGCCCGCGCGGCGGCCTGGCAGACCAGGAAGGTGCCCTTCAGGTTGGTGTCCAGCTCCAGGTCCCAGGCGGCCTCGTCCATCTCGAGAACGGGCGCGAAGCTGCCCTCGCCGGCGCTGTTCACGACGACGTCCAGGCCGCCGAGTGTGTCCACCGTCCGTTGCACCATGGCCGTGACGGCACCCCGGTCGCGCACGTCGGCCGGCACGGCGAGGGCGCGCTTGCCCTCGGCGACGAGCGCGTCGGCGGCCGCCTGCGCCCGCCCGGCCCGGATATCGTTGATGGCGACCGCGGCGCCCAGGCTGGCGAGGAGTCGCGCCGTGGTCAAGCCGATGTGCTGGCCCCCGCCGGTGACGAGAGCCACTTTGCCCGTGAAGTCCATGCCCGTGTGTCCTCCCGCGTGATAGTAGGCCTCACTCCGGGCGCGGCGCGTTCGCGGGCCACAGCCCGGCGCGGCGCCGGTGACAGGTGAGGTAGGCGAAGCGCTCGTCTCCTGCCTGGATGCCGCGGCGCGCGCCCTTCGGGATGACGAGCGCTTGGCCGGGCGCGAGCGGGTGGCGCTCGTCATCGACTGTCACGATGCCCTGACCTGCCACGCCCACCAGCAGGACGTCCACCTCGCTGTTCACACTCTCGGCGAGCTGCTGCCCGGCGTCGAGCGCCACCAGGTTCACGTTCAGGTCGGCGGTCTGGCGCGTCCAGAGCGGGCCACGCTCCGCGCTGCCGCGCACGAGCGCCAGCAGGTCCACGATCGCGACCGGCTCCGCTCCAGCGTCCACGCTGCTCGGCCCTTATCCTTGCGGGCCAGCTTCCCTACCTCGCCCGCCGCCGCACTCTACCACGCGGGGCTGCGGAGCGCTAGCAGCCGCAAGTCATCTATGCCGCCTCATGTAACGTTACCGGCTCCGCATCGTTGTCCTTATGACGGCCGGGCGCGCCGAGCGCCGCGGCGCGTGCCCCGCCCGCAATACGGCAGGGAGAAGGAGGAGCACATGAGCAAGCGGACCTGGGCGCTCATTACGCTGAGCCAGACCACGCTGTTGGCGCTGGGCCTGGTGTTCGTCACGGCGCGCGGCGGCGCTGCCGCCCCGCGCCCCGCGCAGCCCCTCGCCGCCACGCCCGCGAGCGTCGTCTCGCAGGCAGCCCCGCCGCCCGACTTCGTGCCGACGATCACGCGGGCCGAGGCGCGCGCGATCATCGACAACGCCATCCCCAAGGCGATGGAGCTGCGCGGCACGATGGTGATCGCGGTCCTCGACGCGGGCGGCAACCTCGTCTCGCTCGACCGGATGGACGGCCGTGGGCCGACCTGGGACACCTTCGCCATCGGCAAGGCGATGGGCGCGCTCAGTAGCCGCCGCCCGACACGCGACTTCCCGGCGCTGATCAACGAGCGGCCGGACCGCTACTTCGGCACGCTGGCCACCCTGGGCCGTGAGGTCTACATGGTGAACGGCGGCCAGCCGCTGGTGGTCGACGGCCACGTCGTGGGCGCGGTCGGCGTCGCCGGCCTGGGGCCGGGCGAGGACGACATGGCCGCGGACGCCGGCATCGCGGCCTGGCAGGCGATGCGCTCGACCGTGCGGCGTTAAACGAGCGCGGGGTGTTGGCGAGGCGGCGCCGACGGGTTCGGGGAGGCCGCGGCGCCGCCTCGCCGGCCGTGGGCGCGACCTGCTCGCAGGTGGCGGCCTGGCCGCGGGCGCGCGGGGCCTGGCGTGGGGTATAGGCTACCGCCGTCAGAGCGCCGAGGGCGGGCCGCACGCGCCGAGGACCGGTGGGGCTTCCTTCACCGCCGCCGCGCTATCGGGCTCGCCCGCAAGAGCCCGGCTGTAGAACGTCAGGTAGTCGGCCACGTGGGCTGTCCAATATTCGCTCTCGTGGTCGCCTTCCCAGACCTGCCAGGTGTGGGCGACGCCGCGCCGCTCCAGCGTCTTGTGCAATAGCTCGATGCGGGGCAGCCAGGGGTCGGCGTCGCCCGCGTCCACCCAGATGCGGATGGCGCCGAGCCCTTCGTCCCGGCGCGCGTGGACGAGCGGGTCGACCTTAGCGAAGGTCGCCGCGTCGGCGAAGTAATAGGGTGCCTCGGCGCGGGGCCGAAGCGTGGGGCTGTGCGCGCCCGCCACGCCGAACACGTCGGGGTGATTGAAGGCGAGTTGCAGCGCGCCGTGGCCACCCATCGATAGCCCGCCAACGGCGCGGCTGCCGCGGTCGGGGATGGTCCGGTAGTTGGCATCCACGTGGGCGACCAGGTCGTCGGCGATGGCATCGCCCCAGCGCGGGCCGTCGGCGTGGTTCAGCCAGTAGGCTTCATCCCCCTGCGGCAATACGACCAGAAACGGGCGGATACAGCCGGCCGCTAGCAGGGCCGCCGCCGTCTCGTCCACGCCGTAGCCGAGCCACTCGCGGTTATCGCCGCCGATGCCGTGCAGCAGGTAAAGGACGGGGTAGCGCCCGTCCGGGTCCTCAGCGTAGCCCGGCGGGAGCCAGACAAGGTAGGAGAGGTCTCGGTCGAGCGCGGCGCTGTAGAACGTGACGTTGTGCACCACGTCGGCGGGCGCGGCGGCGGCTGCCGCGAGCGCATCGGCCTCGTCGGCGTCGTGGTCGGCAGGGGCGCCGCAGCCGACGAGCGCGGCCGCCACCAGCGCGACCGCCACGAGATACCGCCCCGCTCGAATGCCCGTGCCGCCCATGTCCTCAGGATTGCCCAACGCTCGTCCGCTCGCCAGAATGATACGCGAGCCAGCGGCCCCCAAGCCAGCAGTGCGCGCTGGCGCCGGCGCCCGGCAGCGGCGGCGCGGCGGAGCCAGCGCGGGATGATTCCGGCGCGGGCCCCGCCAACGGTGCGGCCCGCTGCCGCGCCCGGCCGCTCTCCTTGGCGGGGAGCCGCGGCGACTGGCCGGGCGCGGCGCCGGCGGATCAGCGTGTGCCGCACGCTAGCAAGCGTTGTAGGTCCAGAGGGCGCGGCCGCTGCCGTCCGCGCAGCCGCTGGAGCCGTAGGCCGGCCGAGCCGGTGGCTGCGGAGCGCTGGCTAGCGTGGTCACGGTGCGCGGCGCGCCGTCCTCCTGCAGTCGGAGCAGGGCCAGGCTGCTCTCGCTCGGCGCCTGGACGGTGCTGGCGGGAGCCATGAGGAACTCGTTCGGAAGGACGGGCTCCTCGTAGTCGAACGCCAGGGCGCCGCTCGGCGCGGCGATGGTCAACCCCCCCAGCATCAGCGCAGCGATGAATACTCGGGACATCGGACGCCTCCTTGGTCGCCTCTGCGGTGGACACGACGGTTGCTAATGCGAAACTGACTCGTGTCTCACGTTATGGGCACCTCCCTTCGGCTAGTCCTCCTCCCGAATAGCGGTGCGCGCCAGCCGCTTACCCGAACACCGCTATCCTGCTCACCGATGCCAGGATATGCGGTCCCGCTCACGAACTCGCTCACAACCGGCCGATCGGCGCTCACAGTTCACGCACGATCGGCCAGAGACCCTATTGGGGTGCTGATCGCCGTTTGTTAGCCCCCGCGCCGGCGCCGGCCGTGGTCGGAGCGGGTGGGGGCTGTTGTAGGGTCGTCGTAGCCTGTGCTATCCCTTCGGTAGATGCGGGAGGCGGGCGATGCAGGTACGGCTGCGGTTCTTCGCGGCGGCGCGCGAGGCGATGGGGCAGTCGGCGATGCCCCTCGAAGTCCCCGAGGGCGCCACGGTGGGCGACCTGCGCGCCCAATTGCGCGCGGCGCATCCGGCGTTCGCGGCGCTCCCGCCCGACATGATGGTCAGCGTGAACCTGGAGTATCGCACCCCCGACTACCGCCTGAGCGACGGCGACGAGGTGGCGTTCATCCCGCCGGTGAGCGGCGGGGACGGCGCCGACGGTCGATCCAGGCATCTACGACGGGCGGCGCGAGGACGGCGGGGGCGAGCTGGTACGCCTGGAATCCAGCCTGCCGGGTAGCCCGGTTGACGTGGCGGCACGAGCGGGGCGCGACAGGGACGGAGAATGTTCGAGATCACCGACGCGGTCCTAACGGCGGACGCGGTGGCGGAGGCCGTGCGCGCGCCCGATTCCGGCGCGGTGGTGGTGTTCCTGGGGACGGTGCGCAGCCCGTCGCGCGGCCGCGAGGTGCGTTACCTGGAGTACGAAGCGTACCCCGAGATGGCCATCCCGAAGATGCGCGAGATCGCGGCCGAGATCGCGGCGCGCTGGGGGCTCACGCGGGTAGCGATTCGGCACCGCGTGGGGCGGCTGGAGGTGGGCGAGGTATCGGTCGCGATCGCCGTGGCCGCGCCGCACCGGCACGCCGCGTTCGAGGCCTGCGAGCATGCCATCGTCCGGCTGAAGCAGATCGTGCCGATCTGGAAGAAAGAGGTCTGGGCCGACGGCGAAGAGTGGATCGGCTGGGATGCGCAGTTCCCGCGTGACTAGAATCGCCCCGGCGTCACCACCCGAAGAGCGCGCGCAGCAGTCGGCGCGCGTACAGGAGCGCCAGCTCCGCGTCGTCGAGCGTCCCTGGCGGGACGGGACTTCCGTAGGGCGCCCGGAAGTCGCCGCCCAGGCCGCTGTAGGCCCGCGGCCACCTGCGGCCGTCGGAGAGGTCCACGTGCGAGCCGTAGCCGACGTCAGGCCGGCGCGGCGCGGCTGGCGGCGGAGTGGCTGGGGGCCCAGAGTAGGGTGGGGTGGGCGGCGCGGCGCCCGGGCTGCTTTCGACGCGGATGGGGATGCGGCGCGCGCGGAGGTAGCGGGCGCGCTGGGCAGGGTCGCTGAGCACCGCGTAGGCCTCGTTTAGCTCCCGCTGGCGCTCCTCGGCGTCGGCGCGCTCGGGGTGCAGGTCGGGATGGTAGCGGCGGGCCAGGCGGCGGTAGGCGGCGCGGATCTCCTCCTCGCTGGCGCCTGCGCTGATCTCCAGGATGGCGAAGTAGTCCCGCTCCATGGGCGCTCCTTCGGCCCGGCTCCGTCCGGCCCTGCAGCCTGGTTATCGCACCGTTGCACGGCGAATGCCAGCGCGCTCACGGGCCGCGCTGCGAATGAGCGCCTGGGCATCACGTCGCACGAGCTGCAGCGCGTCGGCGACGGAGAAGTAGGCGACCTCGGCGATCTCAACGTTCGGTCGGAAGGCGCCGCCGCGCCAGTAGCACGTGAAGCCGATCACCACCCGGCGCGGCGCCGGCAGGGTTACCCAGGCGACTGGGGGGCCGATCTCGACGGTGGCGCCCAGCTCCTCGGCCAGCTCGCGCGCCAGGCCGGCGCGTGGCGATTCGAGGCCGTGGAGGCAGCCGCCGAGCAGGCTCCAGCCCGCGCCGGGGAGATAGGTGTGGCGCCCCAGCAGCAGCCGGCCCTCCTCGTCCCAGATGAGCGCCGCCACGGCGACGACGTAGTGGTGGTTGGTCCACCAGATCGCCTGGGCCCGCAGCCAGCCAGGCAGCGGCAGTACGCGCCACAATCGCAATAGTGGTGGGAGGAGCCAGGTACGCGGACGCTGTTGCGGCATACGGTCGCTCCGTCGGGGTAGCGCTGGACCACGTGGCTTCATGATACGGGGCGCGACGGGGCCGCGCGCGCCTGTGCAACGTTGACAGCCGCCTGGCGCTGAAGTACGCTCGCCCTGGACGCGATACCCGCCGCCGGGTAGGAACCGCGGCCCCCGCTTCGTCGGCCAGCGGTCCGGCCCACGCCGGACGCAGCAAGGAGGTGGCCTGTGCGCGCATCGCTTCGCGCTACCGCTATTATCGCCCTGCTGGGGGTTAGCCTTGCCCTGGCCGTCGCGTGCCAGCCCGCCCCGCCCCGGCCGCAGGCCGGCGGCCGCGTCGTCGCGACAGTCGCACTGCCCGGCGTGATGGTGGAGTCGATGAACCCGTACGCGCACTCGACCACGCAGATCTACCCGACCTGGAAGCACGTCATCGAGCCGCTGGTCGAGTGGGACTGGGCGAAAAAGGACATCGTGGGCGTGCTGGCCGAGTCGTGGACGACGCCCGAGCCGAATACCTGGGTGTTCAAGCTGCGTCAGGGCGTGAAGTTTCACGACGGCGGCGACTTTACGGCGGCCGACGTGGTGCATTCGTATACGCGCATCAAGACGGACCCCGACAGCCGGCAGGGCAGCGCCATCGCCGGGGTGACCGACGTGGAGGCGCTCGACAACTACACGGTACAGCTCCACACCAAGACGCCCGACGCTGCGCTGCCGTTCCGGCTGTCGCAGCGCTTCATCACCAGCAAAGCCGTCTACGACCGGCTGGGCGCCGCCGAGGCCGACAAGCTCGCCGTCGGCACCGGGCCGTACAAGTTCAAGGAGTGGGTAACCGGCCAACGCTTCGTGCTGGAGAAGAGCCCGACCTACCAGGGGCCGCGCCAGACGGCGGTGGACGAGGTCGTGTTCCGCAACATCCCCGAGTCGGAGGCGGCGATCACGGCGCTGCTCAACGGCGAGGTCGACCAGATCGTGAACATCCCGCCCGAGAGCGTGGACCGCATCAGCGGCAGCGCGCACCGCGAGACCGTGCGCACGGTCAACATCATGTTCCTCGGCATGCACGCCTCGGTGCCCCAGTTCCGCAACAAGCTGGTGCGCCAGGCGGTGACGTATGCGATCGACAAGGAGGCGCTGACGAAGGGCGTGCTGAAGGGGATGGCCTACCCGATGGACGCGCCGATCGGCCCCGACCAGTACGGCTACAGCGCCGACCTCCAGCCGAAGTACAGCTACGATCCCGCCAGGGCCAAGCAGCTCCTCGCCCAGGCCGGCTATCCCAATGGGTTCGACGTGGAGTTCCTGGTACCGGTAGGCCAGTACAACAAAATCAAAGAGTTGGCCGAGGCGATCGCCAGCATGCTCGGCAACGTGGGCATCCGCGCGCGCATCCAGACGCAGGACCAGAACACGGGGTTCGCCGCCATCCAGCAGGGCAAGGCGCAGCTTTACCTGTTCGGACGCGGCAACGTCATCGATCCTGATGAATACCTGGACCAGTATTTCCACACGGGCGTCACGAAGCGCCTGGACTACTCGAACCCCGAGGTGGACGCAGCGCTGGAAGCCGAGCGGGCGGCGTTCGACCCACAGCAGCGGGTGGCGCTGCTGCGCAAGGCGATGTCCCTGCTGATGGAGGAAGCGCCCGCAGTGTGGCTGTTCCAGTACCAGGGCATCGAGGGCGTGAGCAACCGCTTCGACTACTCGCCGAACCCCGGCGAGGACGTGTACGCCTGGGACCTGAAGCCGCGGGCCCGTTGAGGGCGGCGCGTAACTGCTATCGCGGCGAGGCCTGGGCGCGTAGGCTTGTGGCCTGCCTCGCCTGCCGAGCCGGCCGGCTGGCATGAGCGGCGACGGCGCGCGCCCCATCCCTGTTGCTCAACCGAGTGGGTGAGCCGCGCCGCCGCTCGCCCTGTCCGATCGTGGGCTCAGCGGATAAACTGGAAGACCAGCCAGCCCGCATACGAGGCTCCCTACCATTCGTCCCTGGAGAACCACTATGCTGGCGATCGTCTCCCCCTGGCCGCGTTCTAGCCTCGCGCTCGGCCTGCTCGCGGGCCTCCTGGTCGCGGCCTGCGCGGCCCCCGCCGCGCCAGGACCTAGCGCGCCCGCCAAGCCCGCCGGCCAGCCCTCCGCGGCCGCGCCGACGGCTGCCGCCCCGGCGGCCGTCGGCGCCCAGCCCTCTCCCGCGGCGCCGGCCCAACCGGCCGGCCAGGCCGCGCCTGTACGTGTAGGCACTATCGGGTCGCTGTCCGACTCCGGGCTGTTCATCGCGCTCGACCGCGGCTACTGGCAGGAGCAGGGCCTGACCGTGGACCTCGTGCCCTTCGACAACATCGGCCTGATGATTCCCGCGATGGGCACGGCCCAGATCGAGGTCGGCGCGGGCTCGACGGCGCCGGGCCTGTTCAACGCCGTGCGCCGCGACGTGCCCCTCAAGATCGTGGCCGATAAGGGCAACGCCGCGCCAGGCTTCGGCTTCAGCGCGCTCGTGCTGCGCAAGGACCTCGCCGACAGCGGCGCGATCCGCGACTTCCCGGACCTGCGCGGCAAGACCGTCGCCGTGGTGGGCCTGTACCAGTCGGCACACGCCTCGCTACACCAGGGCCTGGCGCGGGCCGGGGTGGCCGACAACGAGGTGAACATCATCGAGATGCCCTTCCCGGACATTATGGCGGCGCTCGGCAATCGCAACATTGACGTGGGCTCGCTGATCGAGCCGTTCGTCGCGGCGGCGGTAGGCAATGGCGTGGGCGTGCGCTGGAAGGGCACCGACGAGACGTACCCGAACTACCAGATCGCCATGCTGCTGTACGCGCCCCATTTCGCGGCGCCCGCGCAGCGCTCGGCGGCCGAGCGGTTCATGATTGGCTACCTCAAGGGCGTGCGCGACTACAACGACGCCTTCGTGAAGAACCAGGGCCGGGATGCGGTGATCGACATCCTCATCAAGCACACGCCGGTCAAGAACCGCGCGCAGTACGACGCGATCGTGCCGGCCGGCCTGCGGCCCAACGGTCGCGTGAACGTCGAGACGATCAAGGCCGACCAGGACTGGTACTTCGCCGCCGGCCAGCAAAGCGAGAAGGTGGACGTGGACGCAATCGTGGACCACAGCTACGTGGACAACGCCGTCCGCGTCCTCGGGCCGTACTCGGCGACTCCCTAGCGCTAGCAGTCGGCCGAGCCGCGCTCCGGCTAGAAGCCCGGGAACAACTCGTTCAGGCGCAGGGCGGCCGCGCGGTCGCCGCCAATGTCCACCTCGCCGTCGCGCTCGGCTTGCTCCAGCGGCAAGCGGCCGACGCACAGGCGACAGAACGCCTCGGTGGACATGCGCAGCGAGGCCGCGGGCGTGCCAGGTGGCTCGTCAGCGGCCTCGACGTTGCCGTCGCGGACGATGACCGCGAACTGCCGCTCCACGGGGCCCCACAGGGCGAAGTTCCAGGCCGTGTCGTCGAGCGCCTGCTTCGCGTCCTTGTTCGCCCGACGATTCATCGTGGCCAGTGCCTGCGGCAGATAAGGCCCCATCGTGCTCGCGAGCAGCCGCGCTGTGGGATCGAGGCCGACGCGGATGTCCCAGGAGTGCAGCGTGAACTCGCCGAGCCGGTATAGCGCGAAGCCGGCCACGGGCAGCTCGCCGGCGAAGAACTTGACGCTCTGCGCGCGCCTGGCGGCCGGCAGCGCCGCCAGGTATGCGAAGTACTTCTCGTTGCGGTCGCGGAACTCGTCGTAGAGCGGCTGCGGCGCCGTCAGGCTATCAAAGTGGCTCCAGACGCGCTGGCGCGCCTCCTGGTCGGCGGGCGGGCCGCCGGTAAGCTGCTCCTCGAGCGTCTGGAGCGTGATCTCAGCGCCCGATCCGAGGTGCGAGACCACCTTGGCCACGGACCACTCGCTACAGGCGGTGGCCCCTTGCCAGGCCCGGGCGTCGAGCGCCGCGAGCCAGCGATTTAGCACCTCGTACTCGCGCCGAATCGCGCCGATCACCGTGTCGAAGTCGGGCGCCTGCGCGCTCTGTGTCTGCATCGTGCTCCCTCCCGGCGGGCTACGCCGCGGCGTCTCCTGCATTGCCGGCAGCCGGGCAACTAGCTTGGGGTGCGGTGGGCGGTCCCCGGCAGGACCGGGCCGTCGCGCGTGGCGGGTCAGCGGTGTGTACTGCCGGATGCTAGCATTCGGGGGGCCAGGCGGCCAATGCCGTTGACGTGGCACGGCCACGAGCCTGGCAGGAGGCGGCGCCCCGGTGGCCAGGCGCCGACTGCCCGGGGGAGCGGCGATGCGCGATCTGAGCGGGACTTCGACTTCGGACCGCTGCACGAGGTCCACCGCGAGCTAGGCTGCTGACTGTCGCTCCGCCACGGCATGGTGACCGGGGGTGGACAGCGCCCGGCTCGTGAGGGCGGCGGCTGGAGGGGGGCGGCTAATTCGCGCCCTGGGGCTGACTGTAGCGGCTCTGCGCGGCCTCGGGGCCGGCGCGGGGCGACACGGTGTAGCCGTGGCTGCCGAGGACCTGCTCGAGTGCGGCGAGGAGCGTCAGGACGTTCTCCAGGCGGGCGTTGTAGCCGAGCGCGCCGATGCGCCAGACGCGCCCGTAGAGCGGCCCCTGGCCCGCCGCGATCTCGATCCCGTAGTCCAGGAGCAACTGTTGGCGAGCGCGCGCCTCGGCCACGCCCGCCGGGGCGTGCATCACGGCCAGCGCGGGCGTATGGTGGCGCGCGTCGCCGAAGCGCCGCAGGCCCATCGCCTCCAAGCCAGCGACGAGCGCCTCGCCCGCGCGGCGGTGGCGCATCCAGCGCCGCTCCAGCCCCTCGGCGTGCAGCAGGCGCAGCGCCTCGTGCAGCGCGTAGAGCAGGCTCGCGGGCGGCGCGTGGTGCGGTCGGCGGTCGGGGCTCCAGTAGTCCTGCAGGGCGGCGAGGTCGAGGTAGTCGGCGGCTGGCGGGCGCCAGCGCACCGCCCGCGCCGCCTCGACGGAGTCGTTGTAGGTGAGGGGGGCCAGGCCGACCGGGCCGGCCAGGCCGCCCGCGAGTCCGCCGACGCAGGCGTCAATCTGCCAGGCGTCCACGTCCACCTCGCAGGCGCCCAGACTGGCCGCCGTGTCCACGACGAGCAGCGCGCCGTGCTCACGGCAGAGCGCGGCGAGGGGCGCGAGCGGCTGCTCGATGCCGGTCGAGGCCTCAACGTGGACCGCGGCGACGAGCTTCGCCGGCCCGCGGGCCAGGGTGCGCCGCACGTCGTCCGGGTCGGGGACGCTGCCCCAGGGCGCCTCGACGGCCTCGACGACGGCGCCGTGTCGGCCCGCGGTCTCGGCGAGCCGCGCGCTGTAGTGACCGTGGACAAGCGCGACCACCCGGTCGCCTTCCTCGATCAGGCTGGCCAGGACAGCTTCCAGGCCGGCGCGCGCCGTGCCGAGCACCGGATAAGTGCGCAGGTTGCGGGTGCGGAAAGCGTAGCGCGCGAGGGCCTGGATCTCCTCAAGGATGGCGGTGAAGGCCGGATCGAGGGGTCCGAGAGGCGGCCAGGCGAGGGCGCGCAGCACGCGCGGGTCGGGGTTGCTCGGGCCAGCGCCGAGCAATAGGCGCGGCGGCGGCGCCAGCTCGTCGTAGTGCCGCCGCATGACTCCTCCTCGGCCGGCTTACCGGACCGGCGCGCCGGCGCCCGTGCCCCCGGCTGGAATGTAGGAGTCCTTGAAGACGGGCTGGCCGCGCGCGTCGTAGTGGACGACTACCTGGGCGCCCGGGTAGCACGACTCGGGGATCGGGTTTGGGGCGCGCGGACTCCAGATCACCTCGACGGGGCCGGCGCGGTTGAGCGGCGCGCAGGAGAACTGGCCGGGCGCGATGACGACGATCTCGCGCGGCCGCTTGACCACGTACTGGATGCCCTTCGGCTCGGGCTGGCCCGCCTCGGCCCAGCAGCAGTTGTACATCACAACCGCGGCCTCCGGGGGCAGCGTGTCCAGGTAGGCGGCGATGATCTTCCCGTAGGGGCTGTTCTGCTCTGGCAGGGTGTGGGCGTAGGCGACGAAATAGCGCTGCCAGTTCAGCCAGCAGATCACGCCGATCACCAGCAGGATGAACGCCGGGCGGAGGACGCGCGCGTCGCGGATGCGGAGCGCGACCTCCCAGAGACCGCCCGCGATGACGATGGCCAGGATCGGCAGGATGCCGATGGTGCGCGACGACGACGGGGTCGGCATCGCTTCGTTCAAGACGAGGTTCGCGGGGAGCTGGAGCACGACGAACGGCACCACGAGCAGCGGCAGCCAGCGGCGCTGCGGCCGTCGCAGCCAGTAGATCACGCCGATCAGCAGGAGGATCCCGCTAACCACGTCCAGCTCGGGCATGCCAGGTGAGTTCACGCGGAACGTCGCGTCGCCCTGGAAGTGGAACATCAGCAGCGAGTGCCAGACGTTGCTGGCGATCTTCTCCGGCCAGTTCTCGGTGCCGACCAGCTTGCTGCCGATGTAGCCAGAGCCGGCGACGAACACGTCGCGCTGGCGCAGGATCACGAAAAGGAACGGGATGGTCAGGACGCCGGTGGCGGCGACGAGCCCCGCGAGGTGCTGTCTATTGACGTAAAACGCGGCGGCTAGCACGTAGGCCGCCGGGAGCACGACCATCGGGGCGTACCCATAGTAGGCGAGGGTGGACACCGCGGCGCCCGCGACGACCAGGCGGAAATCGTTCCGCTTGACGCCGAGCGCCAGCAGCAGGAAGCTGCCCGCGACGAGCGTCGGCACCAGAATCTGGGAGTTGCCGAGGCGGCTGAAGACCACGTGCCAGGAGCTTGCGGATAGCACGATCGCCGCGATGAGGGCCACGTCCGTCCCGGCTAGCTCGCGGGCGATGAAGAACGTGAACACGATGGCCAGCAGTCCGACCACGACCGAGGCGATCTTGTAGGGGAGGAAGCCCTGCTGGCCGAGCACGGCGATGAGCGGCGCGATGACGTAGCCGTAGAGCGGGCCGTTGCTCTGCTCGAAGGCCGTCGGCCATTTGCCCTTGAGGATGGGATCGACGGACTCCCAGATCGTGGCGATGTCACCGAACAGCTCGCCCGGCAGGTCGTCCAGCGCAACCAGCCGGAAGGCCAACGCTGTCACGACGGCGCTAGCTGCCAGCAGCGCCTGAAAGCTGGTGAGGCGGACCCGCGGGACGACCAGCGTCGCTGGCGCGGCGCGGGCCGCGCTGGTCATGGCGGCCGGCGGCGCTGCTGGCTGGGCGACGGCAGCACTGACCAGGGGGGCACCCGGCTGCGTGGTCGTTGTCCGGAAAACAGGGGTGGCTGGCGGCCCGGCGGCCTCGCTCAGCATGTCCAGCGGCGGCGGTGATCCGCGGGCTGGCGGCGCCGGCTCGGCGCGGGCGGCATCTGCCGGCTCCCCGACGGCAATTGCCTGGAGCTTGACGGCCGCGAGCACCGCCGCGCCCGCGCCGACGAGGACGAGCGCTGCCGGAAGGATGACGCCCGCCTCGAACAGCGCGCCGACCAGAGTGAGGCTGGCGAGGCCAAACACCAGCAGGAGCGGGGCGAGGATGGTCGAGACGAGCTGGCTGAGCGCCTCGCGGTTGGTGCCGGGCATGCGTGTCCTCTCCGTGCGGGACATTCTACCGGCCCGGCGCGCGCCCCGTAAACCGGGCGGGCTCGCTCATCCTGCGCGACAGCGGCCCTTCGGGCCCCAACTACTCGTCCACGGGCGAATGGGAGCCGAAGCCCGACCAGGGAGCCGGCCGCGGCTCTGGTATAATCGGCCGCAACCCCGCGAAGGGAGACCTATGGGGCGGCTACGCATTCTGGTGGGGCTGGCGATCAGCGCCGGCTGTATCGTCGCCTTGATCAGCCAGATCGACCTGGGGCTCGCCTGGTCGGCTCTCACCCGCGCCAACCCGCTGTGGCTGCTCGTCGCGCTCGTGGTCCTCGCCGCGACGATGTTCACGAAGATCTACCGCTGGCGGCTGCTCTACTATCCGACGACGGGCCTGCGCCTGGGCAACCTGACCTCGGCGCTGTTCATCGGCTACATGGTGCTCTCGCTCGTGCCGATGCGTGTCGGCGAGCTGGTGCGTGCCTATCTGATCAGCAAGACCGAGCCCGTGTCGTTTGGCCAGTCGGTCGGCACGATCCTGGTCGAGAAGGTGCTCGACGTGGCCACGATCCTGGTGTTCCTGGCCGGGCTGGGCGTCTTCGGGCTGCTGCCGGACCTTGCGGTACCAGGGCCGGCGCTCGTGGCGATGGGGCTGCTGCCGCTGGCCGCTCTCGTGGCGCTGGCGGCGCTGCCCCGCCCGACGATCCTGGGCCTGCTGGCGCGCGCCCAGCTCCACCTGCCCGGCTCGCGGCGCTGGAACCTCGTGAAGACCGTGGGGCCGTTCCTCGACGCGCTCGCCGTGCTGCGGTACCGCCAGCTCGTGCCCGCGCTCGTCTTCTGGTCCGCGCTCAACTGGGGCCTGTCGGCGCTCGCGAACTACGTCGTGATGCAGGCGTTCGACCTGCGGCTGCCCGTCGCCGCGGCGGTCTTCCAGATGGTCGTGACGAACCTCGGCATGGTGGTGCCATCGGCGCCGGGCTACGTCGGCGTGTTCGAGGGGCTGACGCTCATGGCGCTCGCCCCGTACGGCGTCGACCGCAACCAGGGGCTGGCCTACGCGGTGGCGCTGCACACCTTCGTCTACGGCGCCTTCATCGTCGTCGGGCTGTGGTGCGCGTGGCGCGGCGGCTACCGCTTGGCCGACCTGTGGGGGCAGCGCCGCGCGCCGCAGCCAGCGGTCTCGCCGCTGCCGGGCGCGGTGGAGGAAGTCGTCAGCCCCTGACGACGGCGCCAATGCCCATGAACGACTCACACGCGATCGTCTGGCCGCACCTGGCGGACTTGCCCGCCTTCCGGGCGCTCATTCGGGCCATCGAGCACCGGCTGCTGGCCGAGTATCAGCCGTTCGCGCGGCCCGTACTGGACGTGGGCGCCGGGGATGGCCACTTTGCCAGCGTCGCGCTCGGCCCGCGGATCGACGTGGGCATCGACCTCAAGTTCAGCGACCTGCAGGAGGCGCGACGCCGCCCGGTTTACCGCGGCGTCGTCTGCGCCAGCGCAACGGCCATGCCGCTGCCGAGCGACTGCTTTGGTACGGTCGTGAGCAACTGCGTGATCGAGCACATCCCCGACCTGCCGGCGACGCTGGCGGAGATGCGCCGCGTGCTGCGGCCGGGCGGCCGGCTGCTGGTGACCGTGCCGACCGACCGCTTGGAGCAGAACCTGCCGATCCCGGGGGCATTGCGTGGGCTGGGATTGGAGGCTGCCGCCAAAGCCTACACCGACTGGTTTCGTCAGATTCAGGTCCACTATCACCTGCTGTCGCGGGCCGAGTGGGTGGCGACCTTCGAGCGCGCCGGCTTCCGCGTCGCCCACGCGCGGGGGTACATGTCGGCGCGCGCCACGCGCTTCTTCGAGCTGGGCCACTACGCCGGCTGGGACAACCTCGTCGCACGGCGGCTGGTCGGCCGCTGGGTGGTGTGGCGCTGGCGGCCGCGCTTCGTGCTGCTGGAGCATCTGCTCGCCAGCTTCGTGTGCGAGCCGGAGCACCCCGACGACTCGTGTCTGTTCCTCGTCGCCGAGAAGCCGGACTGATACCGATGCTCGCCTCGCGGCTGGCCTACTACCTGACCTCGATTCCCACGCTGCTGCTCGGCGTCCGCAATTGGCCGACGATGGCTGCCGTCTCGCTCGGGGTGCCGGTCCGGCGCCCGCTCGTCGTGCGGGCGCGCCCGCGCCCGCTGGCATTCCACGTCCGCTCGGCCATGGATGTCTGGACGGTGAAGGAGACCTGCCTGGACCACTTCTACGACCTTGGCCGCCTGCGGGCGGGTGACGTGCGAGTGGTAGTGGACCTGGGCGCGGGCTTTGGCGACTTCGCGATCTACGCGGCGAGCCGCTACCCGCGGAGCACCGTGTACGCTTACGAGCCGTCGCCCGAGTCGTTCGTGATGCTGCAAGAGAACGTGCGGCTCAACCGGGCCGGCCGCGTCCACGCCTTCCCCTACGCCGTCGTGGGACGCGCGGCCGGCCCGCTGACGCTGTACACGGGCACGCGCGCGAAGGTGCAGCATACGCTCGTCGGCGCGGGCAAGCTCGCGGCCGGCAGAGCGGTGGAGGTGGAGACCGTCGCGCTCGCGGACGTGTTCCGCGAGCACGGCATCGACCGCTGCGACCTGCTGAAGATCGACTGCGAGGGCGCCGAGTATGACATCATCCTGCAGTCGGACGCGGCAACGATCGGCCGGATCAGCCACATCGCGATGGAGTACCACGACGGCGTGACGGCCTACTCGCACCGTGACCTCGCCGCCTTCCTGCGCCGGCAGGGCTTCCAGATATCCCTCCGCCGCAACCAGGCGCACGCCGAGCTGGGCTATCTCTACGCCTGGCGGCCGTAGAGAGCGCGGCGGGCCTGCGGGCCTGCGATTTTCGTGGCCGCCGAGTGAATTGATGGGGTATTCTTGTTCTCGATCGCCACGAGCCAGGAACCGAGCGAGCACGAGCCGAGCGGCCGCTAGCGAGGCTGGGCGCCCAGCGGGTCACTACGTACCTCTGAATCGAGTTAAACTGCTTGACTTTGATTCTCCTTGATCCCCGCGTGGAGGAGCCGGCGCGCCCCGGCCGGGCGATGCCAAGTCGCATGCTCCTCGCCCTCGTCGGCATCCTGGTGCTGGCCGCCATCCTGCGGTTCACCGGGGTGAACTGGGACGCGGGCCAGCACCTCCACCCCGACGAGCGGCACATCACGAACACGCTGACCGCCATCCAGATCCCCAGCAGTATCGGCGAGTACTTCGACAGCGCAAAGTCGCCGTTCAACCCGTACAACAAGGGCATTGGCTCGTTCGTCTACGGAACGCTCCCGCTGTACCTCGTGCGCATCATCGGCGAGCTGGGCAAGTGGAACTCCTATGGCGACTTCACGCTGCTCGGCCGCGTGCTGAGCGCGCTCTTCGACCTGGGCACCGTGCTCGTGGTGTTCCTGATCGGCCGCCGACTGTTCGACTGGCGGGTGGCGCTGCTAGGCGCGTTCCTGGTGGCGGTCACGCCGCTGCACATCCAGCAGTCGCACTACTTCGTGATGGACGCGATCGTCACGTTCTTCGTGACCGTGGCGCTGTATTACGCGGTGCGGGTCGCACAGCAAGGCGGGCTGGTCAACTACACGCTGCTTGGCATCTTCTATGGGCTGGCGGTCGCCAGCAAGATCAACGCGGCCACTTTCGGGCTAGTGGTGCTCACGGCCTGCGCGGTACGGGTTTGGCGAACGGCCACGCCATCGGGCGGCGTGGAGCGGCCCGCTAACGGCGGCGCGGGCCCGGCGGTGCGCCGCGCGGGCTTCGACTGGAACGCGCTGAACGAGCCGCTGGTGGGTTTCTGCCTGGCGCTCATCTGCGCCTTCCTGATGTTCCGGATCTTCCAGCCGAACGCCTTCACCGGGCCGAGCTTCTTCGACGTTGGGCTCTCGCCGAAGTACACCGGCGACCTGGCGACGTTCCGCAAGATCAGCTCGGGCGAGGTGGATTACCCGCCCGGCGTGCAGTTCGCCAACCGCACGCGCTACCTGTACCCTATCGAGCAGCTCGTCGTCTGGGCGATGGGTGTGCCGCTCGGCGTGGCGAGCTTCGCCGCCATCGCGCTGGCGCTCCTCTGGCTCGGGGTGAGCTGGCACCGCCGCCGCGCGGACCTCCCCCACCGGCTGCTGCTGGCGATCCCGCTCGTCTGGATCGCCTTCAACCTGTACTACTGGGGCGGCAACTTCGCCAGCGCCTCACGCTACTTCATGCCGATCATGCCCATGCTCGTGCTGCTCGCGAGCTGGCTGCTGGTCGAGCTGGCCGGCTGGGCGCGGCGGCAGGCGCCCCCGCTCACGCGACCGGCCGCGGAAACGATGGGGGGCCGCGGCTCCCCGCTTGCGCCGGCGCTGGCCTGGCTGCGCGCGACCTGGGATGGCCCGCTGGCGGCCCGCCTGGCCGTGATCGCGGTCGCCCTCGTCATCGGCTACACGGCGCTCTACGGCCTCGCCTACACCACGATCTACACCCGCACGACGACGCGCGTGGCGGCCTCGGAGTGGATCTACCAGCACTTCCCGCCAGGCACCCGCGTGGGCAACGAGCACTGGGACGATCCGATCCCGCTGAACCTGGAGGGCCACCCAGCGGCGCCCTACGCCGGGCCACAGCTCGAACTGTACGCCGAAGAGGACCCGCCGATGCGCGACCGGCTCATCGCGGCGCTCGACGGCACCGATCTGCTGGCCATCACCAGCAGCCGCCTCTACCAGTCCATCCCCCGCATCCCCGAGCGCTACCCGGTCGCCACGGAGTACTATCGCCTGCTGTTCAGCGGCCAGCTTGGCTTCACGCCGGTCGCCGTGTTCACGTCCTATCCGCGGCTGGGGCCGTTCGTCGTGAACGACGATAACGCCTCCGACCTGTGGGTGAACTACGACCACCCGAAGGTCATGCTGTTCCAGAAGTCGCCCGACTACTCGTCGGAGAAGGTGCGGGCGCTGCTGTACCAGGTGCCGATGGACCAGGTCATCAAGGGCCTGCGGCCGATCGAGGCCTACACGCACGGGCTCATGCTCTCGCCGCAGATGCGCCAGGTCCAGCAGGCCGGCGGCACCTGGTCGGAGATCGTCCAGCGCGACAGCCTGATCAATCGCTTCCCGGCGCTCGCCTGGTGGCTGCTCGCCGTGCTGCTTGGCTGGGCGGCGTACCCGCTGGCCTGGGCGGTGTTCGGGCGGCTGGGCGACCGCGGCTACGGCATCGCGAAGATCCTCGCGATCGCGCTGCTCGCCTGGGGCGCCTGGCTGCTCGCCAGCCTGCGCCTGCTGCCCTATTCGCGCGGCACCATCCTGCTGGTGCTCGGGCTCATCGTGCTCGGCTCGGCGGCCGTCGTCTGGCGGCGGCGCGCGGCCTTCTGGGCCGACGTGCGCGCGCGCTGGGAGCTGCTGCTGTTCGCCGAGGTGGTGTTCGCCGCCGCCTACGTGTTCTTCCACGGCATCCGCATGGCGAATCCCGACCTGTGGCACGCCAACTTCGGCGGCGAGAAGCCGATGGACTTCGCCTACCTTAACGCCGTGCTGAAGAGCACCTACTTCCCGCCCTACGACCCGTGGTTCGCGGGCGGCTACATCAATTACTACTACTTCGGCCAGGTGCTCGTCGCCACGCTCATCAAGCTGACGGGCACGGTCCCCGCCGTGGCGTACAACCTGGCCGTGGCGCTGTTCTTCGCGCTCGTGGTGGCGGGCAGCTTCAGCTTCGCGTTCAACTTCATCCTCGGGCCGAACGGCCGCCGCGTCCGCAGCCCGCGCCAGCTCGCCGGGCTGGGCTGGGCCGAGAGCGGCGGGCTGCTCGCGGCCCTGTTCGTCGCCGTCATCGGCAACCTCGATGGCCTGGTGCAGATCATCGAGGGACTTGGCAAGGCGGGCAACGCGCCCGCGTCGAGCGTGCCGCTGCTCGGCGGCCTGGTGCGCGCGCTGGCGGGCATCGGCCCTGTGCTGACGGACCCGCGGCTGATGCCCGTGTTCGACTTCTGGCGCAGCACGCGCGTGATCGGCCCCGAGGACCCCGGGCCGATCACTGAGTTCCCGTACTTCACGTTCCTCTACGGCGACCTGCACGCCCACCTGCTGGCGCTGCCGCTTACTCTGCTCGCCCTGCACGTCGCGCTGGCGCTGGTACGCAGCGGCGCGCTAGCGGCGGTGTGGCGCGCGGCAGCGGAGGCCCTCACCCCGGCCCTCTCCCAGGGGGAGAGGGAGAGGGATGCCCTCACCCCGACCCTCTCCCAGGGGGAGAGGGAGAGGGATGCCCTCACCCCGACCCTCTCCCAGGGGGAGAGGGGGAGGAGCGCCCTCACCCCGTCCCTCTCCCAGGGGGAGAGGGAGCCGGTACACTCCCCTCTCCCTATGGGAGGGGGGTCGGGGGTGAGGGCCGCGCGGGCGGTTCTGGCCGCCGCCCTGAGCCAGGATGCCCTCTGGCTGATCCTGCTGGGCGGGCTGACGGTCGGGCTATTGCGGGCCACCAATACGTGGGACTTCCCGACCTACCTGTTGATCCTCGTCGGCGCGGGTGCGGTGGCCGAATACCATGCGGCGCGGGGGATCACGGCCGGCGCGGTGCTACGGACACTGCTGCTCGCCGGCGCGTTGTTCGCCGTGTCCGTTGTCGCGATCCAGCCGTATCTGGCGCACTTCGGACTGTTCTACACCGGCTTCGAGCCGCTCAAGGTCAGCACGTCCCTCGTGCACTACCTGACGGTGTTGGGCTTCTTCCTGTTCGCGGTGGTGAGCCTGCTGGGGTACGAGACGTGGGTCCTACGCGGCCGCGTGCTGCCACTGCTGGCCACCACGCCGCTGCTGGAGCAGACCGGGCCCGCGCAGGGCTTCTGGTCGCCACCCAGCGCGGGCGGCTGGCGGCTGACCTGGGGCGCGGCGCTCGGCTATGGTGCGGTCGCCGCGCTGGTGGTGGCCATCGGCTTCCTGGCGCTGGGCAAGGTCGTCCCCGCTATCGTGGTGGTACTGCTGCTATTCGTGGTCTGGCTGGTGCCGTGGCACCGGCAGCGGCCCGACCGGCTGCTGCTGCTCGGCATGATCGCCACGGCGCTGGCGCTCACCGCGGCCGTCGAGCTGATCGTGCTCAAGGGGGACGTCGGCCGCATGAACACCGTGTTCAAGTTCTACATGCAGGTGTGGGTGCTGCTCGCGCTCGTCGCCGGCATCGTGGCGATCCGCCTGCTGCGGCGGCTGCGGCCGGGGCGCCCCGCCTGGCGGTGGTGGTCCGCGGCGGCGGCCGTGCTGCTGGCCGGCTGCCTCATCTACCCGGTGCAGGCCACACCCGTGAAGCTCGGTCTGCGCTTCGATCCGCTCCTGCCGCCGACCGACGACGGCATGGCCTACATGAAGACGGCCGTGTACGGCGACAAGGGACAGAACATCCCGCTCGACGTGGACTACCGGGCGATCACCTGGATGCAGGACAACGTGCCGGGCTCGCCGGTGGTGCTGGAGGCGAACACGGGCCTGTACAAGTGGGGCTCGCGCGTCTCGATCTACACCGGGCTGCCCACGGTTGTGGGCTGGGACTGGCACCAGCGCCAGCAGCGCGGCGACTTCGCCGGGATGGTCGAGGAGCGAGTGCGCGACGTGCAGCTCATGTACGAGACGCCCGACTGGTCGCAGCTCCTGACGCTGCTACGCAAGTACCACGTCGAGTACGTCTACGTCGGGCCGCTGGAGCGCGCGTACTACTCGGAGGCGGGGCTGCGCAAGTTCCGCGACCTCGTGGGCAGCGTGTTCGATCTGGTGTACGTGGACCCCGCGCCCGCGGACGGAGTAGTGGACTTCAGCCGCGGCGCGCAGCTCTACCGGGTGAAAGACGGCGCCCTGGGTGGTCCTTCAGCCGCGGTGGGCTGCCCGGCCACCGGCGCGGCCTGTGGGCCGGTTGGGGCTGGTTGTCCGAGCCTTGCTGGTGGCTGCGCGCCCGTGCCGAGCGCGGCGGTTCTCCGCGCCACGTCGTCTGTAACGAATCCGAGCGTGGCGGCGACTACCCCATCGTCGAGCGCTGGCGGCTGAGAGCGAGATGGGAGTGCTGTCCGTCCCCGTCTGGCTTATCGCGCTGGAGGCGGTGGGGCTGTGCGCCCTGCCGCTGGCCGTGCGCGTCTTCCGCCGGCTAGACGACCGCGGCTACGGGCTGACGAAGCCGCTCGGCCTGGCGCTCGTCGCCTACGCCTGCTGGCTGCTTGGCTCGCTCGGCTTCCTGAATGTCACCCAGCCCACGATCATCGTGCTGGTCGCACTGCTGGCGATCGGGTTGTGGACGTGGAACGGCCGCGAGGCGCTCGCCGTGCTCCGCGGCCAGCGAGGGCTCGTGCTGACATCGGAGGCGGTGTTCCTGGCGATGTTCGGTCTCGCCGTCGTGGTGCGCGCGTACGGCGCGGCGATCAACGGCCAGGAAAAGTTCATGGACATGGCGATTCTCCACGCCTTCGTCCGCAGCGATCAGCTTCCCGCCGAGGACCCCTGGCTGGCTGGCTACGGCATGGCCTACTACTACCTCGGCTACTTCCTGTGGGCGCTCGTCACCAAGGCGACGGACCTCGCGCCCGCCGTGGGCTACAACCTGGCCCTCGCCAGCACGCTCGGGCTCCTCGGCGCGGGCCTGTTCGGCCTGGCCTACACGCTCGTGCGAGCGCAGCTTCGCGCGGGAGACGCGCCCTCACCCCCCGCCCTCCCCCAGGGGGAGAGGGGGCTTGACTCCCCTCTCCCCCTGGGAGAGAGGGAGCCGGACGCCCCTCTCCCCCTGGGAGAGGGGCCGGGGGTGAGGGCGTTCGCCCCGGTCGCCGCCCTGCTGGCACTCCTTGCCGTCGTGGCGACGGCCGTGATGGGCAACCTGCAGCTCGCCGTGGAGCTGGCGGCGCGGCAGGGCCTGGGCGATGCGGATTTCTGGCACCGCTTCGGGGTGAAGACGGTGCCGCCGCCGGGGCCGATCGCCTTCCCGAACGATGTCCAGTGGTTCAACGCGGCGCGGGTCATCCCAAACGTGTCGCCCGACGGCATCACGGAGTTCCCCTGGTTCAGCCTGATCCTGGGCGACCTGCACCCACACTTCGTGGCGCTGCCGTTCGAGCTGCTGGCGCTCGGTCTGGCGCTCGCCGCGTTCCGCAACCTGCTCGCCGGTTACGACCACGGCAAGCTGGACGTGGCGGTGGCCGCGCTCGCGCTCGGCTTCCTGATCCCGCTCAACACCTGGGATGTCGGCACCTTCTGGGTCATTTACGCGCTCGCCGTCGTGGCTGGGCTGACCGTCACCGCGAAGCGGGCGCCGATCGCCGCGACCGAGCCTGCCGGCGGGGCGCTCCAGACGACTTCCGGGTTCGCGGCGCGCGTGCCGGTGCTGCACGCGCTCGGCGGCCTGCCCGTCCCGCCGCTCGTGCTGCGCGGCGCGGCGCTGCTTGGAACGACGTTCGGGCTGGCCGCATTGTTGTACCTGCCCTACGCCGTAGGTTACCAGTCCCAGCCGCTCGGCCTGGCGCTGGTCACCGAGCGCACGATGCTCGGCTCGCTGGTCGTCCTGTTCGGGCCGTTTCTGGTGCTGGTCGTCGCGGTCGTGCTGCGCGGCTGGCTGGATGCCCTGGCCGATCCCGGCGCCCGGGCGTTCCTGGGCCAGTACTGGTGGGCCATCGCGTTCGCCCTCATCGTTGCGCTCGCGCCGCTGCCGCGGCTGAATCCGTGCTGCGGCTTCCGCGACCCCACGTTGTCGCTGCTACTCCTGCTGCTGGTGGGGCTACTGCCGCTCGTGCTGACGGCGTGGCGTGGGCCGGGGCTGGCGATCCTGGCGCCCACGGGCACGCTGCTGCTCGTGTCCGCGGTCGGGCTGCTGCTGGGCACGGAGCTGATCTTCCTGAAGGACAGCTTCGGCACGCGCATGAACACGGTGTTCAAGTTCTACTACCACGTGTGGCTGCTCCTGGGGCTGCTCAGCCCGCTGCTGGTGGTGTATCTGCTCAAGGGGGCACCTAACCCCCCCGGCCCCCCTTCCCTACCAAGGAAGGGGGGGGACGGTGTAGCCGACGCCGGTGCACCCCCTTCCCGCAGCGGGAGGGCGGCCGGAGGGTTAGGTCCGTCTGCTCCCCCTTCCCTGACAGGGAGGGGGGCCGGGGGGGTAGGTCTCGCCCTGGGCGGCCTGGGCGTCGTGCTGGCGGGCGCGTTGATGCTGGCAGGCCTACTGTATCCTCTAGGAGCGACCTGGACGAAGGACAACGCCTTCAAGGACACGCCGACACTCGACGGCGCGGCGTGGATGCAGACGGCGCGGCCCGGCGACGCTGAGGCGATTCGCTGGCTGCAGCAGAACATGCCGGGGCGGCCGGTCATCGCCGAGGCGTTCGGCGACGACTACAGCGAAGCGGCGCGCGTCTCGACGTTTAGTGGCCTGCCGACGCTGCTCGGCTGGATCGGCCATGAGCTGCAGTGGCGCGGCGCGCAGGCCACGTTCGGCCAGCGCAAGGCCACGCTGGAGGCGATTTACCGGACCACCGATCCGGCGTCGCTGCCGCTCTACTTGCGGTCACAGAACGTGGACTATGTGTACGTGGGCAGCATGGAAGTCGAGAAGTACGGGCCGGGCGTGCGCGAGCGCTTCGAAGGATCGCTGGAGCCGGTGTACCGGAGCAATAACGTGACGATCTACCGGGTGCCCCAGCCCGTGAGCGTGGGCGTGGGGCTGGCCGAGCTGCGGCCGTGAGAGCGCGGAGTGCCCAGTGCTAAGTGCGGAGTCGCTGGCGGAGTTTAGTGCGCGCGTTGCCTGGCCCGACCGCGCGCGGACCTGGGAGGTTGTCGGCTGGAGCGCGGTGCTGGCGGTGGCCGGCGTGCTGCGGCTGGCGTCGCTCGGCGATCGCCCGCTCGGCCCGGACGAGGCCCAGCCGGCGCTGGCCGCCTGGCGCATGTGGCTGCAGCACGCGCCGGCCGATACGGGCGGGGGAGTGCTCCTACTGCACACGCTCGCCGCGAGTTTCGGGATGTTCGGCGCGAGCGACGTCGTGGCGCGCTTGCCCACCGTGGTGGCGGGGCTAGCGCTGGTCGCCGCGCCGCTGCTCCTGCGCCCGGTCGTCGGGCCGGCCGCGGCCCTGGCGGCCGGCGCCCTGTTGGCGCTCTCGCCCATGCAGGTCTTCGGCAGCCGCCACGTGGACGCGGCGATCTTCGTGCCCGCGCTGCTCGCGCTGCTCGTCGGCGTGTGCGCGCGCGCGGTGCTCGCCGCGCCGGAAGTGGGGAGGCTAGAGACGGCGCTGGACGATGCGGCTGCACCCTCACCCCAGCCCTCTCCCAGGGGGAGAGGGGGCCTGGCGCTCTCGCCCCCGTCCTCGGGGAGGGTAGCGGCGTGGCAGTGGTGGGCCTACGCGGTGCCGGTGCTCCTGGCCCTGCTGCTGACGGCCGGCTCGGTGGCGATTCCCGCCCTGCTGGCCGTCGTGGGGGCGGCGGTGGTGACCTGGTGGCCCACGCGGGGAGCGGAGGGGGGCGGCGCGCCAGAGAGCGGCGCCCAGGGCGTCGAGGCGCATGGCGCGCGGGCTGCGGTGGCGCCGGGCCAGGAGTCGGGGCGCGCGGCGGCCGACGCGCCGGCTTCACCGGGGCGCGCGGGCAGGCTGCCGCGACCCAGCGAGTGGTTGGCGATGTTGCCGCTAGCGGCGCTGGACTGGCGCCTGGTAGCGGCGCTCTTCGGCGGGACGCTGGTGCTCGTGGGGACCGCGGGGCTGATGAACCTGCGGGGCTTGCAGGGCGCTCTGGCCGAGCCGTGGGTAAGCTGGCTCGCGCCGTACTATCCGCGCGCTACGCCGATTCCCTGGCTGCCTACGCTGCTGGTGTACGATCTGCCGCTGGTCGCGGTGGGTCTCGCCGGCATCGCGGTGGTGATCCGCCGCAACCGGCCGTTCGAGCATTTCCTGCTCTGGTGGACTACGCTGGCCGCGCTGCCGCTGGTGTTCCAGCCGCCCGACCCGCTGCCTTACCTGTTGTGCTGGCTGCTCCCATTCGCGCTGCTGGGCGGCCTGGCGCTCGGCAGCCAGACCGGAATTGGCTGGACGTGGCGCACCTTAGGCGAGGACCTCGTGCTCGCGGCGCTGGCCGGCGTCACGTTCGTCTGCGCCGTGAACACGCTGCGGTTGGCGCAGAGCGGGTTGGCCGGCCCGGCGGGGCTGGGCGGCCGCGGCCGCGAAGTGCTGCTGAGCCTCGCCGTCCTGGGGTTCCTGGCGGCCATGAACTGGCGGCTGCGGGAGTGGTGGGGCGCGGTGAGCGAGCCGGGCGAGGCGTCGCGGCCGCTGCGCGTGAGCACGATCGTCGCGCTGGTGCTGGGACTGGCGTTCGTTGGCGTGACGAATGGTCGCTTGCAGTACGCGGACTACGACGCGGGCGGCGCGGAGTTGCTGCGGCCTCAGGCGCTATCGCCAAACGTCTACAACATCGTGGACGAGCTGCAGACGTGGGCGCGGCAGGAGCCGAGCTCGCCGATCATCGTCGGCGAGGCGCTGAAACCGCTGCTGCTCTGGCACCTGCGTGACGTACCAACGGTGCGTTTCCAGGACGAGTTCCCCGACGCGCTCCATACACCGCCCGGGCAGGTGCGGCGCGGCCTGTGGCCGGCCGGCCCTGGCGCGCCGGAAGGCGAGCGCCAGCCCCTCGACGAGGCGATCAGCGTGGGCCCGATTCCCAGTACCGGCGCGCTTTGGAACTGGTGGCTATACCGTAATTCATGGCTGGTGCCTACCCGCCATGATATAATCGTCGTCCGTTAGGCCCTGGAGGAGAGCCCCCGCATGGCCCGTGTTGCCGAGCAACCAAAGGTCCGCCAGCGTGCGGTCGACCGGCAAGAGCTAGCCCCCTCCCTCCCCCCGGTCGTGCGGTCCGCCCCGCCGGTGCTCCCGTGGGAGGCCGTCTTCTACGTGGTTACCGTGGCGGTGGCTTTCCTCCTGCGCATGCACGACCTCGGCGTCCGCGCGCTGCACCACGACGAGAGCCTGCACGCCGTGTATTCCTGGCGGCTGTTCCAGGGCCAGGGCTACACGCACGACCCGATGATGCACGGGCCGTTCCAGTTCCACGCCAACGCGCTCATGATGTTCCTATTCGGCGACAACGACGTGACGGTGCGCCTCACGGCGGTGCTGTGCGGCACGGGGCTCGTAATCCTCGCCTACTTCCTGCGGGCCGAGCTGGGGCGCTGGGGCGCCATGGCGCTGGCGGTGCTGTTCACAATTTCGCCGGCGCTGCTGTACTTCTCCCGCTTCACGCGGGAAGATATCTACTTCGGCTTCTTCACGACGCTGATGATCGTCGGGCTGCTTGGCTACGCGCGCACGCGCCAGCCGCGCTGGCTGTACGCCGGTAGCGTGGGCCTGGCGCTGGCCTTCAGCACGAAAGAGGCAATCTATCTCGTTGGCTTCCTGGTAGTGAGCTTCATCGTCCTGAAGATCGGTGCCGAGATCATCTGGCACCGCGGCAGCGCGCGGGCGAACGGCAACGGAGCGGCCGCGCTCGATGCGCCCTGGGGCAGCGAGCTACTGGGCGTGGTACTCAGCGTGCGGCCGGCGGTGCTGGTGAACTGCGTGGCGATCGTCGTCACCATCTGTGTGACGCTGTTCACGACGTTCTTCACCAACCCGGACGGCATCCGGACGGGCACCATTGGCGCGCTACAGTACTGGATGGAGCAGCAGGGCGTGGCGCGTGGCTCGCAGCCGACGTACTACTACTTCCTGCTGATGCCGCTGTATGAGTTCACGGCGGTGATCCTGGCCGTGGCAGCCGTGATCGTCTCGGGCGCAAACAAGCGGGGCCTGGGGCTGATCACCGCCGTCTACGTGCTGGTCGGCCTTGCTTTCTTCCAGCTTTCGCGGCCCGAGCGGGTGTTGTTCCTGAACCTGCACGAGGCGCAGGGGTGGTTCCTGATCGGGATGGCCTACGCGGCGACGCTGGTGCTCGCGCTCAGCCGCCGCGGCAGCCTGTTCTTCTGGTTCACGCTCTACTGGGCCATCGGCGCCATCAGCATCTACACGCTGGCGAGCGAGAAGATGCCGTGGCTGCTGGTACACCTGGCGATCCCGCTGAATCTGCTCGCGGCGCAGTTCCTGGGCTGGGCGGCCGATCGGCTGGAGTGGCGGCGCGTGTGCAGTGCGCCTTATCTGCTGGCGACGCTGCTGAGCCTACTGGTCCTCGGGATGGCGATCCCGCTCACGACCGTCACGATGACTCCCACCGCGGGCCCCCTGCTGCAGCAGCGCGGGATGCTGTGGCGACTGGCGCTCGTGGTGCTGCTATTCGCGGCGCTGCTGGGCCTCTTTGAGCTGGGGCGGCGGCAAGGGCGGCGGTTCCTGCTGGCGCCAATCGGCACCGCCTGCGTGCTCGCCCTGGTGGCGCTCACGATCCATATCGGCTGGCAGGTGACCTACAAGAACGGCGACATCCCGAACGATATGCTGGTCTATGTGCAAAGCTCGCCCGACGTGCCGAACGTCATGAAGCAGCTCGAGTACCTGGGCCAGATCACGGGCACGGGCAAGGACCTGCCCGTGATGCTAGACAACGGCTACACGGACACGGAGAACGGGGCGCAGGTCGTGCACGAGTCCGTGGCCTGGCCGTTCGAGTGGTACTTGCGCAACTGGCCGAAGAAGGCGTATTTCTCGCGCACGCTGCCGCCAGAGAGCGGCGGCGAGCGCCCGCCCGCGATCATCGTAATGAGCACGAACCTCGATCCGATCCGCGATCGTATCGCCGACTACGTAGGCCAGAAGTACCGCCTCAACTGGTGGTATCCCGAGGACTACAAGGGCTGGACGGTGCAGCAAGCCTGGGAAGGCCTGTTCACCGGTCCCGATGCGGCGGCCACGCGGCTGAAGATCTGGCGCTACTTCCTGTATCGCGAGCCGCTGAACCCGCTCGGCTCGCGCGACTTCTACCTGTATGTGCGGCCGGACCTGGCGCGAGGCGTGGTGGGCGGCGGACCGGGCGCATTCTCGCCGGTCACTAGCACGACGAGCGCCGCGCCGATCCCGCCCGTGGCGGGCGCGCCGGCCGCCGCGGTCGAGGGCGCGGGGGCGCCGGGCGCGCCGGGGGCGCCTGCCGCCGCGGTTGCGCCTGGCGGGCTGCGGGTGCTCGGACGCATCGGCTCGGGGCCGGCGACGTTACCCGAGGCGAAGCAGATGGCGCGCGACGCGGCGGGCCGGCTGTACGTCGTGCAGAGCCAGGCGAGCCGCATCACCATCCTGAACCCCGACGGCTCCGTGGCAAGCACGATGGGCAAGCCAGGCGCCGGTGACGGCGACTTCCAGGAGCCCTGGTCGGTGGCGATCGCGCCCGATGGCAGCATCTACGTGGCCGACACCTGGAACCACCGCATCCAGAAGTTCGACGCGAACGGCCGCTTCGTCACGAAGTGGGGCAGCTTCATTGACACGAAGGGCCAGCGGGACGCCGAGCCGTACGCCTTCTGGGGGCCGCGCGACGTGGCGATCGGGCCGGATGGCAACGTCTACGTGAGCGACACGGGCAACAAGCGCATCACCGTGTTCGACCCGAACGGCCGCTACCTGCGAGCGCTCGGCGGCGAGGGGAGCGGCCCCGGCCAGCTCAAAGAGCCGGTGGGCATCGCCTTCGACCCGGCGGGCAACCTCTGGGTGGCCGACACCTGGAACCAGCGCATCCAGAAGCTTAACCCGACGACTGGCCAGCAACTGGCACAATATCCGGTGCCGGGCTGGAGCAGCACCGCGATCACCGATAAGCCGTACCTGCGGGTGGATGCCACGGGCCGCGTGTACGCGACGGTGCCATCGGAGCGCCGGGTGCTGATGATCGCGCCCGACGGCACGATGGCGAACGCGGTGCCGGCCCTGCAGGGCTACCAGTTCCAGAAGCCGATCGGCGTGCTGCCGGGGCCGGACGGCACGCTGTGGGTGAGCGATAGCCAGGCGGGCGTCGTCGTCGAGGTGCCGGGCACGCCGCCAAGCCCGCCGGCGAGCGCCGGCAGCCAGTCCGTGTCCGGTGACGAGAGCGCGGCCAGCGCCGCGCCCGCGAGCGGTGACGAGGCGGCCGGTGAGGCCCCGTAGCGGCGGGGCACACCTGATCAGCGGCGCCCCACGCGAGCCGGCAGGTCGCGCCACTTCCGGACGCTGGGGACCGGCGCATTAGCGGCCGGGACGCGGGCCGCCACGCGAGGGTAGGTTGGCCATGGCGCACTTGTCCCCCCTGGCGCCGCCGTGTACCGGGGGCGCGAGGCGCGCAAGACATCACGAAGAACGGAGCCCTAGCGGATGGCGGGCGGTTAATGGCTAAGAAGAAGCGCGTCTGGCTCGGACTCGCCATCAGCGTAGCCTGTCTCTGGCTGGTCTTCCGCTCGCTCGACCCCGCGGCGCTCAGCGCGGCACTCGCCCAGGCGAACTTCCTCTACATCCTGCCCGCCGTGGCCGTGTACTTCGTCGGCGTGTGGTTCCGCAGCCTGCGCTGGAAGCTGCTGCTGCGGCCAGCGCTGCGCGGCCAGCAGGCCCCGCTCCGGACGCAACGGCTGTTCCGTGTGCTGGTGATCGGCTTCACGGTGAACAACCTGCTGCCGGCCCGGCTGGGCGAGGTGGCGCGCGCCTACCTGCTCTGGCGGGGCGAGCGGGTCGAGCCCGGCGCGACGATCGCGACGATCGTGCTGGAGCGAGTGCTCGACGGGCTGACGCTCTGCGCGTTCGCCGGCGTGGCCGCGCTGCTGGTGCCGTTCCCTCCTGACCTGCAGCGGGCTGCCTGGATCACCGCCGCGGGCTTCCTGGCGATCACCCTCGCGCTCGTGGGGTTCCTGCTGTTGCCGGGGCCGTTCGTGGCGCTGGCCGTCCGCGTGCTGCGGCTGCTCCCGGAGCGCTTCGCCCTGCTGGGCGAGCGGCTGGTCCACAGCTTCGTGGACGGGCTGGCGATCCTGCGGCACGCGCCCGCGCTGGCGGCGGTGCTCGGGCTATCGCTGCTCGCCTGGCTCGCGGAAGCCGGGATGTACTACGTCATCATGCTGGGCTTCCCGTTCCCGGCGCGGCCCGAGGCCGCGCTGCTCGGCGCTGCCGCGGCGAACTTCGGCGCGATGATCCCGTCCTCGCCGGGCTACGTGGGCACGTTTGACCTGCCGCTGCAGCTTGTGCTGACCGAGGTGTTCGAGGTCTCGCTCGCGGAGGCGACGAGCTACACGCTCGTGCTGCACGCCGCGCTCGTCGTGCCCGTGGTGCTGCTCGGCCTGTTCTTCCTCTGGCAGGAGCGGGGCGAGAGCGGGGAGACCGCGGGCGCCCGGGGCGGCCTGCTGGCCGAGCTAGCCGCGCTGACGAGCCGCCGCCCCGTGCCCGAGCCGGCCGAGGTGCGCTCCTTCAGCCTCGAGCGCTAATGCCTGATGCGCCCCATCCACCAAGTGCTGCGAGCTGACCGCCCATGACGATAGGCGTCCTGGGAGCCGGCGCGCTGGGCCTGAGCTGCGCCCTGCGGCTGGCGCAGGCGGGCGAGTCGGTCGTCGTCCTCGAGAAGGAGAGCGTGCCGGGCGGGCTGGCCGCGGGCTTCCGTGTCGGGGACGTGTACCTGGAGCGGTTCTATCATCACCTCTTCCAGACCGACACCACCGCCATCGCGCTCGTCGAGGAGCTGGGCCTAGGCGACGCCCTCTACTGGGACCGGCCGAACACGAGCGTGCTGCGCGACGGGCGCTTCTACCCGCTGAACTCCGCCAGCAGCGTGCTGCGCTTCGGGCCGCTGCCGATTCTCGACCGCCTGCGGCTGGGCGCGGGTGTAGCTTACCTCAAGCTCATCCGCGACTACCGCCGCCTGCCTGACGAGACGGCGGCCGCCTGGCTGCGCCGCCGGATGGGCGAACGGGCGTACCGCGTGGTCTGGGAGCCGCAGCTCGAGGGCAAATTCGGCGCGCACAAGGACGAGATCGCGCTGCCATGGTTCTGGGCGCGCATCCACTGCCGCACGCCGGCGCTCGGCTACCTGCGCGGCGGCTTTCACCGGCTGTACGCCCGCATGGCCGACGAGATCGAGCGGCTGGGCGGGCGTGTGGAGCTGGGCCGCGAGGTGCAGGCGATCGAGCGCCAGCCTGATGGCCGGCTCTGCGTGCAGACGAGCCACGGCGGTTACCATGTCGATCGCCTCGCCGTGACGCTGCCCACCCGGCTGTTCCTGCGCCTGACACGCGGCCTGCCCGACGCCTACCGCGCGCGCTGGGAGCGCGGGCCGTTCCACCTGGGCGCGCACTGCGTCGTGCTGGCGCTCGACCGGCCGCTGATGCCGCCGGTGTACTGGCTGAGCGTCACGGACCCGGGCTTCCCGTTCCTGGCGGCGGTCGAGCACACCAACTTCATCCCGGCCAGCGACTACGGCGGGCGCCACCTGCTGTATCTGGGCAACTACCTGCCCATGGAGCACGAGCTGTTCCGCTGGGACGACGTGCGGGTGCTGGCCGAGTTCCTGCCTCACCTGCGCAAGCTGAACCCGGCCTTCGAGCCCGGCTGGGTGCGCGAGCACTGGGTGTGGCAGGCGCCCTACGCGCAGCCGGTGGTCACGCGCGGCTACCTACGGCAGCTCCCGCCGCATGAGACGCCGCTCCCCGGCGTGTACCTTGCCAACATGGCCCACGTCTACCCGCAAGACCGCGGCCAGAACTACTCCTTCCGCCTCGGCGCGCGCCTGGCCGCGCGGGTGCTGGCCTCGCCACGAGCCCAAGGGTAGTTAGTGTCCCGAATTCGCGGTGCTGCCCTGATCCAGCCTAAGCCCTGCTATAATGCGGCGCTCCCCAGGCGGGACCGTGGGGTGGCGGTCCGGGCGCCGCGGGGAGAGTGGCTTTCGCTCGTTGGATGCCACGGAGTAGGTACGTGGCCGATGGTCCGCTTGACGTGCTGCTGGTCGAAGACTCGCCGGCGCACGCCGGCCTGATCAAGGAAGTGCTCGCCGGACCGCCCGGTCGCCTGGCTGCCCCCACGGCATTCCGCGTCACCCATGTACCGCATCTCGCCGCGGCTCTGGCGCGCCTGGACCAGGCCGGCGCCGATGTCGCGCTGCTTGACCTGTCGCTGCCGGACAGCGAGGGGCTGGAGACCGTGCGGTGTCTGCAGAGCCACGCCCCGGAGCTACCCATCGTCGTGCTGACTGCTCTCGACGACGAAGCCCTGGCCGCCCAGGCGGTGCGCGAGGGTGCGCAGGACTACCTGGTGAAGGGCGAGCTCCCCCTCGAGCTGCTTACGCGCGCACTGCGCTATGCCATCGAGCGGAAGCAGGCTGCCACCACGCTGCTGCGCGAGCAGGCGGCCCGGGTCGCCGCCGAGGAAGCGCTGCGCCACGCGCGCCGTGCCGACCGCCAGCGTCGCCAGCGGCAGCGCCGCGAGCTGCGCTCGCTAGAGGAGCTTGCCGCGCCGCCCGCCACGGCGGTGACCGCCCAGGTCTTCGGCGTCGAGCCGCTGAGCCGCGCCGTGCCTGAGACGTTCGCCACCCTCGTGGAGCGATATGGCGCGCTACTCGATCTCGCCCTGGAGCAACGGACGTACAAGGTAGAGCATCGCCTCTCGGATGCGTTACGTGCCCTCGCGGACGAGCTGGGGTTCCTGCACGCCGGCCCGCGCGACGTGGTGGAGCTGCACACGCGCGCGCTCAAGGCGCGGATCGCCGCGGCGCCGTCAAAGGCACAGGCATACATTGACGAGGCGCGGGTGATGGTGCTAGAGGCGATGGGCCACCTCGGGGCATACTACCGTGCCTGAGAGCGCCCTGAACGATACTCCGTGACGGTCGAGCGGTACTGTGCCAAAGCACGTCTTCAAGCTGTACGTCACCGGCAATACCCCGCGCTCCGAGCGGGCGATTGCCAACCTGCGCCAGATCTGCGGTGACACACTGGCCGGCGAGTATGAGCTAGTGGTCATCGACGTGCTGGAGCAGCCGCACCTGGCCGAGGAGGACCGCGTGCTGGTCACGCCGACCCTCATCAAGCAGGTCCCGCCGCCGCCCCGCCGGGTGCTCGGCGATCTATCGGACACGGCGCGGGTGCTCTCGGAGCTGCGCGTCCAGCCGCCAGCCAATCCCGGGTTGCCAGCGGGAGAGGAACAGTGACCGATTCCACCAGCAACGGCGCCATCGTACGACTCCCGGTCGGCATTCCCGGCTTCGACTTGATCGCGCAGGGCGGGCTGCCGCGCGGCCGCACTACGCTCGTCGCCGGCACCGCGGGCAGCGCCAAGACCGTCTTCGCGGCGCAGTTTCTCGCCGCGGGTATCCAGGGGAGCGACGAGCACGGGGTGTTCGTGACCTTCGAGGAGCCGCCGAGCGATATCCGGGGCAACATGCACGGCTTCGGCTGGGACATCGCACGCTGGGAAGCCGAGGGCAAGTGGGCGTTCGTGGACGCCTCGCCCCAGCCCGACGAAGAGACCGTCGTCACCGGCGAGTACGACATGGGCGCGCTGCTGGCCCGCCTGGAGTACGCTGTGCGCACGGTCGACGCGCGTCGAGTCGTGCTGGACTCGCTGGGCGCCGTGTTCGCCCGCTTGGGCGAGAGCCTCATTGTGCGGCGGGAGCTGTTCCGCGTCGTGTCGGCGCTGAAGAAGCTTGGGGTAACCGCGGTCATGACGGCCGAGCGCACCAACGAATATGGGGAGATCGCACGCCACGGCGTCGAGGAGTTCGTGGCCGATAACGTGGTCATCTTGCGAAACGTGCTGGAGGACGAGAAGCGGCGCCGCACCATCGAGATCCTGAAGTTCCGCGGCACGGCGCACCAGAAGGGCGAGTTTCCCTTCACCATCCTGCCAGGGGCCGGCATCACGATTCTGCCGCTCTCGGCGATGGAGCTGACGCAGCGCTCGTCGGACATCCGCATCACATCTGGCAACACCGAGCTGGACGAGATGTGCGGCGGGGGGTTTTTCCGCGACTCGATCATCCTGGTGTCGGGGGCGACCGGCACGGGCAAGACGCTAATGGTGACGCAGTTCATGGAGGGGGGCTTCGCGGCTGAGGAACGCTGCTTGCTCTTTGCGTTCGAGGAGAGCCGTGAGCAGCTATTCCGCAACGCGCAGGGCTGGGGGATCGATTTCCAGGAGATGGAGCGCGACGAGAAGCTGCGGGTGGTCTGCGAGTACCCGGAGATCGCTGGGCTAGAAGATCACCTGGTGCGCATGAAGGCGCTGATCCAGGAGTTCCAGCCCCAACGGGTGGCGGTGGACAGCCTCTCGGCTCTGGAGCGGGTGTCCACCGTGAAGGGGTTTCGCGAGTTCGTCATCGGGCTCACGTCGTTCATGAAGGAGCAGGAGATGGCCGGCCTGTTCACCTCGACGACGCCCACCCTGATGGGCGGCGAATCGGTCACGGAGGCCCACATCTCCTCGATCACCGACTCGATCATCCTGCTCCGCTACGTAGAGATGTTTGGCGAGATGCGCCGCGGCGTGACGGTGCTGAAGATGCGCGGCTCGAAGCACGACAAGGACATCCGCGAGTTCGCTATTGACGGCAGCGGCATGCACATCGGCAAGCCATTCCGCAACGTGGTGGGCATCCTGTCGGGCCGGCCTACCCACGTGGACCTGAGCGAGGTGGACCGTCTGGCTGACCTCTTCGTCCAAGAGCCGGGCCAGGGGGCGTAGGGCGTGGCGCGGGCGCCCCGGCAGCGCACGTCGCGTCCGGCCGCCGGGCCGCGGGAGGCCGCGAGCCTCCGCACGATCCTGGACGCGAATGCCGACGGCGTGGTCGTGGTGGATCACGATGGCCGGGTCTGCTTTGCGAACCCCGCGGCCGAGCGGCTCTTCGCCCGGTCCGCACACGAACTGGTCGGCGAGGTCTTTGGGTTCCCGCTCGTCGCGGGCGCAACCACCGAGCTGGACGTAATCCGGCCGTCCGGGGCGCCCTGTGTGGTCGAGATGCGCGTCGTCGGCATCGAGTGGGCCGGGAAGCCCGCGTACCTCGCCTCGCTCCGCGATATCACGGACCGCAAGCAGGCGGAAGCCGAGCGCGCCGCGCTGGTCCGCGAGCAGGCCGCACGCATGGAGGCCGAGGCTGCCCTGCGCGCGCGCGATGAGTTCCTGGCAACCACGGCGCACGAGTTGAAGACGCCATTGACCCGGCTGCACCTCTCGGTGCAGCGGGCGCTGCGCCAGCTCGCGCGGGAGCCGCAGCGCCCGCCCGCGTACATCGCTACCGCCCTGGAGCGGATCGAGCTGGAGTCGCAGCACCTCGCGCGGCTCGTGAATCAACTGCTCGAGCTGCCGCGAATCGAGAACCGTAGCCTCGCGCTCCAGCCCGCGCCGACCGACCTCCGCCGGCTGGTGGAGGACATCCTCGGCCGGGTGCAGCAGACGGTGGGCGAGGCGCGGGTGCGCGTGCGGCTGCCGCCCGGCCCGGTCACGGCCTCTGTGGACGCGCAGGCGATCGAGCAGATCGTGACCAGCGCCGTGGGGAATGCGCTGCGCGCCAGCCCGAGCGGGGCGCCGGTCGAGATCGAATTGACCACCGATGCTGGGCCGCTGGTGCCGGACCGCTCCGGTGCTACCGCCCGTCTGACGGTGCGCGACCACGGGATGGCCGTGCCGCTTGAGGACCGGCCGCGTCTGTTCGGCTACTCCGTCGAGGTGCATTCCAACGCGTACGTGTGTGGCCTGGGGCTATGGCTGTACGTGAGCCGGCAGCTCGCTGCCGCGCACGGCGGGCAGATTGACGTCGAGTTCCCGGAGGATGGCGGCACCCGCGTGGTACTCCGCCTCCCCTGCGCCTGAGGCGCCCCTCTACGGACCGCGCTCCTGCGGTCAACGGCCACAGGCCGTCGCCGGAACGGCGCGTCGCGCGCTGGCCTGCTGCCTCCGTCGGCGTGGGGCCTCGAGCCGATGCGGCATAGTTCCTGCGTAGGTCGCCGCGTGGCAGATCAGGCACGTTCGCCTGAACGTGAGGGAATGGCTCCGAGTCGGGCGCGACGGTGGAGCAAGCGGCTATGCGCGAAGTGGGAAGGTCGGGACCTCGGGACGGGGACGGCGCCGAGCAGGCAACGCGGGCGCGCGTTCTCGTCGTAGACGACGATCCGCTTATCCGTGAAGCGCTGGCGGCGGCGCTCGACGACGAGGGGCTCGAGCCAGTGACCGCGCCGGATGGCGCCGCGGCCCTCGCGCGGCTCGGGCAGCAAGCCCGCGCGGGCGAGCCGCCGTTCGCCGCGATCTTGCTGGACATGCGCATGCCCATAATGGACGGCTGGGCCTTCGCGGAAGCCTACCGCCGCCTGCCGGCGCCGCGCGCCCCGATCGTCGTGCTCACGGCGGCGCAGGACGCCGTCGGGGACCTCCAGCACCTCGGCGCCCGTGCGATCCTGGCAAAGCCATTCGACCTGGACGCGCTGCTGGCCATCGTGGACGAGTGCGTTCGGGACGGTAGGAGCGGCGCTGATCCGGCGAGCGACGGTCGTATGGCCGACAGCGCTCCGTGAGTGGCTGCCGCACTCGGCCGGCGGGGAAGCCCGGGCACTGGAGGGCGGCTGCCGATCTGTCGTGGACCTGAAACGACCACCGGCGTCGGGCCGGTGGTCGTTCCTTGCCGCAAACGGAAAGGGCGTCGGCTCAGCCGCCGCCGTGCTCTTCGTCCAGGCGCGGCCGCCAGGTCGAGAAGCGCTCCTCGACCCGCTGGAGCACGGCCGTCAGGAAGACGCCCGCGAAGGTGATTAGGAGCACGCCTACGAACACCTTGTCCGTCTGGAACGTCGCGCCGGCCACGGTAATCAGGTAGCCGACGCCCGCCGTCGCCGCATACAGCTCGCCGACGACCACGCCGACCAGCGCGCGGCCCAGTCCCAGGCGCGCGCCCGTCATAAGGTATGGTACGGAGCTAGGTAAGACCACGGTCCTGAGGAGCTGGAAGTCGTTCGCGCCGAACGACTTGGCGCACTTCAGGATGTTGGCGTCGACCGTGGAGACGCCGACGCGCGCGTACATGAGCGGATAGAAGACGCCGGACATAAAGATGACGGCGATCTTCGAGTTGATGCCGATGCCGAACCAGATGATGTACAGGGGCAGCAGCGCCACGCTGGGCGTTGCATAGAGAGCGGAGATGAACGGCTCCATGACGTAGTTGAAGCGGCGGAACCAGCCCATCATGAGCCCGAGCGGAATGCCGATCACCAGGGCCAGGAGGTAGCCCGCGACCAGCTCTTGCGAGCTGACCCAGATGTCCTTCCAGATGCTGCCCTTGGCAATCGCAGTCCAGGCGCCAGCCAGGTTGCCCGCGAACAGCGCCCCGAAGACCGCGCCGATCCCGCCGTCGAAGAACAGGCGGTCGGCCGCCTTGATGATACGGGACGGGGAGCTCGTGAACATCGGGTTGATGATTCCACTGGTGCCCACGTACTCCCAGAAGAGCATGAACGCCAGCACGGAGATCGCACCGATAATGAGGCCTTCATGGGGGGCGAGCGTGCGCTTCCACCCGCCGCGCGCGCCTACTCGCAGGGGTCGAGCCAGCGTTTCGGTCTGCTGGGCCACGAGTCGCTCCCTTTCCCCGAGCGGCCGCTCGGCGGTAGCGTGGTAGAGTCAGCGAGTCCGGATACAATCACCGCACAAGAGTCAGCTTGCCCCTGCTGTCCCAGCGACAGCTTACGGACATTCTATGGGCGACCCGCCCATCTGTCAAGCAACCGAGGGCGCTCGTCGCCCGCCCCTAATCGGTCCGCGGGAGGGGAGCGGACCGTGCGTCGGCGCGAGGCTCCGCCATCCGAGCGACCCTGTGAACCCGCCGTACCGTACCAGACGGGCCACGCACTCCTGACCGATCAATCGTCCGCACGGCCAGGTTCTCATTGGACAGACAGGCGGGCAGAGGACCGCCGGAGAGCCCGTCTGTAAGAGAAAGTAACGGTGAACAAACGCTGGCGAATCGAGCTTTCCTCTAGGGGATTAATCCCGGATGGCGTACAATGGGAGCGCCGGAGGCCGACCACGCACGCGTGGCCTGGCCAGCGACGGCAATTCGTGGGGCCGGGCCGGAGGGGCCATGCGGCGCAGCGCACAAGCGCTATCATCTATAATCCACTTATTAATGTCGGCGTCTGCGCCTACCGCACTCAGAGCGGAGCTAGGTCGCATCCCGTGCCCGGCGGGAGGAGCGCCCGGGGGTAACGCTCGACCTCTGGGCTAACCTGGAGGGCTACATGGCGAACCTACGCGACTGGCTCGACCGATGGAGGGGGAGGCTGCTGTGCCGCGAGCGCGGACAGGGCCTGATGGAATACGGACTGATCATCTCCGTGGTCTCCATCGCCGCAGTGGTGTTGATCATGGCGATGGGCCCCCGCGTGGCATCTATGTTCAGCGCCGCTGGAGCGAGCGCCTTCCCCAGTGACCGACGTCGGAAGGGCAACTTCGCGGCCGCAGACAAGCGAGCGATCCTGGCTAAGCTAGCGGCGGTGCCGATCTCAACCTGGACCTATCGGCACGAGGACCCCGCAATTCGCCATATCGGGCCGATGGCGCAGGATTTCCACCGGGCGTTTGCCGTTGGTGACGACGAGGCTCGAATTGCCCTAGTCGACGGGAACGGCGTAGCGCTCGCCGCCATCCAGGGGCTGCACGAACAGGCCCAGAGCCACGCCGACCGACTGGCGCAGCTCGACATGCGACTGGCGGCGGTCGAGGAGTTCACGGCCCGCGAGCGTCTCGACGCCCTGCCCGGCCGCACCGAGTAGGCACCAAAGCGGCCCCGCATTAACCCCGCCTATCGCGGTTGGGCGACGGTCTGGCACGAAGGAAGAGGGAGCTGCGACCAACTGGTCGCAGCTCCCTCTTCCTTCGTGCTGCCGACAACGCCTGGTTCTCACCATCCCGGACATGATTGCGACTGGTGCTTGACTCCTCCCCGGCGCCATCGAATACACATAAACAAAAAAAATACCAACCACTCATTTCAAGCAAACACTACAACGCAGGATAAACCAAATACTTTGTTTATGTGTATTACGGCTGGTGGGACCGCCGGGGCCGGCGCATCTTACCTTCACACCTGCTTCCGTGCCTGGCGGCCGAGCCGCTCTCTGGGCCCACGTCCCGGTCCATTCAACCCAGGGACGATCCTCGGCCTCGCTGGGGCCACCCGGCTAACCAGCCGACAGTCCCGCTCGTCCCCAGGCGAGCTACGCCACACGCCCAGCTCGGTCTCTGTGCTCCGCGCTCTCGCGGCCTGCGGACGGGCCTCGGCCTGAGCTTGAGGGAGGTCCCTATGGCAGCGGCCCTGTGCCTACCGATCTCGCACTCCGTGCAGTCACCGGAGCACGCCCTAGCGGAACGGATCGAAGCCCGTGTCGATGGCCGCCTGGAGAGCCTCCTGAGCTTCGCACTCCATGCCGTGCTCGCCGCAGCCTTCCTGGAGGCGAATGGCGTGCTCCACCTCCCGGCTGTACGGCGCCCAGGGGTGGTAGACGACCAGCGTGGTGTCGTGAGTTTGCCGGCGCACGAACTCGTACCGCGAGCGAGGCGGATACACCAGCCAGCTCTCTCGTCTCGCCTCGTCGAACAGGACAAGCTCGTTCTCAGACCAGCGCGCGATCTTGAAGCGCGGCACGCCACTCGGCGGCCATGCACGCATCAGGACCCTCCGTCGCCGTTCTCGCACGAGGCCCTGTGGGAGAGCGGTGTTGCGAGCCGCCAGCCCCTGGCCCCAGAATAGCGCCCCGGCGTCGCTAGGAGTATGATAGGGGCACTCTCGCGCCGGAGGCTTGCTCATGGTACAGGCGGAAGGCATCCAGTCAGTCAATTGGAATGCGCCCGATCCCGCGGCTGCCGAGCGCTTCTACGTCGAGGTTCTCGGCGGCAAGGTCACGACCCGTCACCAGGTTCGGGGCGTCGACGTCGTGCGCATCCGTGTCGGCTCAACGGGGATAGGGCTGTTCGACGCATCCCATGGCCCCGCCTCGGGCGTGCCACATCATACGTTCCGCATGACTTGGCAACCAGACGAGCAGACGGCGGCAGCGGCGATCGAGGCCACCGGCGTCCCCGTCGTCAACCGCCGGGACCACGGCGACGGCCCCGGCTACTCACTGTACGTCACGGACCCGATCGGCAATTACCTGGAGCTTAGCTTCGACCCGCCCGCTTAGCAGCCAATCCAGACGGGTCATCTCGTGGATGCGATCTCCACGACTGAGAGCGCCTCCTCGCCAAACACGTCCACAGCCTTGACGGCGATGCGACGTGAGACCCCTTCCGCGCAGTAGTGCGCCGCACTCCGGCGCCTTAGCTCACCTTGCCCACGACCCCGGAAGCTGCGCCAGGTGTCCCGAAACACCCGGCCGTCATAATCAAAATCCACCGCCCAGTAGTCCACGCACTCAATGCCCTCTGCCTTCCCGCCACCGCGGACCTGCCACCGCCCTCCTCCCGGACGGTAGTCGTCGAGGCGCACGACGATGGATCCCTCGCTCACTCGCACGTCCAATCGTAGCCTCCGCCCGCGTCCACCTATCGCCTCGGCCGGCACCGCCTGCCACGGCCCGGGTAGCGCGGAGCAATCCGTCCGCTGCAGCAGGAAGCGGCGCGTGGCGGGCTCGTCCAACAGCCGCTTGCGCGTGGTGTGGACCGCTCGCCAGCCGGCGTCGCAGCCAATCCAGCGCCGGCCGAGCTGTGCCGCGGCCACCAGCGTGGTCCCCGAGCCGCAGAAGAAGTCCGCGACCAGGTCTCCTGGACGCGACGACGCCCGCACGATGCGCCGCAGCAGGCTCTCATTCTTCTGAGTGGGGAAGCCGGTCTTCTCCATCGAGAAGCTCTTGATCTGGATCGAGTCCAGGCTATCGGCTCCGCTCAGGCCGAACTCCGCCGGATTCGCGTTCCAGACGTCCTCGATCGGGTAGCCGCGGCCAGCCCCTGTGCCACCGCGCCGTCGGTAGCCTGACCGTTGAGGTAGGTACTCCTTGTTGAATACTGCCGGCCGGCCCTTCGTGTAATAGAGGATCGTGTCGTGGTTGCGCACCCAGTTCGCCACCGCGCTCTTGTAGCCAGACACCCAGCCAATTCGCCACACAATCTCGCGCTGGAAGCCAGCCTCTCCGAAGATCTCGTCCAGAATCAGCCGCACGTACGGGGCCACGGTGGGGTCAACGTGGACGTAGAGCGCCCCGCCGTTCGCCAGCAGCATGTGCATGAGCGTCAAGCGCTCGTACAGCATCTGCAGGTAGCTCGCGCGCCCGGCGCCCCACACGTCGCTGTACGCGGGCGCCCGTAGCACACGAGTGGCACCCCGTCCCGCCGCCACGCCAAGAGGGACGCGCTGCACGTAGGTCGTTCCCGTGCCGAACGGCGGATCAGCATAGATCAGCGCCACCTGGCCGGCGTATTCCGCTAGTAGCGCCGCCATAGCCGCCAGATTGTCGCCCCAGATCAGCCGGTCGTACCAGGCGTGGTTGGTGGAGTCGGCGGCGACGGTCCGCTCAGCACCGACTAGCTCGGCGGTATGGAGCGACGCCCCAGCCGGCACGACGATGGCCGCCTTTCCCGGCCAGACGAGCTCCGGTGCGGTACGAAGGCGCCGCGTTGGCGAGATGGACGGCTCTGGAACGCTCACGACAACATCTGCCTACCACACGCGGACAGTCACCATTGGCTCGCCCTGGCGGACCGGCGAAGACCGAGGCCAGCACAGCCCCTCGGCGATTCTAGGCGAACAGGCGTGCTAGGAACAACTGGCGAATCACCTGGAGACACGACGTAGCGCCCTGACCAGCTTGTTGGCCAGGAGCAAGCACGCGTACACTCAGACCAGGCGACCCGGCCACCGTCGCGTCCACCCACAAGGCAACCGAGGCACCTGCTGATGGACGCCGCCTCCCAACCGCCCCGCCAACACGCCGTCAACACCGCGCCGTCGCTCACCGACACGGTGCGCGCCTCCTGCGCCCTTGTGGCCGAGCGCGCCCGCTTCGTCCGCATCGTCCATGAGGCCCTGCCCGACTACGCTCAGCGCCTGGCACTGGACACAGTGCCGCCGGCCCAGCTCGACCCAGCCTACCATGTCCTTGCCGACCCGGCATCGACCGTCGCCTACTTCCTCACGCTGGATACCATCAACTTCGGCTCCGGCTACTTCCCCGCGATGCGCAAGCGACCGGGGCTCAGCGGGTACTTCACGGTGGCGCTCTCGCTGAAGGAGGCGTTCGAGCGGGACGGCCCCTGGTCCGCCGAGCGGCTGGCCAGGCTGACGACAGCGGACTGCGCGCGGATCTTTGGCCAGGCGTCAGACTTCCCACTGATGGGGCTGTTTGCGCGGGCGCTGAACGATCTCGGGCATATTCTGCTCGCCGAGTATGCCGGCGACCCGGTACGGCTGGTCCGCGCGGCCGGCGGCTCCGCGGAGCGCTTTGCGCGGCTCCTTACCGCAATGCCGTACTTCCGCGACGTGGCCGACTACCTCGGCCAGCAGGTCGCTTTCTACAAACGGGCGCAGCTTGCCGCCGCCGACCTCGCGCTGGCGCTCGCATCGCCGCGCGTGCGCGCGCAAGCCATCCAGGCCGACCCGCTCCCCGAGGCCGAGCACGCGCCCCTCTTCGCGGACCTCGACCGTCTGACGATCTTTGCCGACAACCTGGTGCCGCACGTGCTGCGCGTGGACGGCGTCCTGAAGTACCACCCGGGGCTGCTCGCCCGCATAAACGCGGAGATACCCATCCCCGCCGGCTCGCCCGAGGAGGTCGAGATTCGCGCCTGCGCCGTGCACGCCGTGGAGCTGCTCAAGGCGGAGCTGACGCGGCGCGGCCAGCCAGTCACCAGTAGCCAGCTCGACTACTACTTGTGGACCCGCGGCGGCGGCCCGAGGTACAAGGCGCAGCCGCGGCACCGCAGCCCCAGCGTGTACTATTAAGCGGCTGGGGTGCCGCCGGCCAAGCTCGGGGGGCTCCAGCCGGCCGGTTAGGCTAGCTCGGCGGCGCCCCCCACGACTGGCCCTGGAGGCATGATGGCGGAGATCGTGTTCATTCATGGCGCGGGCGACAGCGCCGCGGTCTGGGACCGCCAGTTGGCCACCCTGGGCGGCAGGCACCGCGTGCTGGCGATCGACCTCCCAGGGCACGGCGCGCGCTTACACGAGCAGGCCCACGCCGATCACCGCGCGAACGCGGCCGAGGTCGCGGCGGCGCTGGTCGCCGCACAGATCCAGCGTCCGGTCTTGGTCGGCCACTCGATGGGCGGGGCGGTGGCGCTCACCTACCTGCTGGGCAGCGAGACAGCGGGGGCTGGCAGTATCCCGCAGAGCACCGTGCGCGGGCTAGTGCTGGTGGCCAGCGGTGCGCGCCTGCGCATGCACCCCGCCTTCTTGCAGGCCGCGCGCGAGCGGGCCGAGGCCGCGCCCACCGCGCCGCTCACCGAGCCCCTCGTGCCCGCGGAACGCTGTCTCGGCCCGAACCCAACGCCCGAGGTCCGCGCCTGGCTGGCCGCGCAGGCGGGACGGGCGACGGCCCAGGCGGTGTACGCGGACTTCCAGGCCAACGACGCGTTTGACGTGATGGCGCGACTCGCCGAGGTCCTCGTCCCGACACTGATCATCGGCGGCGCCGAAGATAGCATGGCGCCGCCGAAATTCCAGCAGTACCTCGCGGAGAACATCCCCAACGCCCGCCTCGTCTTGCTCCCCGGGGCCGGCCACTACCCGATGGCTGAGCAGCCCGCGGCGTTCGACCAGACGCTGGCCGAGTTCCTCGCCCAACTGCCCTCGCCCGCGGCACACCGCTTGCGTTTACCCGCCTCTAGCGACCGCGGTGGTCGGCCGCGGGCGCCATGAGGGAGGGACGATGAGTCTTCAGCATGCACAGCAGCTCCGCGTCAGTCAGCGGGTGGAGGGCTGCGACGGCCAGTTTCTCGGAACGATCAGCGAGGTGTGGCCCGACGCGGGCGTGGGCGAGGCCTGGGGCGCGGTCGGCGCGCAGCCCATCGAGGGCGCGCAGGCCGCCGACTCCACCCAGTTCGCCTTCTGCGAGGCGATGCCCGGCGAGGGCGAGAGCTATTTCCGGCTGGAAACGGCCGGCCGCGACTTGTTCGTGCCGATGAGCTACGTCGACGGGGTGCGCGACGGGGTGGTCCGCCTCTCGGTGGCCGCTGGCGACGTACCTGCGATGCAGTGGGACATCCGGCCGGACTTCCTGGCGAACCGCCACGTACCCGACAGCGGCGCGCCGTCGCACCGAGCCTAGGAACGGACACCCGCGGGCCAGGCCGCTAATGCCCGGCGCGAAGGTGACTCGTTCGGCGGAGGTATACAGCGGTGCTGAAAGTCATCGAGGTAGTGGGCACCTCGGCCGAGGGCTGGGAGGCCGCGGCCCGCGCCGCCGTCGCCGAGGCCAGCCGCTCGCTACGCCACATCGAGAGCCTGGAAGTTCGCCGCTGCACGGCGATCGTGCGCCAGGACCAGATACTGGAGTACCGGCTTCACGCCAAACTAACTGTCCGCGCCGAGGACGACGCCGAGCCCAGTCAGGCAGTGGAGGCCGCGGAGACGATTCTCGCCGAGCCCATGTCCGGTCCTGGCGAGGACCTGGCGCCGCTGCTCGAACGCCAGATCGACGAGGCGCTCGAAGACATGGAGCCTGACGCGCGGCCATAATAAGGCGTAGCCGAACCGAGCCTCGCCGGCCGGCGCCCCGGCAACCTCGCGCGTCGGAGACTCGTGTGAGCGATGCCCCCCGGCCTGAAGGGCTCCACGTCGAGCTGATCGACGACGGTGGCCGCGCTGCCCTGGCCATCGACGGCGCCGTGCAGTCCGTAGCGGTGAGCGGTGGCGCGGCGCCCAGCGGCTACTGGCCGGCCATGCTGCCCGACCGTCCGCCGCGGGATGCCCTCCTCCTGGGCCTGGGCGGCGGCACGATCGCGCACCTGCTGACCGGCACCTACGGCCCGCTGCCGATCGTCGGCGTGGACGACGATCCAGCGGTTCTCGCTGTCGCGCGCAGCCACTTCGGCCTGGACCTGCCGAACCTGGAGGTCGTGGTGGCCGACGCCTTCGCGTACGCAGCCGCCTGCCCGCGCCGCTTCGACCTGGTCTGCGTGGACCTCTTCCGCAACGGCGAGATCCCGGCGCGGGTGTGCGCCTCGGCCTTTCTCACGCGCGTGCGCGGACTGCTGCGCCCAGGCGGCCTCACCACCTTCAACCTGGCCCGCGACCGGCGCGCCGGCGACCGTCTGCGCCAGCTCGGCCGGCACTTCGTCGTCGTACGGCGCATCCTCGTGGGCTTCAACCTCGTCGTCCACTGCGCGGCCGAGCCCCCCGGCCGCGGCGAGGAGCCAGGAGCGGTCCACGCGCCAGGGAGGCGCCGGCGTCGCCGTCCCCCCAGGCGCGCGCCACGGACGGCGAGCTAGCCGAGACCTGGTCATAAATCGAAAACCGCGCCGGATGGGCATCCGGCGCGGCGGCTCCGTACCATCTGGTTGCCACACCAAGACAGGGAGCCACTCAGATGGTAC
>Ga0070741_10001903_pt1 | contig 59269 bp, 47 predicted proteins | sample Coa_R1_4_FD_66440 | JGI IMG/M metagenome (GOLD analysis project Ga0070741, IMG submission 66440) | Surface soil microbial communities from Centralia Pennsylvania, which are recovering from an underground coalmine fire - Coalmine... | ecosystem: Environmental > Terrestrial > Soil > Unclassified ...
CCATCACCTCGTCGCTGGTGTGGCGCTTCAACTTCGGCCACTAAGGCACGCGCCGCTGATCTGCGATCTTCGGCTTTCCTTCTTCCAGGCCCCGGCAACCGCTGGGGCCTTTTTTTATTGCTTCATAGGCTGGGCACAAATGCGCCCACGGGTCCGCGCAATGCGCGGGCCCATCGGCGCGTTTATCGTACGAGAGAGCTACGCGGCGCTGGCCGACGTCTTTGCCGCCTTGGCGGCCTTCTCCCGCGCTTCGTTGGCGCGGATTTCGGACAGCCTCTGCTGCACCTGGCCATCGAACACGTATTCGGCCGGACGCTGCTGCGACATGTCGATCTCCGGGGCCATCGGGCCTTCGGTCTTGACACCGCGCCAGGCGATCATCGCCGCCTGCAGCGGATGCTGCATCATGGCGTCGGCGGCGGTCGCCTCGTAGCCGCAATGCGCCATGCAGTTCGCGCATTTTTCATAGCGGCCGGTGCCGTAGGAATCCCAGTCGGTGGTCTCCATCAGCTCGGTGAACGTCTTGGCGTAGCCTTCGCCGAGCAGATAACACGGCTTCTGCCAGCCGAAGATGTTGCGGGTCGGCATGCCCCACGGCGTGCAGTGGAATTCCTGATTGCCGGCAAGGAAGTCGAGGAACATGTCTGAGTGCGTCAGATTCCATTTCTTGCCCTTGCCGAGCGCAAACACCTTGCGGAACAGTTCCTTGGTCTTGCGCCGGTTGAGGAAGTGCTCCTGGTCGGGGGCGCGCTCGTAGGCATAGCCGGGTGAGATCGACACGCCGACGCCGAGCTCGTTGCAGAGATCGAGGAAGGCGGCGATGTCCTCGGCCGGATGGCCCTCGAAGATCGTGCAATTGACGTTGACGGAAAAGCCCTTCGCCTTGGCGGCCTTGATGGCGTCGACGGCGCGCTCGAAGCCGCCGTCCATGCACACTGACTTGTCGTGGTGATGCTTGAGGCCGTCGAGGTGGACCGAGAAGAACAGATACGGCGACGGCTCGAACAGGTGCAGCTTCTTCTCGAGGAGCAGCGCGTTGGTGCACAGCGAGACGAATTTCTTGCGCGCGACGATGCCCTTGACGATCTCGCCGATCTCCTTGTGGATCAGCGGCTCGCCGCCCGGGATCGCCACCATCGGCGCGCCGCATTCGTCGACCGCCTCGAGACATTCCTGAACTGAGAGGCGCTTGTTGAGGATCGCATCCGGATAATCGATCTTGCCGCAGCCGAAGCAGGCGAGATTGCAGCGGAACAGCGGCTCCAGCATCAGCACCAGCGGATAGCGCTTGCGGCCCGCAAGACGCTGCCGCATCACGTAGGCGCCGACCTTGACTTTCTGTCGCAGAGATACAGGCACGATCTATCCTTTTGTCTTGAATTTTGCGGGCTTCAGACCCGCGCTTTGGCGCGTTCCCGGCCGGCAGCCCCGTCGGTCAATTCGGGCGGCAGACGGAATTCGATGGTCTCCTGGCGGCCGGTCAGTTCGCTGACCGCGACCGGACCGAGCCGGCGCAACGCATCGATCACATCCTCCACCAGAACCTCCGGCGCCGAGGCGCCGGCGGTGATGCCGACCGTGTCGGCGGTGCGGAACCAGGCCGGCTCCACCTCGCTGCCGTCGGCGATCAGGTAGCTCGGCGTGCCGTCTTCCTCGCCGATCTCGCGCAGCCGGTTGGAGTTGGAGCTGTTCTTGGCGCCGACGACGAGGATAACGTCGACCAGCTTGGCGAGTTCGCGCACCGCGGTCTGCCGGTTCTGCGTGGCATAGCAGATGTCGCGGGTCTCCGGCCCGACGATGTCGGTGAAGCGGCGATGCAGCGCCGCGATGATGCCGCGGGTGTCGTCGACCGAGAGCGTGGTCTGCGTGACGTAGGCGACCGGCGTATCGGAGGCGATCTCGAGCTTCTCGACATCGCGCTCGGTCTGCACCAGCGTGACCGGCTCGGAGATCTGGCCCATCGTGCCCTCGACCTCCGGATGGCCGGCATGGCCGATCAGGATGAGCCGGCGGCCTTGGCCGACATAGCGCTTGCCCTGATTGTGCACCTTGGTGACCAGCGGGCAGGTGGCGTTGAGCACCGGAAGCTCGCGCGACACCGCTTCCTCCTCGATGCTTTTCGCCACCCCATGGGCGCTGAAGATGGTCACCGCGTTGGGCGGCACCTCGGACAGTTCCTCGACGAACCGGGCGCCCTTGGCCTTGAGGCTCTCGACCACGTGCTTGTTGTGCACGATCTCGTGACGCACGTAGACCGGCGGGCCGTATTTCTGCAGCGCCCGCTCGACGATTTCGATGGCGCGCACCACGCCGGCGCAGAAACCGCGAGGCTGGGCGAGTATGACCTTCATCGGCAATAAACCTCCCGGCCGATTACGGACCCCGCTCCCCTTGGGGAGGCTGTCCGGACGACCGCTTGACGCTGCTGTAACCTGATACTTTGGCCGTGGCGCCATGACAATCAAGTCCGGGAACCGCTTTCGGGGTCCGCGGCGACGTGACCTCCGGTCGAATAAAGGCAATGCGGCCGGCGGAACGCTCCGAATGCCAGGTTTCGGCGGCAAATCGCAGGAAAAACCGCGGAGCGTGGGGTATCGCCCTGTGCCGGCCCATGTTAGCCATGCGCGCGTATAGGAATATTTCCAGCTTCGAAATTGTGACCGCGAGAGGCTATTCAGGACCCTGAGGTGCGGGCATGTCGCGGGCCCGCCCACCGAATGAGAGGATCGAGCCAGCCCGACGCGCCTCCATTTCGCCTTTCTCTTGACGCCTCACACGCTGGCTCCGTGCCCGCGCCTTCCCGGACCTCCTGTCGACGGATCATTTGCAAGCATCATGAAGACGACCACTGCTTTCGTTGTCCGGGCCATCGCATTTTGCTGGCGTTACTCCTGGCAAGTCATCATTGCGGCGCTGCTCCTGACGCTGGCGTCGTCCTGGTATGCGGCCACGCATTTCAGGATGTCGACCAACATGAACGACCTGATTTCCAGCAACCTGCCGTGGCGCGTCAACGAGGCCGCGCTCGAAAAAGCATTCCCGCATTTTCAGATGATCACCGCGGTGATCGACGCGCCCACGCCGGAACTCGTAACCGCGGCCAGCAATGCGCTGATCGCGCGGCTGTCGCAGCACAAGGACACGTTTCGGCAGGTGACGCCGTTGCCGCCGGGCGGCGATTACTTCGCGCGCAACGGTCTTCTGTTCCTCGACAGTGCGGCGCTCGGCCAGGAAATGACCGCGATGACGCAGGGCACGCGGCTCCTGCAGACGCTGGCCGGCGATCCGAGCCTGCGCGGCGTGCTGCAGGCGTTTCAGTTCACGCTGTTGGGCGTGCAGGGCGGCCGCATCACGCTCGACGCCATGGCGTCGCCGATGAACCGCGCCGCCGACACCATCGAGAAGGTCAATGCCGGCGAGACGGCGAGTTTTTCCTGGCTCGATCTGGTGCAGGGCCATGACTCGAAACCGAGCGAGCTGTTGCGCTTCATCAACATCCGCGCCGTGCTCGACTACTCCGCCCTGGAGCCCGGTCTGCATGCGACCAATGCGATCCGCGCCGCCGCCAAGGAGCTCGACTTTGCCGGCAAATATCATGCGCGGCTGCGGCTCACCGGCGCGGTGCCGCTCGAGGACGAGGAATTCGCCACCATCAAAGAGAACGCGGTGCTCAACGCCGTCGTCACCATCGCGGTGGTGCTGTTCATCCTCTGGATGGCGTTGCGCTGGTGGCGCATCATCGTGGCCGTATTCATCAACCTCGCGGTCGGGCTCGCGATCACCGCCGCGGTCGGGCTGTTGCTGGTCGGCACGCTCAATCTGATCTCGGTCTATTTCGCCGTGCTGTTCGTCGGGCTCGGGGTGGATTTCGGCATTCAGTTCAGTGTGCGCTATCGCGCCGAGCGCCACGAAGTCGACGACCTGCAAGCGGCGCTCTATCAGGCCGGCCGCCGCGCCGGCGCGCCCTTGACGCTGGCCGCGCTCGCCACCGCGGCCGGTTTCCTGTCGTTCCTGCCGACCGTCTACAAGGGCGTGTCGGAGCTCGGCCTGATCGCCGGGCTCGGCATGCTGATCGCGTTTGCCACCAGCATCACGCTGTTGCCGGCGCTGCTCAGCCGGTTCGATCCGCCGAGCGAGCCGGCACCGCTGGGCTATGCGGCGCTGGCGCCGGTCGACCGCTTTCTCGAGCGCAATCGCATGGCGATCCTGATCGCCACCGGCGCTTTGGTCGTCGCCGGACTGCCGCTATTGTTCTGGCTGCGCTTCGACTTCAATCCGATCAACTTGCGCAGCCCCAAAGTCGAGTCGGTCTCCACCTATCTCGACCTGGCGCATAATCCCAATGCCGGCACCAACGACATTCAGGTGCTCGAGCCCTCGCTGGCCGACGCGGATCGGGTCGCCGCCAAGCTGCGGGAGTTGCCCGAGGTGGCGCGCGCCACGACGTTGTCGAACCTCATTCCGGACCATCAAGACGAAAAGCTGCCGCTGATCGCCAATGCGGCCAAGACAATCGAGCCGGTGCTCAATCCGGCCAACGTGGCGGCGCCGCCGACCGACGCCCAGAACGCCGCCATGCTCAACTCCACGGTCTCGGCGCTCAATTCCGTGGCCGGCAAAGCGACCGGCAGCGGCGCCGATGCGGCGCATCGGCTCGCCGCCGCCATGACGGCGCTCGCCAAGGGCGACGCCGCGGCGCGGCAGCGCGCCGAGACCGCGTTCGTCGAGCCGCTGCAAACCGCGCTCGGCCAGCTGCGCGACCTCCTCAAGGCGCAAGAGGTCACCCGCGCCAACGTGCCGGCGGATATCACGGATCAATGGGTCACGCCCGACGGCAAGGCCCGCATCGAGGTGGCGCCCAAGGGCGATGCCAACGACAACGCGGTGCTGCAGCGCTTCGCCGATGCGGTGCGTAAGGTGGCGCCGACCGCCGCCGAAGGTCCGATTTCGATCCTAGAAGCGCGCCACACCGTGGTGGTCGCGTTCCTGCAGGCCGGCGGCTATGCGCTGGGCGCGATCGCGATCCTGCTGTGGATCACGCTGGGCCGGATCGGCGACGTGCTGCTCACGCTGGTGCCGCTGCTGCTCGCCTGCGTCGTCACCCTCGAAATCTGCGTGATCGTCGGCCTGCCGCTGAACTTCGCCAACATCATCGCCCTGCCGCTGCTGCTCGGCGTCGGCGTCGCGTTCAAGATCTATTACATCATGGCGTGGCGCGAGGGGCAGACCAACCTGTTGCAGTCGGTGCTCACGCGCGCGGTGTTCTACAGCGCGCTCACCACGGCGACCGCGTTCGGCAGCCTGTGGTTCTCCAGCCATCCCGGTACGTCGAGCATGGGCAAGCTGCTCGCCATCTCGCTCCTCACCACCATGACGGCGGCGGCGTTCTTCCAGCCGGTGCTGATGGGCAAACCGCGCGAGCAGGAACGCGAGACGTTTTGAGGCGGTTTCCAACTATTAGCTAGATCTTAGACCGTCGCAGTGCGCCGTCGATCGCAATGGTCGTCGAAACTTTTTCTGCCATTGCGATCGACGGCTTTCTCTGATCGATAACAAATCAGATCAGGTACTCTCTCGCTTCACCGCCGCGGCGGCGCATTGCCCGGCGGCGCTTTCCCCGTCGCCAGCGCGCGGATCGACGGATCGAGCTGCTTCAAATCGGCATCCGGCAGGCGCGTCCAATATTGATTGCGGCCGAGCAGCGAGATGCCCAGATAGCCGCGCACGATCAGCGTCTGGCCGTCGGGCGATAGCTTCATCTCGGCATGGTAGACGTTGCCGTCACGCGGATCGAGAATGGTGCCGCCTTCATATTTGTTGTCGCCCTTGGCTTGCATGCCGCGGATGATTTCGAGGCCGAGCCACGGTTTGTCGTGGCGGTCGTCCGTGCAGCGGCTGCACACCACGTTCGGATCCTGGCCGGACTGCAGAAACATTTTGGCGATGATGCCGTCGTAGACGCCGCTGTGGTCGGTGATCAGGAACCAGCCGTTCGGCTGCTTGGTGTCCTGATCGACGGATTGCCACAGCCCGACCGGCGTCAGGTCGGCGCCGGCCGGGCCTGCGCCGGCTGCGAGCGCCAGAAATGCCAAGACGGTCAAGCTCGTTGCGCGCATCGTCGGGACTCCCTCTCTGCATTCTTAACGTCGGCCGGCGGCCCGCGCTCCGCAGATTCATCTGGTGCGCCGCCGCGTCTTGCTCCACCATGGCGCCGCTGCGGCATGCGGTTAGTCGGAGACAGACGTGAAAATCAAGGCCATCGAGCCCATTGCGGTCAGCCTGCCGATGCACAAAGCCGTGACCATGGCGGGCGAAACCGTGGCGCGGGCCGACAATATGCTGATCCGCGTCGCCGCGGACGACGGCCATATCGGCTGGGGCGAGGCCGCGTCGGCGCCGACCATGACGGGCGAAACCGTGCCCGGCATGATGGCGGCGGCCGGCTATCTGGCGCCTCCGCTCCTCGGCCGCCCGGCTGACGATTTTGCCGGCGCGTCGGACGCCATGGATGCGGCGATGTACGGCAACACCGCCGCCAAGGCCGCCATCGAGATGGCGCTGCACGATCTCGTCGCCCGCGCCGCCGGCAAGCCGCTCCATGCGCTGTTCGGCGCCAAGCTGCGCAGCCGCATCGCTGTTCTCGCCGTGCTCGGTTCGACCGACGAAGCCGCCGATGTGCGCGAAGCGCGCGAGCGCTGGACCGCCGGGTACCGCGCTTTCAAGATCAAAGTCGGGCTCGGCGCGCCCGAGGCCGATGCCGCGCGCACGCAGGCGGTCTGCCGCATGCTCAAACAAAATGCCCAAACTGGCGGCGAAACCTGTTTGGTCTCAGCCGATGCCAACCAGGGTTTTGCCGTTGACGAAGCGCTGCGCTACGTCGGCGCGCTCGGCGATTGCGGGCTCGATTTCTTCGAGCAACCGGTCCATGCCCACGATCTCGACGGCATGGCGCGCGTTGCGGCGGCGACGCGCGTATCGATCGGTGCCGATGAAGGCATTCATTCGCTAGACGACATCGAGCGCCATCACGCGCGCAAGGCGGCGGCCGGCGTGAGCCTCAAGGCCATCAAGCTCGGCGGGCTACGCGCCGTGTACGAGGCCTGCCGGTTGTGCGACCGGCTCGGCATGAATGTGAATCTGTCGTGTAAGACCGGCGAGTCGAGCATCGTGTCGGCCGCGGCGCTGCATCTCGCGGCCACCGCGCCGGCGCTGGCGTGGGGCCTCACGCTGACCAACACTGGGCTCGCCGAAGATGTCACGGCAACGCCGCTGCGCATTGAAGCCGGCCACGTTGTCGTGCCGGACCGGCCGGGCCTCGGCATCGACGTGGATGAGACGCGTGTGCGACGACCGGAGGCGAGCGCACGGCGTGTCGCCTAGATCCTCATTCCGGGGCGAGAGCACGTGAAAACCAAAGAGCTCGGCATCGCGGTCGTCGGCTCGGGCCGCATCGGCACCTTGCGGGCCCGGCTTGCGGCCAAGCATCCGGCGGTGCGGTTTCTCGCCGTCTCCGACAAGGAGCCGGCGCACGCTAAAAAACTGGCAGAGCTCGCCGGCGCCGATTTTCATTCCGCCGATAACGACGAAGTCATTGCCCATCCGCAGGTCGATGCCGTGTTCGTCTCGACTCCCGAAGGCGAGCACGCCGCGCCGGTGTGCAAGGCGCTCGAGCTCGGCAAGCCGGTGCTGGTCGAAAAGCCGCTGGCGCTGTCGCTCAACGACGCCGAAGCGATCGTCAGCACGCTCAACCGCACCGGCGGCACCTTGCGCGTCGGCTATAGCCGGCGCTTCAAGGAATGTTTTTTGCGCGCCAAGGAGCAGATGGTGCATGGCCGGCTCGGCAAGGTGAGCGGCGGCTTGGCGCGCGTCTACAATTCGCGGGCGCAAACGTTTGCCATCCTCAAGCGCGATCCGCACGCCACGCCGGTGCTCGATGTGCTGACCTACTACGTCGACCTGATCTGCTGGTTTCTGGAAGGCAACAGGCCGGTCGAAGTGGTGGCGCGCGGCCAGTCCGGAATCTTTCGCGACGCCGGCTACAGCGCCCACGACGTGACCTGGGCGCTGGTCACGTTTGCCGACGGCGCGGTGGTCAATTTCGGCATCGGCTATGCGCTGCCGGCGCGTTATCCGACCCAGGGCCAGTCCGACCGGGTCGAGTTGTTGGGCTCCGACGGCGTCATGCTCATCGATGACGACCACATGGAGCATCTGATCTTCTCGGAGAAAGGCATCCCGCACCCTTACGTGCCGGGTCATTCGGTCGAGATGGCGTTTCTCGGCAGCAACACCGCGGGCGACTGGGCGATGGGCGATTTCTGGGGACCGCTCGGCAACGAGACCCGCTCCTGGCTCGACTTTCTCGCCACCGGCCGCGGCGGCCACATCCACACCACCGCCGAGCAGGCCATGCTCAATCTGAAGACCACCTACGCCATCGAGCGCGCGGTCTCGACCGGGCAGGCGGTGCGGCTGGATTAGTCCCGCCGTGAGGGCGTAATACACCGGCTCTCAGTCACGCCCAGCCAGCGAGCCATCATGGACGACAGCACAAGACCGGACCCGACCGGCTTCCGCTTCATCGGCAAGCCGCTGCCGCGCAAGGAGGACGCGCGGCTCGTCACCGGGCATGGTCGCTTCACCGACGATTTCAGTCTCGAGGGCCAGGCCTATGCGGCGATGGTGCGCTCGCCGCATCCGCATGCGCGCATCGTGCGCATCGATACGGCGGCGGCGCGACAAATGCCCGGGGTGCTCGGCGTGTTCACCGGCGCCGATTGCGCGGCCGATCAGCTCAAGCCGATCCCGCACGATCCGGTGCCGAAGACCAAGTTCGACATGAAGCTGCATGCGCCCGGCGGCGGCGCCGTGTTCATCGGGCCGCATATGCTGCTGCCGGCCGACAAGGCGCGCCATGTCGGCGAGGCGGTGGCCATGGTGGTCGCCGAGACCAAGGCGCAGGCGTTTGATGCCGCCGAGGCCGTCGTCGTGGAATACGACGAGCTGCCGTTCGTTCAGCACAGCGAAGACGCCATACGGCCCGGCGCGCCGGCGTTGTGGGACGAGGTGCCGAACAACACGCTGGTCGAAACATTGTTCGGCGACGCCGAGGCCGCGGACCGGGCATTCGCCAGTGCCGCGCACATCATCGCGCGCGACTTTCATATCGGCCGCGTCACCGGCGTGCCGCTCGAGCCGCGTGCGGCGCTCGGCGCTTATGACGCGGCGACCGGCCGCTACACGCTCTATGCCGGCTCCGGCGGCGCGGTGCGGCAGAAGAGCGAGCTTGTCACCATCCTCGGCATCCCGCCCGAGAACTTGCGCGTGCTGTCGCACGACGTCGGCGGTAATTTCGGCACCCGCAACCGCGTGTTCGTCGAGTTCGGCCTGGTGCTGTGGGCGGCCAAGAAAGTCGGCCGGCCGGTCAAATTCACCGCGACCCGCTCGGAAGCTTTCCTCAGCGACTATCAGGGCCGCGATCTGGTCACCAAGGTCGAGCTGGCGCTCGACGCCAAGGGCAAATTTTTGGCGATGCGCGCCACCAACATCAGCAACGTCGGCGCCCGCTGTGTATCGCTGTCGCCGCTCTCCAAGGGCTCCGGACTCATTCCCGGGCCGTACGCCATTCCGGCGGCGCACCTGCGCGCCATGGCGGTATTCACCAACACCACGCCGACCAACGCCTATCGCAGCTCCGGCCGCCCCGAGGTGACGTTCGCGATCGAGCGCCTAGTCGACGCCGCCGCCGACGAACTCGGCATCGATCGCATCGCGCTCCGCCGCAAGAACCTGATTCGCCCCAACGCCATGCCGTACCGCAACGCCGTCGGCATGCTGTACGACAGCGGCCGCTACGAAGAGAACATGGACTGGGCGATGGAGATCGCCGACTGGAAAGGGTTTGCGGCGCGCCGCCGCGACGCCAGGCGCCGCGGCAGGCTGTTGGGCCGCGGCCTTGCCAATTACGTCGAGTCCTCGATCGGGGCGCCGCGCGAGCAGACGCGCATCACAGTGCAGCCTGAAGGCCGCATCGACGTCGTCATCGGCACCCAGCCGAGCGGGCAGGGCCATGAGACCAGCTTCTCCCAGGTCGTTTCGGATCTGCTGCACGTCCCGGACGAGAGCGTGCGCATCATTCTGGGCGACACCGACGTGGTGAAGGTCGGCGGCGGTTCGCATTCCGGCCGCTCCATGCGTCACGCCGCGACGGTGTTCTCCAAAGGCGCCGCCGCGCTGATCGAGAAAGGCAAGGCGATTGCGGCGCTCGCCATGGGCACCACGCCGGAGCATGTCGCGTTCGATGACGGCCGCTTCGCCTCGCGCGACACCAACCGCACCTTCGACATGTTCGAACTGGCGCGGGAAGCGGCGCGCCTGCAATTGCCCGACGACCTCAAGGACGGACTCGCCATCGTCGCCGACAACGAGATGCACGAGCCTGTCTTTCCCAATGGCACCGCGATCTGCGAGGCCGAAGTCGATCCCGAGACCGGCGACGTGACCGTGACGCGCTACGCCTGCATCGACGACGTCGGACGCTGCATCAATCCGCTGATCGTGCACGGCCAGACCCACGGCGCTGTGGCGCAGGGCGTCGGCCAGGCGATGTGGGAACAGATTTTTCTCGATCCCGAATCCGGCCAGCCGCTGACCGGCTCGCTGATGGATTACGGCATGCCGCGCGCCGACACGCTGCCGTCGATGCGCACCGAAATCGCCGAGGTGCTTTCGCCCACCAACCCGCTCGGCATCAAGGCCGGCGGCGAAGGCGGCACCACCGCGGCGCCGGCCGTCGTGATGAGCGCCGTGCTCGATGCGCTGCGCGAATACGGCGTGCGCGATCTCAGCATGCCTTTGACGCCGAACAAAATCTGGAACGCGATACGTCAGGCGAAGGCGCAAGCGTAAGTCCCAGGGCCCTTGAAAAGAATGGGCCCGCGCCGCCGTGGGAACTGAACTGATTTGGTGGAAGCTGGAACTGGAACCGCGGCGTTAACGCGGTCAGTTTGACGCACCTAGCTGATAACACTAACGCGTGATCCGCGTTGCATCCGCGGACCAGAAGACTATTTCTGGCGCATTAGGCCGGCCGGGCGGCTCCCCCATCCCCCGACACCCCGCCGCCCGGCCTCATAAGCCTAAGTTGAGGCAACGACTCGAAGAACCCCAAGCGCGTACTCTGCTTGGGGTTCTTTTTTTGGCAGGCATAGAAGGTCTTTTTTGTGGCAGCCGCTCGCAAACTGCCAACGCTTTGAAAAGCCTCAGGTCTTGACCAGGTCGCCGAGCAGGCTGGCAGCCACCGCAAGCTTCGACACTGTCAATCCGGAGCCCGCGATCTCGTGGATCGCCGCGCGCACGCGCTCGACTTCCGTCCGGCGCGGCGCCACCCACGCCTCCACGGCGGCGGCGCCGACCGCGCCGCCGCTCACCATCGCGGCAGCGAGCCGGCGCTCGGCCTCGCCGATCGAGTCGCGGGCGCGGTCGAGCGCCAGCCGGTCGAAATAATCGTCGACCGCGATGGCGCGGGCGGCGCCGGCGATGCGGTCGAGTTGGAAAAACGCGCCGGCGGCAAAATAGGTGGCGGCGACCTCGGGGATGGGTTTGCCGGTGCGATCGCCGACCAGCACGATGTCGGGCGCCGCTGCCAGCGGACCCAAGTCGGCGATGCGGCCGGCCAGCGGCTCGGGCACGCCGGAGGCCGCAAGCTCGGCGCGGCGCGCCGTCCGCGCCCGCAAGGCGTCCTCCGACAGCGCGGCATCGAGGCACGTCGCCACGGCGGCGATACCATTCTCGTAATGGCTCACCACGGCGGCGAGACCCTTGGTCTGATCCACGTTGCGCAGGAACCAGACCATGCGATCGAGCAACAGCTCCTCGACCGCGGCATAGAGCTCGAGCTGCGCCTTGCCGGCGACCGTGTTGTCGAGGGCGTCGATGGCGCTGTTGAGCGCCGACATGGCGTAACTGTCGCGCACCGCCGCGAACGCGCAGGCGATCGCGGCCGGCGCGGCGCCGGTCTGATCGGCGATGCGCACCATCAGCGACGGTCCGCCGCGGTTGATCATGGAGTTGCCGAGCTGGGTGGCGATGATCTCGCGGCGCAGCCGATGATGATCGAGCGCATCGGGAAAGCGCGCCGCAATCGCCTTCGGGAAATAGCGCGCCATCTCGCGGGCCAGATACGGATCGTCCGGCACCGCCGATTCCAGCAAATCGTCGTAGAGCGACAGCTTGGCGTAAGCGAGCAGCACCGCGAGCTCCGGCCGCGTGAAGGCTTGCGAGCGGCGGCGGCGTTCGGCGAGCGTCACGTCGTCGGGCAGGAATTCGACGGCGCGGTCGAGCAATTGCCGCGCCTCCAGGTTCTGCATCAGCCGCTGCAGGAAACCGAAATCCTCCATGCCGCGCCGCTCGGCGAGCGAGAGCGCCAGCGTCTGCAGGTAATTGTTGCGCAGCACCAAAGCGGCCACGTCCTCGGTCATCTCGGCAAGGAGCGCGTTGCGCTCGCTCATGCCAAGCCGGCCGTCGCGCACCGGAATGCTGAGCGCCACCTTGATGTTGACCTCGACGTCGGAGGTGTTGACGCCGGCCGAGTTGTCGATGGCGTCGCTGTTGAGCCGGATGCCGCGCAGCGCCGTCTCGATGCGGCCGCGCTGGGTCATGCCCAAATTGGCGCCTTCGCCGATTACCTTGCAGCGTAGCGCGCTGCCGGCCACGCGGATCGCGTCGTTGGCGCGGTCGCCGACGGATTCGTCGATCTCGTCGGCTGCGCGCACATAGGTGCCGATGCCGCCGAAATAGAGGAGATCGACCTGCGCCTTAAGGATGGCGCGCATCAGCTCCGCCGGGGTCAGGCGTTCGCCGACGCCGAGCAGCTTTTGCGCCTGGGGCGACAGCCTGATCTCCTTGGCGCCGCGTGAGTAGATGCCGCCGCCCAGCGACAGCACGCTCTTGTCAAAATCCTGCCAGCTCGAGCGCGGCAGATCGAACAGCCGCTTGCGTTCGGCGAACGTGCGCGCGGCGTCGGGTTCGGGATCGATGAAAATGTCGCGATGGTCGAACGCAGCGACCAGTCGGATCGTTTGTTCGCGCAGCATGCCGTTGCCGAACACGTCGCCCGACATGTCGCCGACGCCCACGACGTTGAACGGCCGCGTCGCGATGTCGATATCCATCTCGCGGAAATGCCGCTTGACCGATTCCCAGGCACCGCGCGCGGTGATGCCGATCTTCTTGTGGTCGTAGCCGGCCGAGCCGCCCGAGGCGAAAGCATCGCCGAGCCAGTAATCGTGGGCGACCGCGATGTCGTTGGCGATGTCGGAGAACGCGGCAGTGCCTTTGTCGGCGGCGACCACCAGATACGGATCGTCGCCGTCACGGCGCACCACATTGGCGGGTGGGATGACGCCGGTCGAGCCGAGCCCGATATTGTCGGTGATGTCGAGCAAGGTCGAGATGAAGATCTTGTAGGTGGCGATGCCTTCGGCCTGGATCGCCTCGCGGCTGTCGGTTGACTTCAAATGCTTGGGCACAAAGCCGCCCTTGGCGCCGACCGGCACGATCACGGCGTTCTTGACGTTCTGTGCCTTCACCAGGCCGAGAATTTCGGTGCGGAAATCCTGCGGCCGGTCGGACCAGCGGATGCCGCCGCGCGCGACCTTGCCGAAGCGCAGATGCAGCGCCTCGACCCGCGGCGAATAGACGAACACCTCGTAGAGCGGCCGCGGCAGCGGCATGCCGTCGACCTTGCGGCTTGCGAACTTGATCGCGATCGGCTCCTTGGCGCGGCCGGCCTCGTCGAGCTGAAAGAAATTGGTGCGCATCGCCGCCATCACGGCGTTGACGAAGTGGCGCAGGATGCGGTCCTCGTCGAGGCTCGACACCGCCTGCAACGCCGTGTCGATGGTGGCGGCGATTTCGGTCTCGTTGGCGGCACGCGCCTGCTCGACGAGCGCGAAGCGCGGCGCAAAGCGCACGTGGAATAGCGACACGATAGCGGCGGCGATACGCGCGTGTTTGCGCAGCGTGCCCCACATGTAGTCCTGCGAATAGGGCACGCGGATCTGCCGCAGAAAACGCGAGATGGTGCGGATCACCGCGACGTCGCGCCAAGCCAGCCCGGCCGTCAGCACCAGCGCGTTGTAACCGTCGTTCTCGGCGGCGCCGCTCATCACAGCGAGGAAGCACGCTTCGAGCTGATCCTTGCGCGCGACGAGCGCGAGCGCCTCGCCGGTCGCGGTCTCGAGCGTCATGTCGTGAAACCAAACCTCCGCGTCCTGCGGCCGGATCGCATAGGTGCGTTCGTCGACGACGCGAAAGCCCATGTTTTCCAGAACCGGCACGCGCTCCGACAGCGGGATTGGGCGGCCGAGGCTGAACACCCGCAATCCGACAACCGCCGGCGCCTCGTCGGCGCTGCGGTAAAGGTCGACGCCGAGCGGATGCTGCGCCGACAGCGCCTCGATCAGGCCGATGTCGGCGAGCGCGGTCGCCGCCGGATAGACTTCGCGATAGTCGATCGGAAACGCCTCGCGATAGCGGGCGAACAGCCGATGCGCCGCGTCGCCGTCGTGACCGGCACCGATCGCCTCTTCGAGCCGCTCGACCCAGCTCTGGACGATGGCCTCGACGGCACGGTCGAGCTCGGTCTGGTCCGGGTTCGGCGTCTCGCCCTCATAGCGTCCGATGATGAAGTGGACGCGCACCAGCGGGCCTTCGGTGAAGAACGGATAAAACGCCCGCAGCCGTCCCTGGTAGGTCGCCGCCAGATACTCGCCGATCTGCGCCCGGATCGCGCTGTCGTAGCGGTCGCGCGGCACATAGACCAGAACCGAGACGAAGCGGTCGAAGCGGTCGCGCCGCGGTAGCACCCGCACCCGCGGCCGTTCGCCGAGCTGCAGGATCGTCAGCGCGAAGCGGTACAGCGTGTCTTCGTCGATCTGAAACAGCTCGTCGCGCGGATAGGTCTCCAGCACATTGACCAGCGCCTTGCCGGAGTGGCCGTGCGGCTCGAAACCGGCGCGGCGGATGATGTGATCGACCTTGCGGCGCAGGTACGGGATGGCGCGGGTCGAGCGCGTATAGGCGGTCGAAGTGAACAGGCCGCAGAACCGCCGCTCGCCGATCAGCTTGCCTTCGTCGTCGAAGCGCTTGACGCCGACATAGTCCATGTTGACGCGGCGGTGCACACGCGCGCGCACCGCGGCCTTGGCGACGATGAGGAGGCGCGGCTCTTCCAGAAACTCGCGGATTTCCGGCGTGATGGTGACGAGCTGGTTGCCGCGGCGCAGGAGCCGCATGTCACGCGAGCGCAGGAGCCCGAGCCCGGTCTCGAAGATCGGCTGCAGCGCCTGCTCGTTGTCCGTATAGGCGTAGTCGCGCGAGCCGAGCAGGGTGAAGTTGTCGCCGATCAGCCATTCGAGGAACTGCACTGCTTCGGCAATCTCCTCGACCGGCAGCGGCGGCGGATTCTTGCGCAGCTCGGCGATCGCCTCGCGGGCGCGCTTGAGCATGGTCTGCCAGTCCTGCACGCAGACGCGGACCTCGTCCAAAATGGCTTCGAGGGTGCGGATGAGGTCCGCCGTCGCGGCTTCGTCGAGCAGCCCGTCGATGTGGATGTGAATGAAGCTTTCGCGGCGGCCGTCGCCGTGCCGGTTGTCTTCGAAGCCGGTCAGCGTGCCGGCCGGGTCGCGCTCGACCAGAAACACCGGATGGACCAGCAGCAGGACGTCGAGACCGCGTTCGGTGAGTTCGCCGACCACCGAATCGACCAGGAACGGCATGTCGTCGTTGACGACGTCGAGCGCGGTGACGCCGGGCGTCATGGCGGCCGGCGCAAGCCGCACCTTGGGGGTGCCCGGGCGGCGCGCCGCAAACGTCGCCCAGGACTGCACGGCCAGGGCCGCGAGCTGTTCGGGCCGGTAGCGCTCCAGATCGTCCGGCGCGGCACGGCCGAAGAATTTGTCGAGAAAATCGGCCGGGATGCCGGGTTCGCGCCGCGCCAAGGCGGCCGCGGCCGCGCCAAGGAGCGACGGGCCGGTGCGGCCGTCGTCGCTGGGCGTGTCCTGGATGGCCATGGCGCTGCGGATTGGCTTTAAGCGATTCGCGCCATCATACCCGCGCGGCGCGCATATCCGCTACGGCCAGATTATACTTGGCGGGACCCTTGCCGCCATTGATCTCAGGCTGCGGCAGGCAGCCGATGTGAGGCGGAAACGGAGGCAGCATGGCGAAGCGCAGCAACAAAACTGCAGCCACAAAGCGGACACCGGCCCGGCCGAGCGCCGCGGCCGGCGACGACACCGAGATCACCGCGTTATCTCTCGATCCGGCGCCGCTGACGCCCGAGATGGCGGCGTATTTTGCCAAGTGCGAAGAAAAGCTCGGCTTCGTGCCCAACGTGCTCAAGGCCTATGCGTTCGACATGGCCAAGCTGTCGGCCTTTGTCGCCATGTACAACGACCTGATGCTGGCGCCGTCGGGCTTGAGCAAGCTCGAGCGCGAGATGATAGCGGTCGCGGTGTCGGCGCAGAACCGCTGCTATTACTGCCTGGTCGCCCATGGCGCCGCGGTGCGCCAGCTGTCCGGCGATCCGGTGCTCGGCGAATTGATGGCGATGAGCTACCGCGCCGCGCGGCTGTCGAAGCGCGAGCGCGCCATGCTGGACTTCGCCGTCAAGCTGACGGGGGAGCCGTGGCGCGTCGAGGACGAGGACCGCGCCGCCTTGCGCCGCGCCGGCTTCTCCGACCGCGACATCTGGGACATCGCCGCGGTAGCCGGCTTCTTCAACATGACGAACCGCGTCGCCTCGGCAACCGACATGCGACCGAACAGCGTCTATCACGCGCAGGCGCGGTGAGGCTGCGTAGACCATGTTTGGCCGCTCCCGATGAGCTGCCGCTCGTTGCGTTGCGCCGGCGCCTCGCCGCCTGTAGCCTCCTGAATTGGGGATGCGGGGCAGGGGACCAAGTTGACGAGGATCAGTTTTGGCTGCGTTGCCGTCGCAACGGTGACGGCGGCGGGCTGCTGTTCGGCGGCGGGCCAGTCCTTCAGCCAATTCGTCGGGTTTGGCGACAGCACAATCGACAGCGGCTGGTATCGCAATGCCGCGCCGAATTCGACCAATCCGGTCTACAACGCCGACTTCGCCATTGCGGTGACGCAGGGCGGCGGAAAAGCCACCACCAATCCCGGCTTGGTCAGCTCCGAGTTTCTCGCAAGTTATTTCAACCTGACCACCGCGCCCGCCAATCAGCCGGGGGGCACCAATTACGCAACCGGCGACGCGCGCAACGCCCAATCCAATATCGGCGTACCCAACAGCCTGCAGGGGGCAGTCCCGACCGTCACCCAGATCAACAACTACCTCGCGGCGCACAACGGCATCGCCAATCCCACCGGACTTTATCTGATCGGTTCCGGCGGCAACGACATCTCGTTTGCGCTGGGTAATCTGCCAGCCGCTGCCCAGAGTCCATACGTTGTCACTGCCGCGAACGATCTCGTCGGCGGCATCGTCCAGCTGCAAGTGGCGGGCGCGCGCTTCATCGTCGTGCCGGACCAGCCGCAGTCGTTCGGCGCGGCGAACGTGCAGGCCTTGCGTAGCACTTACGATGACGACCTGTGGGGAGGTCTCGCCGCCGCCCACGTCAATTTCATTCCGGCCGACGTCAACGCCGTGTTCAAGGCGGTTGCGGCAAATCCGTCGACGTTCGGATTCATTCCCGGCGGCGGTCCTGCCTGTACCCAGCCGGCCAGCATCCCCAGCGGCTGGGCTATTTTTTGCGCGCCGACCTCCACCATCTCGACGCTGGTGTCGCCGGACGCCGCGCAGACGCACTTTTTTGCCGACGACGTGCACTTGACGACCGCGGGACAGAAAATCATTGCCGACTACGAATACAGCCTCATTGTCGCGCCGAGCGAAATCTCGCTGCTTGCCGAACTGCCGGTGAAGACGCGCGCCACCATGGTCGAAGCCATGTATGCCGAGATCGCCCTGTCCCAGGAGCAACGCAAGGTCGGCAGCTTCAACGCATGGATCAGCGGCGGCGCGGCGGCGCTTCGTGTCGATTCGAGCGCTCCGGGCCTGCCCGGCGACTCCGGCACGCCGCTCGGGGTGACCGTCGGTCTCGACTATGCGGTCGCGCCTGGGTGGCTTGTCGGCGGCGCCTTCTCGGCAGGTTATGCGTCGCAAGCGTTCAGCCTCGGCGGCAACTTCTCGCAGGACGAATACACGCTGAGCGCCTACGCGGCGTTCCGCGGCCGCTCCACCTGGGCCAATTTCATCGGCAGCGCCGGTGTGCTCGACGACAAGGTCAATCGCGTCGTGCCGATCGGCATCACCATGCAATCCAACACCGGGTCCACCAGCGGCTCGAATTTTTCGTTCGCGGCTGAAGGCGGATACGACTTCAGGAGCGGCATCGTCACGCATGGACCGTTGGCCGGCGTGCTGCTGCAGCACATCGATATCGATGGCTATACGGAGACCGACTCGTTTGCCGCCATCGGCGGATTGACCGCGCTGTCGTTTGCCCGCCAGACCCGCAACTCAGCCGTCACCGAATTCGGCTACCAAGCCCGCGTCGAGCTCGACGCCTGGACGCCGTTCGCCAAGCTCGCCTGGAATCACGAGCTGGTCTCGCCCAACCGTCTTGTCACCGCCACGCTGACCACCATCAGCGCGCGAAGCTATTCCATGCCGGCATTAGAACTCGGCACCGATTGGGCCACGCTGTCGGCCGGCACCAGTATGCGTATCCGGCGCAACATCACCGGATCCGCGATGGTCTTGGGCGAGCTCGGACAAGACAAGGAAACGTCGTACGGCGGGCAAGCCGGCATCAACGTCGCGCTGGACTGGCAATGAGCGGCTGAGCGCTCAGACCCAGCGCCAGCCATTGGCACAACGCCAAGCATCCGACGTCGGCCGGGCAGGTGAGATCAATCACCTCGCGTTAGCGTCGATCAGAGGCGTGATGCGGCGGATGGCGACACGGCGATTGGCGCGTTCGGACCCGCTCGTCTGGACCTTCAAATCCTGTTTTCCGTAGCCTTGCGTGACGAGATTCTCGGGCGGCACATGGAATTCTTCGCTGAGCGCCACCGCGACCGACTCGGCGCGGCGGTCGGACAGCGAAAGATTGTCGACATCGTTGCCGACCGCGTCGGTATGACCCTCGATGAGAAAGACCTCTTGTGGGTTGCGGCTGATGGCGCGGCCGAGCGCTTCGGCGATGACCGAGAGCCGCTCCACCTGATCGGGCGTGATCTGCCATGACCCGGTGTCGAACGTGATGTCGAGATCCACGCGCGGCATGCGGGCGCGCAACGGCTCGCTGTAGCGCACCTCGTCCAGTGTGTAGCGCTGCGCGATGGCCTCGACCGGCGGCGCAACGAACACGTCGTAAATGGCAGCTTCGTTCGCCGCATTGGCTTCGAGAATATAGCGGTCGCGCGGAATGCGAATGACCGGAGGCGGCAGCTCGACAAAGACTTCGCGCGGCCGGGCGCCGGCAAAACTGTTGTCGACCAGGATGATTTCCCGGCCGTTGGGGTCGCGGCGAACGCGGCGCAGGAGATGCCCTTCGGCGTCGGTGGTGTTGATGATCTGCACGCCGTCCGGGCGGACCACGACCGCCACCGTCTCGTTGCCGCGCCGGTCGACGTGAATGTCGCGCGCGCCGACGGCGAAGCGGTCCACTTCGTTGTGGCGGATGATGGTCCGATTGCCTTCCTCGACGATAGTGCGGTCGGGCTCCCTGATGAAGACGCGGTTGCCTTCGCGCACCTCTTGGCGCTGCTGGTGCAGTTGATTGATGTTGGCCGTGGGCGCTTGGCCTTTCGGTGCGATGAACTGACCCTTGTTGATCGGCTGTGCCGGCGGCGGCACGGCTCCCGGATTGCCGTTCGGACTGGGCGAGGCGCGCCGCACCGCCGCAGCGCCCGCCCCCGGCTGCTGCGTTGCCGGCTGCGCCGTTTGGTTCGGTGCAGCCGCCGGTCCTTGCGCGGGCTGATTGCCGGGCGACGCGTTTTGCGCCGGTGCGTGCTGGCCACCGCCGGGCTGCTGCGGGGCCGGCTTGCCCGGCGCCGCTTGGCCGGGCTGGGCAACGCCGCGATGTTCCTCGCGATGTTCCTGTTGTGCTGCTGGTGCTCCGCCGGGCGCTGCCGCCGGACGCCCGCCATTGGGCGGCACATGTTGTTCCGGCCCGCGATGTTCCTCGCGACGTTCCTGTTGTGCCGCGGGTGCTCCGCCGGGCGCTCCTGCCGGATGCCCGCCATTGGGCTGCACGTGTTGTTGCCCCGGTTGCGGCGCCGCTTGCCGCGGCGGCTGCGAATTTTGCGGCTGTGGATGCGCCGGTGCTGCTGCGGCGGGTGGATGCTGCTGCGCTGGCGGCTCGACATGGCGTTGCTGAGGCTGCGGATTTGCCGGCGGATGCGCAGCGGCCGGCGGTGCCTGGTGGGGCGGGGCACCCTGTGGGGCGGGCTTTGCCGGGGCTTTTTTCTCGCCCGGCTTATTGGGCTCGGGCTGCTGCCCCTGACCCACCCCCGCCTGCGCGAGACGTTCCAAGTCAGCCGGCGCGCTCTGCGCCTGCCAGCCGGTGAGCCCGAGCGTCGACAATACCGTTCCGGCCAAGAGTGCGGATCGAGCGGCTCTCATCCTGGTTCCCCACGCGTTGTGTCCCGGCGCATGGGTCACCAGTCCAGTGCGACCGAACTATGGCGGCGCTGCGCGCCATGCTGAACCGAATGCGGCAGCACGGCGACCAACGCGAAGACGCGGGAAGCGAGGCGCCAGTGGACACGGTGACGTTCTTCTTCGACTTTCGGGGCCGCATCAACCGGGCCAGATATTGGCTGGCGCTGCTGATCTTCCTGATCGTCGACGTGGTGCTGAGTCTGATCGGCCTCGCCGTCGGCAAAGGGTTGACGTTTCAAGTCGTCAGCTATGGACTCAACCTCGCGATGTTCCTGTCCACCATCGCGCTCAGCATCAAGCGACTGCATGACCGCGACCGCTCGGCGTGGTGGCTGTTGTCGTTCTATATCGTGCCGGCTCTGATCGTCGCGGTCGGCGGCTTCCTGCTGTGGAACGCGGCCGGCTCCTTCGGCGACGTCAAGGATGTATCGCTCCTTCTCCTTCGCGTCTGCGTGCTCGGCGGCGTCGCGTTCTGCTTCTGGGGCTTGGCCGAGATCGGCTTTCGTCGCGGCACCACGGGCTACAATCGCTTCGGCCCCGATCCGCTGGCAAGACGGTCGCGGACCTGGGTCAGGCCCGCCGCGCAACTTGGCCGCTAAGCGTCTTCAAGAATGTCCGGATAAGTCTCCGATCGTCGGCGTTGCGCCGGACAGCGGATTGCTCGGGTCCCACTGATAGCGCAGCGTCTCGAAGCGCATGGAGCGGGCGTCGATCATCAACAGGCGCCCGACCAGATTGTCGCCGAAGCCGACGATCTCGCGAATGATTTCGAGCGCCATCATCGAGCCGATCACGCCGGCGAGCGCGCCCAGAACGCCGGCCTCGGCGCAAGCCGGCACGGTGCCGGGCGGCGGCGGTTCGGGAAACAGGCAGCGGTAAGTCGGATTGGGCTTGCCGTCGGCGCCGCGCTCGTGGGCGCGGATCGTTGTCAGCGTGGCGTCGAAGGTGCCGAGTGCAGCGGTCACCAGCGGCTTCTTGGCGAAGTAGCAGGCATCGGAGACGAGATACCGCGTGGCGAAATTGTCGGAGCCGTCGGCGACGATGTCGTAGCGGCCGATCAGGTCGAGGGCGTTGCCGGCGACGAGCCGCGTGCCGTGCGCCTCGACCGCGACATGCGGATTGAGCTTGCGGATCGTCGCTGCGGCGCTCTCGACTTTCGCCATGCCGACGTCGGGCGTTTCGTGGATCACCTGCCGCTGCAGATTGGAAAGCGTGACCACGTCGTCATCGATGACGCCGAGCGTGCCGACGCCGGCAGCGGCCAGATAGAGCAGCACCGGCGCGCCGAGGCCGCCGGCACCGATCACCAGCACGCGGGCGCGCTTGAGCGCGGCCTGTCCCGGGCCGCCGACCTCGAGCAGCACGATGTGCCGCGCATAGCGTTCAAGTTCTTCGGCGCTGAGCATGGCCGCAACCGAACGCCCGCCGGAGCAGCACGTCAAGCTGCCGGCCAAATTGCGCCGCGGCGTCGTTGCGCTATCCTCTATGGGTCGGCGGGATGCGGGGATGAACACGCGGGTGACGGGCATCATCGTCTGCGTGGCGCTGGCCGGCGTGCCGGCGCTGGCGCAGCAGGCCCAAAACGGCACGCAGGGGCACAAGCCCGGCGGGCGGGCCGTGCCGCACGCCGCTACCAAGGTTACGCCGAAAAAACCGGGCGCAAAGCCGGCTGCTGCACTCACCGACGTCTATGCAAAGCTGCCGGCCGCCGAGCGGTTTGCCATCCAGAGCAACCTCGCCTGGATCGGCGTTTACGAAGGCCTGCCCGGCGGCGATGTCGACGACCGGACGATCGAGGCGATCAAGCTGTTCCAGAAAGGTCACGCCGCCAAGGATACCGGCATCTTGGACGAGCAGCAGCGCGCGCAGCTTGCCGCCGCCGCATCCGGGCCGCAGCAGGCGGTCGGCTGGCGCGTGATCGACGATGCGGCGACCGGCGAGCGTTTTGGCTTGCCGGAAAAACTCGTGTCGCGAAGCGGCGCCTCGCCGGGTGGCAGCCGCTGGAGCTCGGGCCGTGGCCAGATTCAGATCGAAACCTTTCAATTCGGCGAGGCGTCGCTGCCGGCTTTGTTCGACACGGAAAGAAAGACGCCGCGCAGCCGGCGCATCGAAGCGAGCGTGCTCAAGGCCGACTCGTTCTTCATGGCGGGCACGCAGGGCCTGAAAAACGTCGTGGTGCGTGCCGACGCCCGCGGCAGCGAAATCCGCGGCATCACGGTTCTGTACGACCAGGCCAACAAGGGCGTGATGACGCCCGCGGCGATCGCCATCGCCAATTCATTCCAGGGCTTTCCCGATCCGCACGCCGGCCCGCCGCCCGGCCAAAGGCCCGCGGTCGAGTACGGCACCGCGATTGTCGCCGACGGCAGCGGCATTCTCCTCGCGCCGCGGCCGCTGACGGCCGATTGCGAGACGATCACGGTGCCGGGCTTCGGCCATGCGGTGCGTGTTGCCGAGGATAGCGCGAACGATCTGGCGCTGCTCCGCGTTTTTGCCTGGCAAACGCTGACGCCGGCGCCGCTTGGGGCTGATGGCAATGGTAATGACACTCTCGCGCTGATCGGCATCGCCGATCCGCTGGCGCAGCAAGGCGGCCGCGCCGTGACGCACGCTGCCGCACACCGCAACGGACAAATCGTCGAGCCAGGCCCGGCTCCTGGTTTTTCCGGCGCCACTGCCGTCGACGCCCAGGGCCGCTTCGTCGGCATCGTCGAACTAAAATCGCAACCCGTCGCCGGCCCGGCGGTAGCTGGCGATCAGGCGGTTCTCATTCCGGCTGCCGCAGTGCGGGCATTTCTCACGGCGCAAGGCGTTATGCCGGCGGCTGGCTCTGGCGCCACAGATCAATCGGTCGTGCGGCTGGTCTGCGTGAGAAAGTGAGGCGTTATTTGTTCTCGAACTTCGCCGCTCGCTTCTCGACGAACGCTTTCATGCCCTCTTTCTGATCGCGCGTGGCGAACAGCGAATGAAAAATGCGCCGCTCGAAGCGAATGCCTTCGGCGAGCGAGGTCTCGAACGCGCGGTTGACCGCCTCCTTGGCGGCGAGCACCGACGGCAGCGACATCGCGGCGATGGTCTCGGCGACTTTCAGTGCCTCGTCGAGCAGAGTGGCGGCCGGCACCACGCGGGCGACGAGGCCGCAGCGCTCGGCTTCGGCGGCGTCCATCGTGCGGCCGGTGAGGATGAGATCCATGGCCTTGGCCTTGCCGACCGCATGGGTGAGGCGCTGCGTGCCGCCGATGCCCGGAATGACGCCGAGCTTGATTTCCGGCTGGCCGAATTTGGCATTGTCGGCGGCGATGATGACGTCGCATTGCATGGCGAGCTCGCAGCCGCCGCCGAGCGCAAAACCGGCGACCGCGGCGACGATCGGCTTGCGCGCCTGCGCGACGCGGTGCCACGCCGCGGTGAAGTCGGCGAAGTAGACTTCGGTAAAACTCTTGTCCGCCATTTCCTTGATGTCGGCGCCGGCCGCGAACGCCTTGTCGGAGCCGGCGATCAGCATGCAGCCGATCGCATCGTCGGCCTCGAACGCGTCGACTGCAGCCGCAAGCTCGCGCATCAGCGCGCCGTTGAGCGCATTGAGCGCGGCCGGGCGGTTGAGTCGGATCAGGCCGACCCGGCCGCGCGTCTCGACGATGATGTGCTCGGTGCTCATGTTGCGGTGCTCATGGCCGATCCCTCGGCGCTGGTCATTCATGCACGGATCGGCCTAGCCGATATTTTTGCTTTGGGCCACACTGGCCGGGCTCGTGCGCAAGGGAGAACGCCGTGCCTTACGGAAATAGCGCCGCCCGGTTCGGCCTCAAAACCGCTCTTGTCATTGCAACGATATTCGGAGCTGCAGCCATGGCGCCATCCGCGCAAGCGGCCGACGACCCGCCCTACACGCTCGCCCGCGAGGGCTTCTTCTATGTCGGCGGCACGCTGGAGACCGCGAACGGCCACAGCCACGTCGTCAACCAGATGTACGTCGAATTCCGCATCCCGGCGGCGCAGACCCATCGCTATCCGATCGTCATGGTGCATGGCGGCACGCGCTCCGGCACGACCTATCTGGGCACGCCCGACGGCCGCGAGGGCTGGGCGCAATATTTCGTGCGCCGCGGCTACGCCGTCTACGTGGTCGACCAGCCGGGCCGCGGCCGCTCCGGCTACGCCACCGCGCAGTACGGCCCGAGCAAAGTCGCCGACATGGAGGGCGGCCAGCGCCGCTATCTGTCGCAGGAAAAATACCAGCTGTGGCCGCAGGCGCACCTGCACACGCAATGGCCGGGCAGCGGCGCGCCCGACGATCCAGTCAGCGTGCAGATGGTGTCGGGCTACGTGCCGGAGATCGCCGATTTCACCACGCAGCAGGTTCTCAATCGCGACGCGCTGGTGGCGCTGTTCGACAAGATCGGCCCGGCCGTCCTGATGGTGCATTCGCAAGCCGGCGCATTCGCCTGGCCGGTCGCCGACGCGCGGCCGCAGCTCGTCAAAGCCATCGTCGGCGTCGAGCCGAACGGCCCGCCGTTCTACGAAGTCAGCTTCGTCGGCGCGCCGGATTACTTCAAGCAGGGCAAGCTGGCGCTGCCGTACGGCTTGAGCGCGGTGCCGCTTTCGTACGAGCCCCCCGTCAAAGACGCGTCCGAGCTGGCGATCTTTCAGGAAGACAAAGCTGACGGCCCCGACCTGGTGCGCTGCTGGCTGCAGAAGTCGCCGGTGCGGCAATTACCCAACCTGCAGAAGATGCCGATCATGGTGCTGACCTCGGAAGCGTCCTATCACGCGCCCTACGACCATTGCACCGTGAAGTATCTCGCCCAGGCCGGCGTCAAGGCCACCCACATCCACCTCGCCGAGCTCGGCATCCACGGCAATAGTCACGTCATGATGAACGAGAAGAACAACAAGGAGATCGCGGCGGTGATAGAGAAGTGGCTGGGCGAGGCGGTGAAGGAAAAAGATTAGTTCTCGATGTTGTCATCATCCGCGCATGCGGATGATCCAGTAATCACCGATAACATCGCGTTTACTGGATGGTCTGCTTTCGCGGACCATGACAGGCACGTGTTGATATTACTTCTGACACGTCGGACAAAAAAACGTCGACCTCCCGTTCTGCACGATGCGCTTGACGGTGCCGCTGCAGCCCGGCGTGTGGCACGGCTGGCCTTCGCGGTCGTAAACGCGGAAGTGATGCTGAAACATGCCGAGCCCGCCGTCGGTCAGCTTGTGGTCGCGCAGCGATGAGCCGCCGTCCTTGATGGCGTCGTTGAGCGTGCGCTTGATGGCGTCGACCAGCCGCTCTGCGCGGTCGTTCGGCGCGCCGCTGCGGCTGGCGATGGTCGAGGCGAGGCGCTTGGGCGACAGCAGCGCGCGGTGCAGCGCTTCGCAGACATAAATGTTGCCGAGCCCGGCGACGACACGCTGGTCGAGCAGCGCCGCCTTGAGACTCGTCTTCTTGCCCCGGCAGGCGCGCGCAAGCATGGCGGCGTCGAATTCATTGCCGAGCGGCTCGGGGCCGAGCCCGCGCAGCAGTGGCTCGGCGTCGAGATTTTGGCGCGGCACGATCTTCATCGAGCCGAAGCGGCGCGGATCGTTGAAGGTCACGATCGCGCCGGAAGTCATGTGAAACACCACGTGGTCATGGGTCACGTGCTGCGCCCGCTCGTGATAATAACGGCCGAGCGCAGCCGCGCCGCGTTGCTCGAACACATGAAACGAGCCGGACATGCCGAGGTGCATCATCAGCACGTCGCCTGACGAGAGATCGGCCAATAGATATTTGGCGCGGCGGCCAAGCCCGGTGACGGTGCGGCCCTCCAGCCGCTTGACGAAATCCTTGGCCAGCGGCCAGCGCAGGTCGCCGCGGTGTACGTCGACCTTGGCAAAACGCGCGCCTTCCATGACCGGCTCCAGGCCGCGGCGCACGGTTTCGACTTCGGGCAGTTCGGGCATCTAACCCATCGCGCTCATGCCGCAGGCTTCGCCGTCGGCTCGCCGAAGGTGATGCGATTGCCGAACGGATCGTTCACCGTCAATTCGAGCATGCCCCATTCCTGCTCCTGCAGTCCGGGGCGGTTGTAGCGGTACTTCTTGTCGGCGAGTTCGCGATGCAACTCGCGAACGCCGGTCACCGCGACAAAGACCTTGGAGCCAGGCGTGGCGTCGCCGTGGTGCTCGCTGAGATGGATGGCTAACCCGTCTCGCGACACCTGCATGTAGAGCGGCAGATCTGGCGCGAAGCGGGCTTCCCAATCGACCTTGAACCCGAGAAAATCGAGGTAGAACTCGCGGGCCTTCTCCACGGAGAACATGCGGAACACCGGGATAACCCGCTCGAACGCAATGGTCATTTTAACTGCCCTTTGCGGTTAAGTTTGCTCCGTCGGCACTCTTTGTAGCGCCGGCGGCCCCGCCGCGCTATCGTTGAGGCCTAGGATGCACCATGACTGACACCGACCGCAGAGCGGCCGATTTCGGCTACCGCCAGGTGCCGCTTGGCGACAAGCAGGCGCTGGTCGACGACGTATTCCGCAGCGTGGCGCGGCAGTACGACCTGATGAACGACTTGATGTCGTTTGGGCTGCATCGCGCCTGGAAGGACGCGCTGGTCACCGCGGTCGATCCGCCGAGGAGCCGGCCGTTCGCGCATCTCGACATCGCCGGCGGCACCGGCGACGTGGCGCTGCGCGTGCTCCAGGCCGGCGGCGACCGGACGCGGGTGACGGTCTGCGACATCAATGCCGACATGCTCGCGGTCGGCCGCGAGCGCGCTGCGGCGAAGGGCTATGGCGACGCGCTCACCTTCATCGAGGCCAATGCCGAAGCGCTGCCGTTTCCCGACCGCAGCTTCGATGCCGCCACCATCGCGTTCGGCATCCGCAACGTGACGCGGATCGACGCGGCGCTGGCCGAAGCCTTCCGCGTGCTCAAGATCGGCGGCAAATTCTTGTGCCTCGAATTCTCGGCCGTCGATGTGCCGGGCCTCGACCGGCTGTACGACCTCTATTCCTTCAACGTTATCCCGGCGCTCGGCCGCGCCGTGACTGGCGATGCGGAATCCTACCGCTACCTCGTCGAATCGATCCGGCGCTTTCCCAACCCGCAGGCCTTCGCCGGCATGATGCGGGCCGCCGACTTCGCGCGCGTGAACCATCAAATCATGAGCGGCGGCATCGTCGCGCTGCATTCCGGCTGGCGCTTGTGATCAGCGGCCCGGCGCATCTCGTTCGGCTCGCCCGCGCCGGCTTCGTGTTCGCCCGCGAGGGCGTGTTCGGCGTCATCGATCCGGCGCTGGTGCCGGGGCCGGCGCGCTTCGGGCTTCGCGTGGCGCGGCTGATCGAACGGCCGAGCCGCGACACCGCGGAGGCGCGGCTGTCCACGGCGCTGACCCGGCTGGGGCCGAGCTACGTCAAGCTCGGCCAGTTTTTGGCGACGCGCCCGGACGTGGTCGGCATCGCGTTCGCCCGCGATCTCGAGCGCCTGCAGGACCAGATGCCGCCGTTCCCGCAAGCCGAGGCGGAAGCCGCCGTCGCCGCCTCGCTCGATCGGCCGATCGGCGCGGCATTCGCGAGCTTCGGTCCGCCGGTCGCCGCCGCCTCGATCGCGCAGGTGCACCGCGCCGAGGTCGCGACCGCGGCGGGGTTGCGCCCGGTCGCGGTGAAAGTGCTGCGCCCCAATGTCGAGCAGCGCTTCCATGCCGACCTGCGCGCCTTCACCTTCGCGGCGCGTCACGCCGAAAGCTATTCCGCCGAAGCGCGCCGGCTGCGCCTGATCGAAGTCGTCGACACATTGCGGCGCTCGGTCATGGTCGAGATGGATTTCCGGCTGGAAGCAGCGGCACTCTCCGAAATGGCGGAGAACACCAAGGACGATCCGGATTTCCGCGTGCCGGCGGTCGATTGGGACCGCACCAGCAAGGAAGTGCTGACGCTCGAATGGATCGACGCCACGCCGATGTCCGATCGCGCCGCCCTGCAGGCCAAGGGCTTCGATCTGCGCCAGCTCGCCCGCTCCTTGATCCAGACCTTCCTGCGCCACGCCCTGCGCGATGGCTTTTTCCACGCCGACATGCATCCCGGCAATCTGTTCGTCGACCACGAGGGCCGGCTGATCGCGGTTGACTTCGGCATCATGGGCCGGCTCGGCGTCAAGGAGCGGCTGTTCCTCGCCGAAATTCTGCACGGCTTCATCACCCGCGATTATCACCGCGTCGCCGAGGTACACTTCGAGGCCGGCTATGTGCCGCGCCACCATTCGGTGGAGAATTTCGCTCAGGCGATCCGCGCCATCGGCGAGCCGATCCACAGCCGCACCGCCGAGGAAATCTCCATGGCGCGGCTCTTGGCGCTGCTGTTCGAGGTCACCGGCATTTTCGACATGCGCACACGGCCGGAATTGCTGCTCCTGCAGAAGACCATGGTGGTGGTCGAGGGCGTGGCGCGCTCGTTCGACCCCAAGCTCGACATGTGGAGCACGGCGGAGCCGGTGGTCGGCGAGTGGATCGCGCGCCATCTCGGTCCCGCCGGCAAGCTCGAGAACGCCGCCGACGGCGCGCTCGAGCTCGGCCGCTTCGCCGGCAACCTGCCTGGCCTGTTGACCCGGGGCGCCCGCGTGCTCGACCAGCTCGACGAAGCGACCCGCGACGGCCTGGTGCTGGCCGAGCACACCATCAACAAGCTCGACAAGGACGAGGCCCGCCGCGACGCCTGGATCATCGGCGCGCTGTACCTGATCGCGCTGTTGCTGCTGGTGCTCATCCTGACCCGATGATTGCATTGATTGCAGTGCAATCATAAGGTAAAGCTGGGCGGTAAGGGTCCCAGCATGGCACGCCTCGCCAGTCTCACCGTCCGCCGGCTCGACGCACGGCTCAAGCAGCAGCTCCGCCTGCGCGCCGCCGCCAACGGCCGCTCCATGGAAGACGAAGTGCGCGCGATTTTGCGCAGCGCGACCGGCAGCGCTGCGGATGCGGAGCTCGCGAGCGGCGAAACACTGCGGCCTGAACACATTCAACATGTGCGCCGGGACGAGGAGCACGCCCAGGACGCGGCGCTCGCCCGCTGGCGCGTCCTGCTCATCATCGGCGGCGGCATCGCGGCCTATAAATCCCTCGACCTGATCCGCCGCTTGGCGGACCGCGGCGCACGGGTGCGCTGCATCCTCACCCAGGCGGCCCAGCATTTCGTCACGCCGCTTGCCGCCGGCGCGCTCTGCGGCGAGCGCGCCTTCACCGACTTGTTCGATCCGCACAGCGAATTCGACGTCGGCCACATCCGCCTCGCCCGCGACACCGATCTGATCGTGGTCGCACCCGCGACCGCCGATCTGATGGCCAAGATGGTGGGCGGCCATGCCGACGATCTCGCCAGTGCGGTGCTGCTCGCCACCGACAAGCCGATCCTGCTCGCGCCGGCCATGAACCCGCGCATGTGGGCTGCGAAGGCGACCCAGCGCAATCTGGTGCAGCTTGTGGCCGACGGCGTGCGCATGGTCGGTCCGGGCAGCGGCGAGATGGCCGAGCGCGGCGAAGCCGGTCTCGGCCGCATGGCCGAGCCGTTCGACATCGCCGCTGCTGCTGCCGCGCTGCTGCCGCGCGACGGAGCACTTTCCGGCAGGCGCGTGCTGGTGACGTCCGGGCCGACCCACGAGCCAATCGATCCGGTGCGCTTCATCGCTAACCGCTCCTCCGGCAAGCAGGGCCACGCCATCGCGGCCGCGGCCGCGGCGGCCGGAGCCGACGTCGTGCTGGTATCGGGGCCGGTTGACGTGCCGGACCCGCCCGGCGTCGCAGTCGTGAAAATCGAAGCCGCGAACGAGATGCTGACGGCGGTCGAAAAAGCATTGCCGGCCGACATCGCGATCTTCGCCGCCGCCGTCGCCGATTGGCGCGTCGAGCGGCCAAGCCCCAGCAAGATCAAGAAACAAGACGGCCGGCCGCGCGATCTCGGGCCTCTCGTGGAAAATCCCGATATTCTTTCAACCATCGCGCATCTGAAAACGAAGCGCCCGCGGCTGGTCGTCGGCTTTGCGGCGGAGACCGACGACGTGGTCGGCAACGCCAAGGCCAAGCGCATCAAAAAGGGTTGCGACTGGATTTTGGCCAACGACGTCTCTCCGGAAACCGGCATCATGGGCGGCGACAGCAACACCATTCACCTGATCACCGCGACCGACGTCGAAGACTGGCCGCCGCTGTCCAAGGACGCGGTGGCGCGCCGGCTGATCGCGCGCATCGCCACGGCGCTGCAGGGCCAAAAACCGTGAGCGAGGCGCCCATCGACATCCGCGTGCTGCGCCTGCCGCATGCCGCCGGCCTGCCGCTACCGGCCTATCAGAGCGCGCTCGCCGCCGGGCTCGATCTCGTTGCCGCCGTGCCGGCGCAAGCGCCCGTCACCATCCCGCCGGGCGGCCGCGCCATGATCCCGACCGGCATCGCGCTCGCGCTGCCGCGCGGCCACGAGGGTCAGATCCGGCCGCGCTCCGGTCTGGCGGCGCGCCACGGCGTCACCGTGCTCAACACGCCCGGCACCATCGATGCCGATTACCGCGGCGAGGTGCAGGTCATTTTGATCAACCACGGCGCCGAGCCGTTCATCGTCGAGCGCGGCATGCGCATCGCGCAGCTCGTCGTCGCCCGTGTCGAACGCGCGACGCTGGTCGAGGTCGACAGTTTGGATGCGACAGAACGCGCATCAGGCGGCATCGGCTCGACCGGCACGTCCTAAAAGCCCCGTTCACGATCTGGACTCTTTCGGCGCGATTCCCGTTGAGAGTAAAGTGAATCGATTCGCCGGCGGCGGTGGGCCGGCAGAGGCGACGGGGTATGCCGGACACGATCCGGGCGAGCGGGGGCTCGGCTCATCCGCGGCGACGCGGATTCTTGAAGACTGCATGGCCCGTGGCCTGCTCGACGGCGCTCCTCGGCGGCGGCGCGCCCGCGCCGGCGCGCGCCAATGAGCAGCCGCTGTTCGCGCTGCATGCGCTAGCGGTCAATGCGTATCGCGGCTTCGGCAGCCACGAGCTTGCCGTTCTTATTCCGATGCTCGGGCTGATCGCGTTCGCCGCCGTCACGGCGGTGCTGCTCGTGCGCACGCGGGCCCGCGCCGCGCGGCTGGAAAGCGCGGCGCGTGACGAGATTGCCGGATTGCGCGACCGGCTCGACCGCGCCCAGGCGCTGCTGCTCGCCGAGCCGCAAGTCATCGTCGACTGGCCGGCGGCATCGGAAAATCCCGGCATCGAAGGCGAGCCCGACATTCTCGGCGTCGGCGAGCCGCATCGCGTACTGGCCTTCGGTAGCTGGCTCGACGCCGCCAAGGCGAGCGCGATGGAGCACGCGGTCGAGGCGCTGCGCAGCCGCGGCGAACCGTTCGCCCTCATGCTCACCACGCTGTCCGGCCGCTTTGTCGAGGCCTATGGCCGCGCCATCGGTGGCCGCGCCGTGTTGCGGCTCAAAGACGCCGGCGAGACCACGCGCGAGTTGGTGCAGCTCACCGAGCACCACGAACAACTGCAGACCGAGACCGCGGCGCTGCGCACCTTGATCGAAACTTTGCCGTCGCCGGCCTGGACTCGCGATGCGGTCGGCCGGCTCACCTTCGTCAACTCGGCCTACGCGCGCGCCGTCGAAGCCAAAGACGGCGCCGAGGCGGTCGTGCGCCGCGTCGAGTTGCTCGACAGCGCCGCCCGCGACACCATCGCCCAGGCGCGCATCCAGACCGGCGCCTATGCGGGCCGCCTGCCGGTAGTGGTCGCCGGCGCGCGGCGCGCTTTCGACGTTCTGGAATTCCGCACCACAAGCGGCAGCGCCGGCATCGGCACCGACGCCACCGAGGCCGAAAGCATGCGCGGCGCGCTGGCGCGCCTCGTCGACGCACACCGCCGCACGCTCGACCAATTGCCGATCGGCGTTGCCAGCTTCGATGCCAAGCAGCGGCTCACGTTCTACAACGCCGCCTATCGGGCGTTGTGGGATCTCGACGCCGCGTATCTCGATCAAGGGCCGACCGACTCGGCGCTGATCGAAGAGCTGCGCGCCGCCGGCAAGCTCCCTGAGCAGCTGGACTTCCGTAATTTCCGCGCCTGGAAGGCGCAGCTCCACGAAGCCTATCGGGCCAACGACCCGAAGGAGCACATCTGGCATCTGGCCGGCGGCCGCACCGTGCGCGTCGTCACCACGCCCAATCCGGACGGCGGCGTGACGTACCTGTTCCACGATGTCACCGAGCGGCTCGAGCTGGAGCGGCGCTTCGAGGAGATGATCCGCGTGCAGGGCGAGACGCTGGATAATCTCGCCGAAGGCGTCGCGGTGTTCGCCAGCGACGGAAGGCTGCGGCTCTCCAATCCGGCCTTCGCCGCGATGTGGCGGCTCGATAGGGCCGCGCTCGCCGAGCGGCCGCACATAGAGACCATTACGGCCTTGTGCCGGCCGCTGCACGGCGGCAATCCGCTCTGGCAGTCGGTGCGCGAGGCGGTCACCGCGATGGACGGCCGCACCGCGGTCGCCGGCCGGCTCGAACGCCGCGACGGCAGCGTGGTCGATTGCTCGACCGTGCCGCTGCCGGGCGGCGCCACGCTGGTGGCGTTCCACGACGTCACGGACTCGGTCAACGTCGAGCGCGCGCTACGCGAGCGCAACGAGGCGCTGGAGGACGCCGACCGCATCAAGATCAGCTTCGTGCACCACGTCTCCTACGAGCTGCGCTCGCCGCTCACCAACATCATCGGCTTCGTGCACCTGCTCGCCGATCCGACCACCGGCCCGCTTGCGCCCAAGCAGCGCGAATATCTCGACTACATCACCGTGTCGTCGAACACGCTGTTGGCGCTGATCAACAACATCCTCGATCTCGCCACCATCGATGCCGGCCGCATGCAGCTCAGCCTCGGGTCGGTCGATATCCGTAACGCCATGCAGGCGGCCGCCGAGGGCGTGCAGGACCGCCTCGTCAGCGCCGGGCTTGTGCTCGACATTCGCGCCACGCCGGACATCGGCAGCTTCGTCGCCGACGCCGCGCGGCTCCGCCAAATTCTATTCAACCTCCTCGCCAACGCGGTGAGCTTCTCGCCGGGCGGCGCCACCATCACGCTCACCGCCGAGCGCCGCGACGGCGAGGTGGCGTTCTCCGTCACCGACAAGGGCCCGGGCATTCCGCCCGACGTGCTGGAAAAAGTCTTCAACTGGTTCGAGACGCATTCGCTCGGCTCGCATCATCGCGGTCCCGGCATCGGCCTGTCGCTGGTGCGCTCGTTCGTCGAGCTGCACGGCGGCACCGTGACCATCGCGTCGGAGGTCGGGCAGGGCACCACGGTGACCTGCACGTTCCCGACCGGCGAAGGCGGCGCCGCTGCCGCGCGCAGCGCGGCCTGACGTGCGCGCACAATCAGCTCTTCGCCAGCGCCTGCACGGCGGCGAACAGGTCGCGCACCTGACGTTCGGCAATGTTGCGGGTGATGAAAACGATGCGGCTGTTGCGGCCGTCGTCGGGCCAGCGTTCCAGCTCGACCGGCGGATGCGCCAGATGCTGGACGTACTGGATCACCACCGGCCCGCGGCAGCCGGCGACATTAAGCAGACCCTTGACGCGCAACAGGTCGGCGCCGCGTAGCGCGCTCAGCGTTTCCATGGCGCGCGTAAATGTCGGCCATTCGAGCGGCTCGGCGGTTTCGATGACGAAGCTCGCGATGCCGTCGGAATGCTCGGCCTCGGCCACGAAGCCGGAGCGCTCGCTGTCGGCCGGCGTGATCATGCGCTCCGGATCGAGCGCGCCGGCGATCGCCACGTCGATGTCGGCGCGCGGATTGAGCTGGCGTAACCGGCGCTTCAAGCTGTCCACGGCGGCCGCATCGGCCAAATCGGTTTTCGAGATCACGATGCGATCGGCGAGGATCGCTTGCTTGCGCGCCTCGGCGGTGGCGGCGAGATTGGCTTCGCCGTTGACTGCGTCGACCACCGCCAGCACGGCGTCGACGTGAAACTCGCCGCCGAGCGCGCGGTCGGTGGAGAACGTCTGCAGGATCGGTCCCGGATCGGCGAGGCCGGAGGTTTCGATCACCACGCGACCGAACGGCGGCACGCTGCCGCGCTCGCGGTCGAAGATGAGCCGGCGCAAAGCGAGCTGCAGGTCGCTGCGCGTAATGCAACAGATGCAGCCATTGCCGAGCAGCACGGTCTCGTCGGCGCTGCCGCGCACCAGCGCGTCGTCGATGCCGACGGCGCCGAATTCGTTGACGATGACCGCGGTGCCGGCGCCCTGCGGCGACGAAAGAAAGCGGCGCAACAGCGTAGTCTTGCCGGCGCCCAGAAACCCGGTGACGACGCTCACCGGAATTTTTGCACCGCGCTCACGCTTTTGCCGCCGCCCGAACGGGCCGGCCTCACGCGAGGGGAAGAGGTCGAGCATGGTAGCTTCGCGGGTCGCGTCTCTAACCGCTCATTCCCGCGTAAGCGGGAATCCAGCCTGGGTCCCCGCTTTCGCGGGGACGAGCGGAAGCTGGGCGCGGTGCCTCAACATCATCAAAAATCCATCTCCAGGATGTACAGCCCGCCGACGTGGCGATCGACGGTGTAGACGATGGCGCGCTCGTCGACGAATACGTCGTTCATCTGGATGGTGCCGGTCGGCGCGCCGGACGGCGCCGGCGGCATGAAGATGCCGACTTCCTTGGGCTGGAACGGATTGGAGATGTCGTAGGCGCGCAAGCCGCCGTTGAAGAACGTGCCGAGCACGATCTGGTCGGATTGCCACGCCGTCGGCAACGGCACGTTCTCGTGGATGTTATGGGCGCCGAAGCGGCCGGCCTTGGCATAGATGGTGTGGTCCGGCATCGGACAGGTCGCGATCGGGACCAGATTGGTCTCCTCGCGGGCGTCGAGGATCCAGATCAGCTTCGGCCAGTCCTTGCAGTTATTCTCGGTTGCCTCGTCGGTCACCAGCATCAGGCCGCGGTCAAACAGCGGCACGATGGTGTGCATGAAGCCGGTATAGGGCGGCGAGTTGGTCCACTGCGAAATTTTCTTCGGGTTCGCCTTGTCGGAGATGTCGAGCACGAACATGCCGCCGTCGATATAGGCGAGGTAGCAGCGGTCCGGCCGCTGCGGATAGACGTTGCAGTTGTGGGCGCGATAGCCCTTGTCGAGCGGATGGCGTGGCGGCGGCATGACATTATCGCCCTGCCGGGTGCCGGGCATCCACCAGCGGCCGACCTCGACCGGCTTCGACGGATTGCGCACGTCGACGCAGCGGTAGAACTGGTCGTCCTGCGGATGGGTCGGCGTGAAGTCGCGCGAGCCCGAGGCGCAGTGCACGTATTCGCCGTCGCAGAACCACAGCTGGTGCACGCCGCGCGAATGCGGGCCGGAGCAGTCGAAGAACGAGATCGATTTCGGATTTTCCGGCTTGGAGATATCGAACAGCTCGAAGCCCGCAGGCTGCACGTCCTTCTTCTGGGTCTGATAGGCCACCGCCATCAGGTTGCCGCAGGTCTCCAGCGAATTCGACCGCATGTTGGCGTGCGGCAGATCGGTCTGGCACACTACCTTGGGCTTGCGCGGGTCGGACACGTCGACCGCTGTGAAATTCTTCGGCGCGCTCTCGTGCGCGAGCCAGATGATGCGCCGCCCATCCGGCGCGATCTGCACCGACATGCCTTCGCCCATGCCGCCGAAGCCCGCCAGCATGTCGTGCGCCAATAGCTTGAAATTCCAGGTGACGGGTTGATAGGTCGAGGTCAGCGGGCTTGTTTCAGTGGCGGCCATTTAGGGGTCTCCTCCAGTTCTAGCTTGCGTTCGGTGATTGGCGCAGAATTTTATAGGTCGCCTTCGCGCCGAAGTCTCTCCAGCGCCGATTGGATCGCAGCTCTTAACGGTTGCAGATCTTCGTTGACTATTCTCCAGATGAAGATGGGATCGACGCGATCATATTCGTGTCGCAATATATTTCCCACCGCACGATTTGTCCCCAAGGCTGGTCTGGTATGATGCTCTCGATCGGGCCTTTCAGCTTGCTCGCGGCTTCTGAAATTCGCGATATACATCGTTCCACGGCGTCCTGGCACATACGATCCTGTACAAAAGTCTCGTATGAATGATTTTTCGCATAGCCTTCGATGAGTTCGATATTTGCTAGAATGTCTTCAAGGCGCGAAATCGGATTTTCAGAAGGCAACGACGCGGTCCTTCTCAATCTCGCGTCGCAACCGATCCTTCTGGATGGGCTCGGCAACGACATCGACCGGTCGTTCGAGTATCTCCGACAATCGACGGATTAGCGAGTCGAGCCGGCCAAAATACGCAAACCCGCCGCTGCGGGCTTCCTCCGTCAACCCGACAACGACATCGACGTCCGAATCCTCGCGCTGCTCGCCGCGGGCGGCCGAGCCGAACAGCGCCAAGCTGGTGACGCCGGCGGCCCGGAGTTCGCGCTCGTGGGCCCGCAGTTTGGCTATGATATCGTCGCGGCTCATAAGCGCATAATACGCCTAGCCGCGGGCCTTTTCCATGAAATCCGGACGCAGCGCCTTGCTCCAGTCCGGCACCGACTTGATGGTGTTGTTCTTGAGCAGGATGTCGGCCTGCTGCTGCATGTAGGACTTCATGTCGGGAAAGCCGGGCTTGACCTCGACCCGCGACAGCGCGGTGGAGAAGGTCTCGGGGGACATCTTATAGCCCTTGCTGGCATAAAACTGGTAGATCGTGTCGTTGACCTTCTTGGCGTTGTTTTTGAAGTCATTGGCGGCGTCGAGCCAGGCCTTCAGGTAGGCGACGATGACGTCGGGCCGCTTCTCCACCATGTCGGGGGTGGCGGCCATGAATACCGGCATCGGGTCGAAGCTGGAAAAATCGACCAGGTCGCTGCCGATGCCGTCGTTCACGGCGATGACGTTATAAGGCTCGACGTTGACCATGGCGTCCACCGTCTTGGCGGAAAGCGCGGCCACCATGTTGGTGATGTCCATGCGGATTTCCTGGTAGTCGCCCTTGTGCAGGCCATAATGCGGCAGGACGACGTCGACCAGATCGTTGCCGACCGACGAGCCGGTCAGGTTGGCGATGCGCTTGCCGCGCAGCTGTTCGGGCTTGGTGATGTTCAAGTCCTTGCGCGTGGTGATGCGCGCGGTCTTGCCGACGGTCTCGATCACCGCGATGGCGATCAGCCCGCCCTTGACGTTACCGATGATGAACGACGGCCCCGCATAGGTGCCGAGATCGACCTGCCGCGCCACCATCTGCTGCATGGTGACATTGCCGGACGGCACGGCGAATTCCTCGACCGCAAGGCCGTGCTTCTGCAGATAGCCGGACTCGATCAGATAATAGGTCGGCATGCCCCAGATGTTGGTCTGGTAGCCCTGGCGGATCGTTTCCGCCGCGGCGGCGCGGCGCGGCGCGCCGAGCCCGGCAGCGACCAGGCCGGCGCCGGTCGCGGCGAGATAATTGCGGCGGGTGATGAGCGTTTGTTCGGTCTGTGATTGCTTGGCCATGGGCGTCCTCCGGAAATTTATCGAAACGAGCGTCGTCTTCATTGATCCTGCTGCAGGCCGAATTCTTTGACCGCCGGCACCACGTCGTCCAGGGTCTTCTGCATGACTGCGCCGAATTCACGCGGGCTGGACGAGACCGGGATCGAGCCGGCGGTCTCGATCAGCGACCGGTAGCCCGGCGAGGCGACGATCGGCGCGATGGCGGCATTGAGTTTGTCGATGATCGGCTCGGGCGTGCCGGCGCCGGCGCAGACGCCGAGCCAGCCGAAGCGGACGAAATCGAAGCCGACCTCTTTGAGCGTCGGCACTTCGGGCAGATTGTTCAGCCGCTCCGGGCTGGTGGTCGCCAGAATTTTCAAATTCCCGGCTTTGTAGTGCGGCATGATGGCGAGCGTCGGCGAGGGATAGAGATCGACGCGGCCGGCGACCAGCTCCTGCACGATCTGAATGCCGCCGCGAAACGGAATGCGGTTCATGGTGACGCCGGCAAGCTTGCCGAGCTCGCGCGCCATGATCTCCTGTGCCGAGCCGGCGCCGACGGTCGCGTAGGTGACTTCGCCGGGATGCGCCTTGGCGTAGGCGACGAACGATTTGAAATCCTGCGCCGGGATCGCGTTCGACAGGGCGAGGCCGTAATAATACTTGGCGATCAGCGTCACCGGCGCGATATCGGCGAGCTTGTAGCCGAGGTTGCGGTAGACGGCGACATTGGTGGCGTCGAAATGCGTGCAGAGCAAAAGCGCGTAGCCGTCGCGCGGCTGTGCCAGCACGTCGCGCGTGGCGACGATGCCGCCGGCCGCCGGCTTGTTCTCGACCACCACCGGCTGGCCGAGCGCGGCGCCGAGTTTGTCGGCGATGAAACGCGCCGGAATGTCGGTCGGCCCACCGGCGCCGAAGCCGACCACGAGGCGGATCGGGCGGGTCGGATAGGTGTCGGCGGCCTGCGCTGAGGATGCACAGAGCGCAAACGTCGCGAGAACGACCGCGGCGCATCGTGCAGATGAAACATGAAGCGGCATATCAGTGGCTCTGCATTGGCTGCGCCGCCGTATCCTGGCCGAGCAGGCGCAGCAGCTCTTTCTGCTGCTCCAAAAACTCGACGCTCAATGGATCGCGCGGCCGCGACAGGCGGATTTTGACCTCGGTCTTCACCGTGCCCGGATGCGGCGTCATCACCAGGACGCGATCGGCGAGATAAACGGCTTCGGCGACGTTGTGGGTCACGTAGATCACCGTCTTGCGGGTGGTGCGCCAGACCTCGGCGAGCAGCCGCTGCATGTCGTCACGCGTCAACGCATCGAGCGCCGCGAACGGCTCGTCCATCAGAAGCACCGCCGGATTGTAAGCCAGCGCGCGGGCGATCGCGACCCGCTGCTGCATGCCGCCGGACAGGTGATGCGGATAGGAGCGGGCGAAGTTTTCCAGCTTGACCAGGCGCAACTGCTCGAGCGCGATGCGCTCGCGTTCGGCCTTGGGCAACCCTTTCATCTCCAGCCCGAAGGCGACGTTGCCGAGCGCGGTGCGCCACGGAAACAGCTGGGCGAAATCCTGAAACACCACGCCGCGATCCATGCCGTAGCCGTGCACTGGCCTACCGCCAACGTGGATTTCACCGGCGCTCGGGGTGAGAAAGCCGGCGATGATGTTGAGCAGCGTTGATTTGCCGCAGCCGCTCGGCCCGACGATGCAGAGGAATTCGGACGCCTCGATCGCGAAGCTGACGCCGCGCACGCCCGGCACCGCACCGCCCGGCGTGTCGTAAACCAGCGTTATGTCGCGCGCCTCGATATGGGCCATCGCGGCTTCCTCGGTCGCTTTCCCTCAACTAACATGCGGCTTCTTGCAAAGGCGCGCATTGCTGCCGGCGGGCGGCGCCCGCTTTGTGCCAGAAGCCGCCGGGCCGGACCAGCCGGCAAAACGGGGAGCGTCATCGTGTCAAGGATCGTGCAAAGCATCGGGACCATCGGCGCCATTGTGGTTGCGGCGATCGCGTTAACGGTCGGCGCCGCGCCGGTCGCGGTGCGGGCGCAGACCTATCCGAGCCGGCCGATCCATCTGATCGTCAATTTTGCACCGGGCGGTGCCGGCGACATTTTGGGTCGCATCATCGGCAACCAGCTCAGCGCCGAGCTCAAGCAGTCGGTCGTGGTGGAGAACCATTCCGGCGCCGGCGGCACCATCGGCGCCCGCGACACGGTCAACGCCGCGCCCGACGGCTACACGCTCGCGGTAGGCCAGACGCCCGAGATCGCCATCAATCCGTATTTCATGAAAAACGTCGGCTACGACACGCTCAAGGATTTGCAGCCGATCGCGCTCGCCGGCGTCATGCCGCTGGCGCTGGTGGTGCCGCCGCAATCGCCGTATGCGACCGCTGCGCAATGGGTGGCGGCCTTGCGCGCCAACGCGCCGATGAATTTTGCCTCCGCCGGCATCGGCACGCCGGGCCATCTCGCCGGCGAGTTGCTCAAGCTCAAGCTCGACCCAAAGCTCGTGCACGTGCCCTACAAGGGCGCCGGCCCGGCGCTCAACGACGTCGCCGGCGGCCAGGTCGACTTCTATTTCCCGGCGGCGGCGAGCGGCATGCCGCTGGTGCAGGGCGGCCGCGTCAAGCTGCTCGCGGTGTCGAGCGCCAAGCGGGCCAGCGTCGTTCCTGATATCCCGACCGTGGCCGAGGCGACCGGCATTTCCAATTTCGATTTCACGCTGTGGGTCGGCTTCTTCGCGCCGCGCGCGGTGCCGAAGGACATCGTCACGCGGCTTCACGACGCAATCAACAAGATCATCCTCGAACCCGACATCAAGAAGAAGCTCGAAAGCACCGGCTCCAACGTCGAGGCGATGTCGATCGAGCAATTCGACGCGTTCGTGCGCGCCGACATCGGGCGTTACCGCGCGATCATCGAGCAGGCCAATCTGAAGCCCGAGTAAAGCGCGACAGATAAAATCGGTACTTCCGCGCGGTGTGGGGGTTACCCCTTCGCCATCCGCGCCATGCCCCAGCGGTAGATCGTGGCGCGTTCGAGCGCGCCGAATACCAGGCGCTCGGTGGCGAAGCCGATCAGCCCGATCACCACGATCGAGGCGAGCATGATATCGGCGTTGAGAAATTGCTTGGCGTCGAAGATCACCCAGCCCAGCCCCCAGTCGGACGCCGCCAGCATCTCGGCGCCGATCACCGCGATCCAGGCGCGCAGGAACGATTGGCGCAGGCCGGCGATGATGAAGGGCGAGGCGCCGGGCACGATCACCTTCCAGAACAGTTTTCGCTCGGTGGCGCCCATGGCGCCGGCGGCGCGCAGCCAGATCGGATTGACCGCGCGCACGCCCGACCAGGTATTGAGCAGCATCGGAAACAGCGCGGCGTAGAACACGATCAGCACCGTCACCGTATTGCCGAGCCCGAACCACAGGATAAACACCGGAATCCAGGCGAGCGACGGGATCGGCATCAGCGCGCTGGCAAGCGGCAGCACGAATTGCTCGACCGGGCGGAAGCGGCCCATCAGCACACCGACGATCAGGCCGATGAGAACCGCGAACGAGAACCCGAACAGCACGCGATAAAGCGTCGCCGCCGCGTGGCCCAGCATGGTGCCGTCGGCGAGCATGCCGACGAACGTTTGCGCCACATCGACGAGCGACGGCATCAGCGCCGGCGCAAAGGCGCCGCTGCGCGCCACCGCCTCGTAGATCGCCGCCACCACCACGATGCTGGTGGCGCCGCGCCGCCATGACCGGATGCGCTCGGCATTCATGTTGTCACCATGCCCCAGCGCACGACGGTGTAGGTTTCGAGTTTCGCAAACACCAGCTTCTCCAGCGCGAGCCCGATCGCGGCGATCACCGCGATGCCGGCGAGCATGACGTCGGTGTTGAGAAATTCCTGGGCGCCGAAGATGAGCCAGCCGAGCCCCCACGGCACGGCAGCCAGCATCTCGACCGCAACGAGGATGCGCCAAGCCTGGGCGAGTCCAAGGCGCAGCCCGGTCATGATGTAAGGGAGCGCGCCCGGCAGGATCACGTGGCGGAACAGCCGGCGGTCGTCGGCGCCCATGGCCTGCGCCGAGCGCAGCCAGATCTCCTTGACGGCTTTCACCCCGGTCCACGAATTGTAGATGATCGGGAACGCCGAAACGAAGGCGACCAAGAGCACCGACGGCACGTTGCCGGGGCCGAACCACAACAGAAACAGCGGCGCATAGGCGAGGCCGGGGATCGGCGCGCCGATGGCGATCAGCGGCAACAGATAATCCTCGGCGGCGCGCGAGCGGCCCATCAGCACGCCGGCGGCGACGCCGAAAGCGGCGGCAAGCGCAAAGCCGGCAAGGAGCCGCAGCACGGTATCGAGCGCATGATGCGGCAGCACGCCGCTCGCCGTCAGCCGCACGAACGTGGTGCCGATCGTCTCCAAGGTCGGAAAAAATTGCGCTGGAAACAGCCCAAGATGCGCGACCGTTTCCCAGATCGCGCCGACCACGACAAACGGCAGCGCGTTGCGCCACACGAGCTGCAGCGCGCCGCGCTCGGCGGCGGGCTGCGGCGCGATCTCGTAGGTCTGCGCGACGTTGGCCATGCGGCTTCAGTTTACGGCGGGCGCTGCGCCTTCGACAACATTGCAGCGGTCGCACGCTGTGCTAGGTAAAGTCTCGAAAACAGGGAGTTTCCGGATGGCGACGCAGAAAAACGCGCAGAAAATCGGCTGGATCGGCATGGGCCGCATGGGCGCGCCGATGGCGGAGCGGCTGGTCAAGGCCGGCCACGACGTGGCGGTGTGGAATCGCACCAAGGCCAAGGCCGAGCCGCTGCAAAAACTCGGCGCCAAGGTGGTCGACCGCCTCGCCGATCTCGCCAGCGTCGACGTCCTGTTCTCCATCGTCGCCACCGGCAAGGACGTCGAGGAAGTGCTGCTCGGCAAGGACGGTGTCGCCTCGGGCGGCAAAGTGCCGCCGGTCGTGGTCGATTGCTCGACCATCGCGGTCGAAGAATCGAAGGCGATCCGCGAGCAGCTCAAACAACGCGGCGCTGATTTCGTTGCCGCGCCGGTGAGCGGCAACGCCAAGGTGATCAAGGCCGGCAAGCTGTCGGCGGTGGTGTCCGGCGTCGAGAGCGCGTGCCAGGCGGCGATGCCGCTGATCGAGGTGTTCGCACCGCAGGGCGTGTCCTACGTCGGCGAGGGCGAGCTGGCGCGGGTCTGCAAGATCGCCCACAACGTCATGCTCGGCGTGGTCATCGAGAACCTGATCGAGATCACGCTTTTGACCAACAAGATGGGCGTACCGCGCCATGCGTTTCTCGCCTTCCTCAACAACGGCGTGATGGGCTCGATGTTCACGCGCTACAAATCGCCGGCTCTGGTCAATCTCGACTGGACCACGACGTTCACGCCGGAGCTGCTGCGCAAGGACCTCGACCTCGGCCTCGAAATGGGCCGCGAGATCGACGTGCCGATGCCGGTGACGGCGGCGGCGCGCGAGATGCTGCAGAGCCATTTCGGCGCCGCCACGCTGCAAAAAAATCCAGCGGAGTATCTGCAAAAGGATTTCGCCGCGCTCGCCGAAACCATGGCCCTCGCCGCCGGCATGAAGCTGCAAAGCGAGAACAAGAACGTGCCGACCGGATTGGAGAGCTGAACGCGGCGTGAGACGATAAACTCTCCCTCCCCCTGAAAGGGGGAGGGAGAAAATATGAGTTGGGGAAACAGCATGCGCATGAAGCCGCTTTATCTGCTTGTCTCGGTGTTCACATTGATCGTGGCGGCCGTGACCTCGGCCGCTGCGGCCGACTGGCCGACGCGGCCGGTGAAATTTCTCCTCACGCTCGGCGCCGGCAGCGGCTCCGATATCGGCGCGCGGCTGTTCGCCGACCGTTTGAGCAAGCGCTGGGGCCAGCCGGTGATCGTCGAGAACCGGCCGGGCGGTGACGGGCTTGTCGCCATCAACGCGTTCGTGCAGGCGCACGACGATCACGTCCTGCTGTTCGCGCCGTCGTCGTCGTTCACCGCGCATCCGTATCTGCATGACAATCTGCCCTACCGGCCGAGCGATCTCGTGCCGATCGCGCGGGTGTCGAACACCTTCATCTCGATCTCGGTGCCGACCAGCGCCAATGTCGATACGCTGCCCGATCTCGTCGCGCGCATCCGCAAGGAGCCCGGCAAGCTCAACTGGGCCGGCGTCACCGGCGCGCTCGATTTCATGTTTGCCGGCTGGCTGAAGAGCGAAAATCTCGACCTGATCAAGGTGCCGTACCGCAACCCGGTCGACGCCGCCAAGGATCTCGGCGAAGGCCGCGTCCAGGTCTACGAGGCGGCGCTGGCGATCGTGCGGCCGCAGCTCGATTCCGGCAAGATCAAAATCCTGGCCATGACCAACACGTCGCGCTCGCCGGCGCAGCCCAACATTCCGACCGTGCAGGAAGTCGGCTTTCCGGCGCTCACGCTCGACGGCCTGGTCGGGCTGTTCGGTCCGACCGGCATGCCGCTCGACTTGCGCAAACGTATCGCCTCGGATTTCGCGGCCGCGGCCGACGACACGATCAAGAGCCGGCTCGACACCACCGGCCAACTCATGAATATCGGCGGCCCGGAAGAGTTCGGCCAATCGATCGACGATCAGCGCGCCAAGATCGACGCCTTCGCCAAGTTGCTCGGTATCAAGCCGCTGCAGTGAGGCGCCGCGATTATGCGCGTTTCCCGGATGCGGTGCAGCATAAGCGCGTTTACGCGCGTCTTCGACGCGCTATGGCGATGCACCGCTGATCCGGGATCGTTACAAACTCGGAGTTCGTAACGATCCCGGGTCTGCAGCGCACCACTTCGTGCTGCGCTGCGCCCGGGAACAGAATGAGAGCTAATGCCCGTGATGGTGCCGCGTGTGATGCGTGCGGTGCCGATAGGTGCGGTGCCCACGCGTCGCCACGCGGCGTCCGCCGAGCGCGGCGGCACGACACTCCGGGCTCCATTGCCGGCGATGCACCTTCATGCAGGCTTCGACCTTGGCGCGGTCGGGGATGAATTGCCCGCACAGCCGCATGGCGTCCGGCGTACAGGCCTGCTGAACGTCCGGGGCCTGGGCGCTAGCCACACCGGCCGCGCCGGCCGCGCCGACAACGATAAGGACCGGCAACGCCAGCCAGAACACAAAACGCATGCTGCGCATGAAGCTTTTCCTTCTGAGGCTTCAATGTCCCCGCGCCAAGCTAGCGGCAGTCGCTGGCGCCGTCGATGGGCTTGACAAGGTCGATTGGGGCCGCCGCTCACCGCTCACCCCGCGGCCAGTAACGGCGCTGCAGCGGGAGAAGTTCCCTAGGCGGGTTAGGCGCTGCTGCTGAAGCTCAGCGCTGGCCCCAGTGGAATTTGCCGGGCTCCGGCCCGTCGGCAACGCCGATCGCGCCCGGACAGCGCTCGACAGCGACGCTGGTGACCTCGGCGGTGGCATTGTCGAATGCCATGCGCCGGCAGAACACGCCGTCCGGCATGGCATAGACGATGGAGCCGGTGCGGTCCGTGTCCGACGCATTCGCGCCGTTGTGCAGCAGCAGCGGTGCGATCGTGATACGGCCGCCGAACATCACGGCGCCGGCGACCAGCACGAACAACAGCGCGGCGGTGACGGCAAATGCCAGCGAATTGATGCGCTCGTCCGTGCGCCGTCGCTGCCGCGACAATGCGGTGCGCCGCGCCGCGAAATGGTCCGGTTCGACGTACCAGTCCATGGTCTCGCCGTGCTCGGTCCTGCCCGCGCTCATGCCGGCAGTAAAGCCGACAAAGTTTGCCCGGCCGATAAAGAAAATGCTGCGAATTGATTCGAAATTCAGGGGTGTGGCACCGCATCAGGGATCGTCCGAAACGCGGCGTTTATGACGGTCCCGGGTCTGCAGCACACCACTTCGTGCTGCGCTGCGCCCGGGAAACGCCGGTTCTTGATCACGACCCGGATTTCGTCCGCGCCAAATCCGGGCTACGCTTTGCCGGCCATCGCCAAGGAGAAAGCGCCGTGCTCACCGCTGCCCGCAACGACATGCTCACCCGCGTCGGCAAGGGCACGCCCATGGGCGAATTGCTGCGGCGCTATTGGCAGCCGGTCGGCGGCGCCGGCGAACTCGACGACAAGAACCCGATCAAGCCGGTGCGCATCCTCGGCGAAGATCTCGTGCTCTATCGCGATCTCTCCGGTCGCTACGGCCTGATCGACCGCCATTGCCCGCACCGCCGCGCCGACCTCGCCTACGGTTGGGTCGAGGAGAACGGCCTCCGCTGCTCGTATCACGGCTGGCTGATGGATGAGACCGGCCATTGTCTCGAGCAGCCCTACGAGGACACCACCAATCCAAAACCGTCGAAGGCCGGCTGCGAGATCGCCGGGTATCCGGTCAAGGAATGCGCCGGTCTGCTGTTCGCCTATATGGGCCCGCTGCCGGCGCCCGAACTGCCGGTCTGGGAGCCGTTCACCTGGAAGAACGGCTTTCGCGAGGTCGTGCTCGCCGACATCCCGTGCAACTGGTTTCAGTGCCAGGAGAACTCGATCGATCCGGTGCACTTCGAATGGATGCACGACAATTGGGGCGCGCGCATGCGCGGCGCCGACAACAACGTCGCGCCAAAGCATCTTAAACTGAAATTCGAGGAATTCGAGCACGGCTTTGTCTACAAGCGCGTGCGCGAGGGCCAGAGCGAGGAGGACCGCTACTGGACCGTCGGCCGCGTCGCGCTATGGCCGAACGGCTTTTATCTCGGCAGCCATTTCGAATGGCGCGTGCCGGTCGACGACGAGAACACGCTGTCGGTCGCCTGGTTCTTCATGCGCGTGCCGCGCGGCCGCGAGCCTTACGTGCAGGAACGCGTGCCGGTGTGGAAAAGCCCGATCCAGGACGACACCGGCCGCTGGATCACCAGCCACGTCATCAACCAGGACATCGTCGCCTGGGTCGGCCAGGGCCGTATCGCCGACCGCACCAAGGAGCACCTGCGCTCGAGCGACGTCGGCATCACGCTGATGCGCCAGCGCTTCTACGCCGAGCTCGAAGCGATGGCCGAAGGCAAGGAGCCCGGCGGCATCATCCGCAGCGCCAACGCGGCCGCCTGCATCGCGCTGCCCAACATGGCGCGCGAGCAAAACACCGAGGGCATCCCGCTCGCCGATTACGAAAACGATCCGATCCTGCGCCAGCGCCTGCGCGAATTCCGCCACCACTACGGCCAGCCCGCCGCGGTGCGCCGCGAGTTCGTCGAGGCGATGGGGATCGCCGGGCCATGAAACTCCACCGCCGCAACGTCCTTGCGCTCGCCGCCGCCGCGGCGCTACCGGCGCTGCCGCGCACCGCCGCCGCGCAAACCTATCCGACGCGTCCCATCACCATGATCGTGCCGTTCGCGGCCGGCGGACCGACCGACGTCATCGGCCGGCTGATGGCCGAGCACATGGGCCGCACGCTCGGCCAGAACGTCGTGGTCGAGGACGTGACCGGCGCCGCCGGCACCATCGGCGTCGGCCGCGCGGCGCGCGCGCCGGCCGACGGCTACACGCTGAGCCTCGGCCACTGGAGCACGCACGTGGTCAACGGCGCCTTCTACGCGCTGCCGTACGACCTTGAGCGCGACTTCGTGCCGATCGCGCTCCTGCCGTCGAACCCGATGATGATCGTCAGCAACAACAAGGTGCCGGTCAAAAATCTCTACGACTTCGTGCTCTGGATCAAGTTCAGCTCGCGCCACATCACCTGCGGCACCGCCGGCGTCGGCTCCAGCTCGCACATCGCCGCCGCGTATTTCGAAAAGCAAGCGGAGCTGGCGCTGCAAATGGTGCCGTATCGCGGCACCGATCCGGCCCTGCTCGATCTGTTGGCCGGCCGCATCGACATGATGTTCGACCAGGTCTCCGAAGCCATGACGCGGCTGCGCGACGGCTCGATCCGCGCCTACGCGGTCACCGCCGCCGCGCGCTCGCCGGTGGCGCCCGACGTGCCGACCGTCGACGAGGCCGGCCTGCCCGGCCTCTACATCAACATCTGGTACGGCCTGTGGGCGCCCAAAGCCACACCGCCCGACGTAATCGCGAAGCTCAACAACGCCGCCAAAGCCGCGATGGCCGATCCCACGGTGCAAAAGCGCTTCGCCGATCTCGGCCTGCAAGTGCCGCCGCCCGAGCAGCAGACCCCAGAGGCCCTCGGCGCGCTGCAAGCAGCCGAGATCAAAAAATGGTGGCCGATCATCAAGGCCGCCGGCATCAAGGCGGAGTAGTTGTGTTCGTAGTTCGTAGGGTGGGCTGAGCGAAGCGAAGCCCACGCTGTCTTGAGACGAAATTGCTTAGGTGGGCACGGCGCTTCGCGCCTTTGCCCACCCTGCGAGCCAGCTCGCTACTCCACCTGCAGCCCGCTTGCTCTGACCACCTTGCCGAAGCGCTCGCTGTCGGTACGGATGAGCGCGGCCATCTCGTCGGCGCTCGTAGCAAACGGCTCGCCGGAGCCGGCGGCCTTGAGCTTTTCGGCAAATTCAGGTTGCCGCACCGCCGCGTTTGCCGCTGCCCGCAACCGCGCGATGATTGCAGGCGGCGTTGCTGCGGGTACGAACAGTCCCTGCCATATGGTCACGTCGTAGGCCGGATAGATTTCCGAAATCGACGGCAGGTCGGGAAATAGCGGCGACCGCTTGCGGCCGCTGATGGCGAGCGCGCGCAGCTTGCCGGCCTGCACCAGCGGCGTTGCCGACCCGCCGCCGAACATGACCGCCACCTCGCCGCCCATGACGCCGAGCGCCGCCGGGCCGCCGCCCCGATAGGGCACGTGCGTCATTTGAATTCCGGCCTGCTCTTTCAGCAGCTCCATCGCCAGATGGTGTTCGCTGCCGTTGCCGATCGACCCGTACAGCAGCGGCGGCTTGGCGCGGCGCGCGTAATCGATGAAGTCGCGAAAGTTTTTCGGCTCGAGCGCGGGATTTTCCGTCAGCAGCAGCTCGTCCGATGTGACGGTCGCGACCGGCGCGAGACCCTTGAAGGGATCGAACGGCATTTTGGCATAGAGGTGCGGATTGACGGTGAACAGCGACCCCGCCGACTGCAAGACCGTGTAGCCGTCGGCGGCCGCGTGCGCGACCACTTCGCCGGCAACATTGCCGTTGGAGCCCGGCCTGTTCTCCACCACGACGGCCTGCCCGAGCTGCGCCGACAGCAATTGCGCCAGCAGACGCGCGACGAAATTGGCGCCGCCGCCCGGCGGAAACGCCACGAGCAGGTGAACGGGGCGGTCCGGATACGATTGGGCCAGCGCTGCATTTGCAAACAATGCCGCGAATGCCAACGCAGCGAATGCCGAACCAGCGAAGCGAGCGAACCATTTCATTGTCAGAGCCCCACGTTTAAAGCAGACCTCGGCCAAGGGGGCCGAAACAGGGCGGCCGAGAAAAATCTCCGCCGTCTACTGCGGCTTGATATTCGCGGACTTGATCACTCTCGCCCACTTCTCGGTTTCGTCGGCAATGAACTTGCCGAACTCTGCCGGCGTCCCGCCCATCACGTCGCCGCCCAGCTCGGCAAGCCGCGCTTTGATTTTGGGATCGGCGAGGACGGCATTGATCTCGCCGTTGAGCTTGTCGATGATCTCGGCGGACGTCTTCCTGGGCGCGCCGACGCCTTGCCAGCTGCTCGCTTCGTAGCCGGACACGGTTTCGCCTATGGCCGGAACGTCCGGCAGTGCAGGCGAGCGCGCCGCGGTGGTCACCGCCAAGGCGCGCAGCGTGCCGGCCCTGATATATCCGATCGTCGAAGGCAGCGGACTGAACACCACCTGCACCTGTCCGGCGATCAAATCCGAAAAGTAGCTGCCGCGATACGGCACGTGCAGCATATTGACGCCGGCCATCATCTTGAACAATTCGCCGAAAACATGCGGCGCGGTCCCGTTGCCCGCCGAGGCCATGTCGATCTTGCCTGGATTGGCCTTGGCATAGGCGATGAATTCGGGAAGCGTCTGCGCCGGGACTGCCGAATTGACCACCATGACGTAGGGATAGCGGAAAATGCCCACCACCGGCGCGATGTCGCGGATGAAATTGAAACTGAGGTTGCTGAAGAGCGTCGCATTGATCGCATTCGGCGAAGCGGCCTGAAGCAGCGTGTAGCCATCGGGGTCGGCCCGCACGACCGCCTCGGCGGCGATATTGCTGCCCGCCCCCGGCCGGTTCTCGACGATGAATTGCTGGCCGAACCGCTCCGACAGCGATTGGGCCATCAGGCGTCCGACAATGTCGGTCGCGGACCCGGCCGGAAAGCCGACGACGAAGCGAACCGGCCGCGTCGGATAATCGAGCGCCATTCCGGCCCGCGGCAAAATCGTGAGCCCGACAGACGTGGCGGCCAGATGCAGAAATTTTCGGCGGGGAAGTCTCACGGAAGCACCCTCAAGAGCTGGCATTCCAAGAGCTGGCATTCCCAGTGCAAACCTCGCTCACAGGTTAGCGCAATCCCGCCGTCGCGAGTAGGGTCCCATGTTGACGCACTGCCTCCGATATCAATGTCCGTTGCCACCGCAGCTCACAGGGCAAAGCCGACATCGAGCTGATCGTATGCCAGTGCCTGCAGTGATGCGGTAGCCTCGACATCGAGATGGCGCCGCAATCGGGGCATAGCCTCACGATGTTTGGACGGTCAGATGGATTGAAAACTTGGCCCGTGTCGTTCTTGCAATATTCTTAGCGACAGCCCTTGGGCTTTTTTCCCAATTCGCCTGGGCGCAGGACCAAAGCACTTTCCTTTATCAGGACCCAAGGATGCCGGTGACCATTTACGCTGACTGCCTTTCGGTAAGCAACTGAAACAAGGCCGCGATCTTCTCCGGCAATGTCGCCGTGACGCAGGGAGCCGTTCGCATCCGGTGCGCGAGGGTCGTGGTGCACTACCGTTCCGAAGGGCCGGGCCGGCATGACATGGTCGATCGCTTCGAGTGCAAGCAAGATTACCTGCACCTGGTGGATTGACGCCGATTGTTTGCAAAGAAGCCAATCTACAATCCCCTGACCGAACATTCAGGAGTTTGGGCGGATGTTCGCTTTCGATCTGGAAGAGCCATCCATTGTGGTGCGTCCTCGCCACGCTGCCATCGGACACGTTGATCGCGGTCTCACCGTGCCACTTCGGTGATCTTGAACGCGCCCGATTGATTGCCGTTCGCTGCGGTCTCGAGGATCATCCCGGTAAGGCCGAACATGCCGGCGGCCATGTGCTCGCCGCGCCTCGACACCTCAAACGCGTAGCTCCTGCCGGCAACCGCGTTGAACTTCAGGTCGTACTGGCCGATGTCCATGTTCGCGGTCACGGTCATGGCGACCGGGCCCGGCGGCAAACCGCCGCTGTAGCTTTGACCCGGCGCGAGCTCGGCCACGTGAGCGCCGTTTATCGCGATCTGGGCCGCGGCGCCCCACGATGGCCCCTCATCGGTCCGCCTGATCGTAATTCGCGCTTGTCCGGGCGCGACGGCAGATACCAGCGGCGCGGCCGGTTGCGAAGCACACCCGGCACAGCAAGCGACCATGAGGAGCAGCGCTCCCCAAATCCCCAAACGCATCGTTTCCCCCGATCCCCGACGACTTATGTTTCAAAACAGTTTGTCCGCTTGCAAGCGGACTTATCTAATAGCTTGATAGAATTTTTGTGGGAAGAGGACGTAACTCATCGTGGCCTAATTCTTTGCTGCAGCCTGACCCGCAATTATCAGGACGATTTATGGGATATAAATTTTGGCATGGTTGGGATCGATCTTGCGCCGGGCGCAGATTGCTAATTACAATGGAGTTGGGTGTCCGGTGCGTTCCAGAACAAGCCTCATCCAGGAAGCCGCTTCGGTTAATCTAAAAATCAAACATTCCGTTGACTGACGCGGCTTCGCATGTTCGCGCCGGACCCGACATCGACAGGGGGGCGGAAAATATGACCTTACGCACAAGGTCGGGGTTCGCGGCGATGGCCGTCTTGGCCGTGATCGTATCGGGCGTTAAAACCGCACACGCGGTCGTCCAGATTTGCGACGTCATGCCGGAGCGGTGTTACTACAAACCCGATGGCGGGTGGTATTACACGCCTCCTCCTCATCCCGTGCCGGATTTCACGCGGACGCCCCGGAACAGGGCAGTCCAACCTTCCAGCAGAGGCGTCTGGGGTTGCGGTGCGACGGACGGAAAAGCGCGGGGCCGGTCGTGGAGCTATCCGAACCGAGCCGCTGCCATGTACAGCGCGCTGTCGGCATGCAGCAGGTACAGTCCGCAGGCGAAGTGCCGCATTGTCAGTTGCCGTCCCTCGGTCCACTCATCGTACGAGGCCGAGGCGATCTGGGGGAGGGCGCATCCATAACGGACTTGATCGGGCGAGCAATTCGGCGCGCGTGCAATGAAAGTCAGCGGCGTTCAACTCGCTTGCGTCCTGGCCGTTTCAGGAACCATCTCGTCACACAGTATGGAATGGTAAAACCGAGCAGGACGACGAGAGTCCCCACGCTTTTCCATTCCTCAGGATCAAACCACCGAGCCTGGAATGCATAACGGGTGAGCGGCCAGGTAACTGCCAAACCGACTAGACCCGCAATTCGGGCTCCGCGCGGCTCCAGCACATCGTACCACTGTGGGGCTTTCATGCTCGGCATATAGGCATGGCAGACGGCAATTTTTGGTCCGGACTTGGAACGGTGACGCGTCGCCGCTTCGTGTCCATCGGCGCGGCGACCGGAATGGCGACGTGTGCGTGGGAATCTGCGTGTGCCGTTGTATTCCGCCACCCGGTTGAGAGATCGGCGGTCCGCATTGCGCTGCCGGGTTTTCTCGCCGCCACACCCGCCGACGCCGAGCCGGCGCGCCTCATGCGGGAAGTGATAGCCGCCAACCTCGCGCGCAACGGACGGTTCGTGCTGATCGATCCGGCGGCCTTCCCCGAGAAGGTGCCGAGCGTTGACGAGTGGCCGCGCTTTTCGGATTGGCGCGCCATCAAGGCCGCGGCGCTTCTGGTGGGACGCGTTGCCCGTCAGTCCGATGGCCGCATCAAGGTGGAGTTTCGGCTTTGGGATGTGTCCGGTGACGTGTCCGGCGCAACGCAGCTCGTCGCGCAGCAATTTCTCGGCGCGCCGGGCAAATACGCTGACATCGCCAACATCATCGCCGACGACGTTTATGACGCCGTGCTCGGTGAACCGGGCCATTTTTATGCGGGCGCTTCGGCGCGGTAGATCGAAACGAATCGCCTCGCGTCGTCTCTGTGGTACAACATTGCCCGCAGCTTGCGGGTTGGAACGGCGCGATACCTGGTGCCGCCCCCTACGTTCGATGGAATTCAAAGTGGCTATTGGCAAGCGTCATCTTATTCCAGTGCAACCCGGCCTCGATTTTTCACGCGTCTTCGGTTATCCGCAGTCGTGTGCCGTGGAGGCGGGAGGCCTCATATTTTTTTCCGGAATGGTGGCCGTTAATCCTGATACGGGAGAGCGTGAGCACGGCACCGTCACGAGCGAAACCCGCCGCATCTTCGAAAATCTCAAAATACTGCTCGAGGCCAACGGCTCGGATCTCGCGCGAATCGTCCAGGTTCACGCGCTGCTTTACAGTCGGATCGAGTATGACGTTCTCAACAGAATTTATCGGCAGTATCTGCCGGAACGCCCGCCGGCCCGAATGGTCTGGCAGGTTGTTATCGAAAGCGGCTTCAAGGTGCAGCTCGACGTCGTGGCGGCTGCCGGGAACGGGAACACGAAGATGACGCTGACGCGGCAGGTTATCGAGCCAAGGAATGAGAAGCTCAACACCTCGAAGAACCGCGGGCTGCCGCATTCGCCCGGCATCCGCGTCGGCGATTTCTTGTTCCTGTCCGGGATGGTATCCACCGATCCGCAAACGGGAGAATTAAAGCAGGGCACGCTCACTGCCGAAGCTCAGCAAATTCTGGAGAATATCGGCCATCTTTTGGACTCCTCCGGTTCTTCCCTGAGGAACATCGTCAAGATGACTGTCTTCGTTTATGACATGCTCGAACTTCAGAATGTCCATGGCGTTTTGCGAAAATTTTTCCCGGAGGCGCCGCCCGCCCTGACGGTATGCGGCGCGCAATTGAGCTTCGGACTGAAAATTGAAATTGAGTGCATTGCCGTCGTTGAATGAGAGCGGGCGCTACGCCACGCGCCGGGTGCCATGACACGCGCGGGATAATGGCCGTGGACAGCCCGCGCTCGGCGTTCCGTCCATTCGGCCGACCTGTCCAGCCACGAACGCGAGCCCGACATGACTGACGCGCCGCAAGACACGCCGTCGGCCGATGACCCGAAGCGACCGGCCGTTCGTTCGCCGCTGTTCCGGGCGCGCGGATGATTCCCACAGCCTCGATTCGCGGCAAGCGATTCTTCCCCCGCTTGGATTGCCGCCGGAGGTATTCTTTAGTAAGCACCTCGCTAAATCCGCGTTCCGTCGACGGACCGAAGTCGCATGCTTTTCTTGTCTTATGTGTATTTCGTTCTGGCTTTCGCTGAAACCCTGGTGCTCTTTGCGTCGATCATTGGTCTGCTGGCGCTCGCCGTGAGGCTGGCCGTAAGGGGAATCAACGGCTTGGCAGACGCGATCGATTCGCACTGGCCCGGTACCGAACCTCGCGTCAGGAGACCGAGTCGCCTTGGCCTGGCAGTCGAAAGAGGCTCGCACGAAATTGCAGGCGGACACAACGAACGTTTGTGACGCCCAACCCGGCATGTAGCGTGCTTACCGCGAGACTGGCGGCGTTTGGAGAGGAGCATGTTTGGCTGGTTTCAAGCGCTGATGCCCAAAGAGGAGCGTTTCTTTCCGCTCTTTGAGAAGCACGCGGCGATCGTCGTGGCCGGAGCGGAAGCCCTGCGCGGCCTCTTGCAGGGCGGCGACACGATCGAGTCGTATTGCCAGCAGATCTTCCGCCACGAAAACGCGGCCGACGATGTGACGCGCGAGGTGCTTGTGGCGGTTCGGCGCACCTTCGTCACGCCATTCGACCGCACCGACATCCAGGACCTCATCAGCTCGATGGACGATGCCATCGATCAGATGAACAAGACCGCAAAGACCATCGTGATGTTCGAGGTGAAAACCTTCGAGCCGCAGATGCAGGAGATGGCGGAGATCATCGTCGAGGCTGCCAAGCTGGTGCTCGAAGCCGTGCCGCTGTTGAGCTCGATCAGCAGCAATGCCGGCAAGCTCAATGCTCTGACCGCGCGCATCATCGCCATCGAGGAGCAGGCCGACGAGGTGCACGACCGCGGGCTGAAGGCGCTGTTCGTGGCCAACCGCCAGCCGGACGGACCCGGCAATGCCCTTCGTTTCATCGTCGGCTCGGAAATTTACGATCATCTGGAAAAAGTCGTGGACCGCTTCGAGGACGTCTCCAACGAGATCAGCTCGATCGTCGTCGATCAGCTTTGAATGGCGCGCGGTGATGAACGCCATCCTCAGCCTGCCCGTGTTGATCGGCCTGATCGCCGTCGCGCTCGTCTTCGATTTTCTCAACGGCCTGCACGACACCGCGAACTCGATCGCGACGCTGGTCTCGACCCGCATGCTGCGCCCGCGCTACGCCGTGATGTGGGCGGCGTTCTTCAACTTCATCGCGTTTTTGATCTTCGGGGTGCACGTGGCGCGCACCGTCGGCGTCGGCATCGTGTCGGCCGACACGATCGACGCGCATGTCATCTTCGGCGCGCTGATGGGCGCCATCGTCTGGAATGTGGTGACGTGGTGGGCCGGGATTCCGTCGTCGAGCTCGCACGCCCTGATCGGTGGCCTGGTCGGCGCCGGCATCACCAAGGCCGGCATCGCCGCGATCGTCTGGCCCGGCCTGATCATGACCGGTGCCTTCATCGTGCTGTCGCCGCTGTTCGGCTTTTTGCTGGCGCTTTTTCTGGTGCTGGCCGTCTCCTGGGCGTTCCTGCGCGCCAACCCGCGTGCGGTCGAGGGCACGTTTCAGTGGCTGCAATTCGCCGCCGCCTCGCTCATCTCGCTGGGCCACGGCGGCAACGATGCGCAGAAGACCATGGGCATCATCGCCGTGCTGTTGTTCTCGCAAGGCCATCTCGGCGCGAACTTCTATGTGCCGTTCTGGGTGGTGCTGGTGTGCCAGGCGGCGATGGCCCTCGGCACGCTGGTCGGCGGCTGGCGCATCGTCAACACCGTCGGCTCCAAGATCACGCGTTTGACGCCGGTGCAGGGCTGCTGCGCCTCGACCGCCGGCGCCACCTTGTTGTTCGTCGCAACCTTCCTCGGCATCCCGGTCTCGACCACCCACACCGTGACCGGCTCCGTGATCGGAGTCGGCGCCGCGCGCAAGGCATCGGCCGTGCGCTGGAATGTTGCGAGCAACATCGTGATGGCGTGGATTATCACCTTGCCGGCTTCCGCATTGGTGGCGGCGTTATGTTATCTGGCCACGAGCGCGTTTCGCTGAAGGTCCGCTTTTTGACGCTGGCTGCGACGCACCCGGGTGGGGGAAGCCGCCGCAGAACGTGACAACGCCGACAGCCGCGATTGGACAGCCCGCGCTCGCCGCTCTATCCATGCGGCCGACCTGTCCCGCCACCAACGCGAGCCCGACATGACTGACACCCCGCACTACACGCCGCCGGACGTCTGGGTCTGGGAGAAGAACGACACGCCCAACTGGCGCTATAGCAATACCAATCGCCCCATCGCGGGCGCGACGCATGACAAGGAATTGCCGCGCGGCAAGCATCCGCTGCAGCTCTATTCGCTGGCGACGCCCAACGGCGTCAAGGTGACCATCATGCTGGAAGAATTGCTGGCCGCCGGTCACAGCGGCGCCGAATATGACGCCTGGCTCATCAAGATCGGCGAGGGCAACCAGTTCGGCAGCGGCTTTGTCGGGGTGAACCCGAATTCCAAAATCCCGGCGCTGATGGATTACAGCGGACAGAAGCCGCAACGCGTGTTCGAATCCGGCGCGATTCTGCTCTATCTGGCGGAAAAATTTGGGGCCTTTCTGCCGAAGGATCGCGGCGAGCGCGCCGAGGCGCTGAACTGGCTGTTCTGGCAGATGGGCTCGACGCCCTATGTGGGCGGCGGCTTCGGGCATTTCTTCGCCTATGCGCCGGTGAAGATCAAATACGCCATCGACCGTTTCACCATGGAGGTTAAGCGCCAGCTCGACGTGCTCGACCGGCAGCTTGCCGACCATCGCTTCATCGCCGGCGACGAATATACCATCGCCGACATGGCGATCTGGCCGTGGTACGGCAACGGCATGTTGAACGGCGCCTCATACAACGACCCGCGCAAGTTCCTGCAGACGCACGACTATAAAAACCTGACGCGCTGGACCAAAGAGATCGGCGAACGCCCGGCGGTCAAGCGCGGCCGAATGGTCAACCGCGCCAGTGGGCCGCCCGAACAACAATTGCACGAACGCCACGACGCCGCCGATTTCGCGACCAGAACGCAGGACAAGATCGGCGCGGGGTGACCCCGTCATCAGATATACCAAGTCGAAGTGGCATTTCGGCAACACTGGTCATCTGTTTAATGCCTAGAGGAATGAATCGGTGACGGACTGGACCCGTCCGGCTGTCCGCCGCCGGCCCTACCTGATAACTTGCGACGTTCTGGAATCACGCGCGGCGGGCGGGGAACGTTGGCATGCCCAGAATGGCACGCGGGGGTCGGCGAAGAGTGTGGCGGGCATCGCCTGTCGGCGTGGCACTGCTCACCACCGGCGCTCTATGTAGCGCTGCCCATGCGCAGAGCGCGACCTGGAACGGAAGCACCCCGGATTGGAATACGCCGACCAACTGGACCCCCAACACGGTGCCGACCGGCACCGCCACTTTCGCAGCGACCGGGAGTGCGTCCGTCAATAACGCCAGCGATCCGGTCACGATCGGCGCCATCAATTTCAATGCGGCCGCGCAGGCCTACACCATTACTGTCGAGAAGTTGCTCACGGTCAACGGCACCGGCATCGCCAACAACTCGGCCAACGCCCAGACATTCGCCCTCAACGTCTTCATCGTGGGCGGCAACCCCTCGTTGATGTTTCAGAACGCCAGCTCAGCGAACAGCGGGACCGGGACGGTTAACTACGTCAACGCTGGAAACATCGCTTTCAACGACACAAGCACTGCCGGTAGCGCGCACTTTCTGAATTCAGGAAGCCTCATCGCCATAAGCTTCGGCACTCTCGGCGGCACCGAGACGGCAAATGCCGGCACGGCCGTCATCCAGAACGGCCTGCATTCTGAATTGGGTAACATCTTCGCTAGAGGGGAAAACTTGGAGTTTTTCGCCCACACGTCGGCGGCAAACGCCACCATCACCAACGATGGCAAGGGCTTCGTCATCTTCCGGGATCAAAGCACTGCGGGCCATGCCAGCATCGTCAACGTCAGCAGCCAAATCGTGTTTGGCGCCCTCGGGGGCACCGACACCGCCACCGCCGGCAACGCCTCCATCGAGAACCATGCCGATACGTTCTTCTTCGCGCACACCACCGCCGGCGAGGCGTTCATCACGACCAACCAATTTGGCCGGGTGTCGTTTTTCGACAGCAGCACCGGCGGCAACGCTCGGTTCGCCGTCGGCGCAGGCGGCGTCTTCGACATCTCGACGCTGACCGATGGCGGCATGACGGCGGGCTCGATCGAGGGCGCCGGCACCTTTTTCCTTGGCAGCAAAGCACTTACCGTCGGCAGCAACAACCTGTCCACCACGGTGAGCGGCTTGATCAGCGATTGCGTCGGCGCTCCCTCCGTTCATTGTAACGTCCCGGGCGCCACCGGTGGCTCGCTGGTCAAGGTCGGCAGCGGCACGCTGACCTTATCGGGCACCAACACGTATACGGGCAACACCACCGTCAACGACGGCATGCTCGAGGTCGACGGCTCGATCGCGACCTCGCACCTGACCACAATCAATAACAACGCCACGCTCCTTGGCACCGGCACCGTAGGCAATCTGCAGATCAACAGCGGCGGCACGTTCGCGCCGGGCGCGTTTGCCACGCCAGGCACGTTCATGACGGTCCAGGGCAATCTCACGTTCCAGCCCAACGCGCTGTATCTGGTGCAGGTCGATCCGACCGCCTCCACCTCGGCCACGGTGACCGGCCA
>Ga0070741_10001904_pt1 | contig 59268 bp, 51 predicted proteins | sample Coa_R1_4_FD_66440 | JGI IMG/M metagenome (GOLD analysis project Ga0070741, IMG submission 66440) | Surface soil microbial communities from Centralia Pennsylvania, which are recovering from an underground coalmine fire - Coalmine... | ecosystem: Environmental > Terrestrial > Soil > Unclassified ...
ATTTTGCTGGTTATTAGTTGGGTAATCTGGGGGTCGCGTGGGCAGCGAAGCCTGCACTCCCAGAGGCAACAATGCCGTGAAGGTAGAGCCAGCACCGACTTCGCTTCGGGCACGCAGTTCGCCTCGATGATTCTTAATAATGTTGTAGGCAACGGTTAGCCCAAGTCCCATTCCCGAGCCGACCTCTTTAGTCGTAAAAAAGGGATCGAAAATGTGCTCGAGATCTGCCTGTGATATCCCGCATCCCGTGTCCCGGATTTGAACCTCGGCTCTATCGCCGGATCGTCGAGTCACAACTGAGATCTCACCCTGATCAGGCGTGGCATCGGCTGCATTTAACAGAATATTCATGAATACCTGAGCCAGTGCGCTAGGGTCACCAGGAACCAGCGGCAAAGAACCAAAATCTGTCTTTAAATTTGTGCCTGGTTTGATCTCGCCCGAAATCAGGCTCAACGTGCTTTTCAGCGTTTCATTCAGGTCGGTTAAACCCATTGAATCCTGATCCAGTTGTGAGAACGTTTTCAGGTCGCTCACAATCTGCTGCACTCGCAATGTGCCTGCCTGGGAGTCATTCAGGATGGAAGCGAAATCCGAAAGAATAAATTCGATCTTTGACGTTCGTTTCAGTCGTTCCACCCGATCGCCGAGATCGCAGTTATCGGCGATCATGTTTTCAAGCTGATGAATATAATCCCCGAGACGTTCCGAGTACCGCAGACCGGTCGCCAGATTGCTTTGAATAAATCCGACGGGATTGTTGATCTCGTGCGCAATTCCCGCAGCCAGTTGACCAAGACTAGCCATCTTCGCGTTATGAACCAGTTGTGCTTCCGTTTGACGAAGCTGTTTGAGGACAGATTCGAGGTCGGCATTGGCAACCGCAAGCGCGGCAGTTCGTTCAAAAACTTTATTGTCCAGCGTGCGATTCAAATCTCCCAGCTCAAGGTTCATTCGACGAATTTCTTCCAGCTGTAGCTCCTGGGCCCTGCGCCTGTTCCACGAAGAGACCGTGTTGCGCGCCTTCTGCATGATCTCGCCGACATTAAACGGTTTGTTCAAGTAGTCCCATTCATCCAGATGGTGGGGCGCAAATATTTCGTTTATCTCCTGAAGCCGGTCTTCACCGTATGCCGTTACAACTGTGCAAAGTACCTGTGGATCGATCGCGCGTATTCGTCTAATGGCTTCAATGCCATCCATGCCGCCGGGCATTCTGACGTCGAAAAATGCGGCGGCGATTTGAACACCCTGAGTTCGAAGCGTCTGAACAAGCTCAACTGCCTCTGGTCCTGACGACGCCAGATGGAGTTTAAACTGAGGGAAATTGGACCCTGCGGAGCCGCCCGGCGTTTTCTCTTTCCTGTTCAAGGCACGAGAATAAAGCGCTCTGATGCCAGGCTCGTCATCAACAGCCAACACATTTAGATTAAGACATCCGGAATCCATTAAATTTGGGCACCGCTTGGTTCAGTTCTTACGCGAATAAATATCGGCACTATTGTTTGAAACTTCATAAACCGTAAGAATTATCTCAGATGTGCAAAAAGGCACATTTAGGTCAAAATTCCCCACCCTTTCTCCCCATTTTATCGAATCAGGTGTTACATCAATAATCACTTATTGAGCTGTATTTGATTCAAAAGACTAGTGTTAAACAAATTGTTGATAATTGTTGTTCACTGGCACTGGAATTGTATAGGCACTAACCAGTTTTTTCGTGAAGACTCTTAACGCGGGTGTTCTGGGACTTATCAGGGAAGAAAAATAAAGAGGAGAGCAACGGATTTCTAGGAGATGCTCTTTTAGAAAAACTAGTCCGAGGTAATTAGGCTGAATTTCAGCCGAGTCATTGAAATATGAGACCCAGAAATACTTTATTCGGTTTAATAAGCGGCCTTCTATCGCTGAGTCTTACTTTAGGCGGCCTGTCTCTAGTGCAAGCAGTAGCAAAACGAGACGCTCGGCCGGGTAAGCTATCAGCCTCATTACGGGCCGCTGTCGCTGAGGGCCGGACCACACGCGTGATTATTCAGGCAGTGGCCGGCCAATCATCTTTCGTCGCAAATGGGATTGGAAACGCCGGAGCGCAGATAAACGACGTTGTCGATACTGGGGACACAGTCGCAGCCACCGTAACGCCCGCGCATCTGTCGGCGCTCGAAGCTGATCCAAACGTGGTGTTGGTTACCGAAGACCGCCAGATCGCAGTTACGGGTCATCTGGAGAATACAACAGGCGCCAGTCTTGTGCGCCCGTCCGAATCGCCGAAATTCGATCCCACCGCGCCGACAATCGCAATAATCGATTCCGGAATTGACCCTAATCATCAAGCCTTCCGTTCGCAAAGCAGCAAGAGCCGTATCATCGGTTCGGTCGATTTCAGCGGGGAAGGCGACACTCTCGATCACTTTGGCCACGGCACATTTGTCGCCGCGATCGCCGCAGGCAATGGGCATTTCAATGATGCTGCTACTGGTATCGACCCGTCAGCGAATTTGCTCAATGTGAAAGTCATCGATAGCACTGGCAGCAGTCGGATGAGCCAGGCTATACGCGCCATCGAATGGTGCATAAAGAACAGGGTCGCTTACAACATTGGCGTAATAAATATCAGCTTCGGCGCACCGGCCACGGATTCTTACAAAATCGATCCGTTGTGCCGCTCTGTAAGACGAGCCGTCGACGCTGGGCTGGTGGTTGTAGTGGCGGCCGGAAACATGGGAAAAGATTACGGCGGCGATAAAGTCTACGGCGGTATTCAAACCCCAGGTATCGAGCCTTCAGCATTAACTGTCGGCGCGGTAAATACGTTCGGCACCGATTTCAGGTCCGATGATGTTGTTGCAACCTATAGTTCTCGCGGACCGACGCGCGGCTTTACTGTCGACGCAGCCGGAAACAAAATATATGACGGATTGGCGAAACCTGACATCGTTGCTCCGGGAAATAAGATCATCAGCGCGGAAGCAAACAATTCCGTCCTGATCCAACAGAATCCTGGTCTTGATCTCAGTACAAACAGAGATGCCAAACAGGCAGTGATGCAGATGAGCGGCACTTCCGTGGCAACGCCAGCCGTATCTGGAGCTGCTGCACTGCTGCTGGACCTGAATCCAAATTTAACTCCGAATTTGACCAAGGCCGCGTTGATGTATACGGCTCAGCCGCTAAGGAATGCGAATTATCTTGAGCAGGGTTCGGGGTTGCTTGATGTTGAAGGAGCATATCGGCTGGTGTCTTCCTTCAAAACTAACATCGGCTCGTTGAAGACAGGTGACCGTCTCACTAATGGCTCACTGCCGGCTCAATATAGCTATATCGCCGGGGAGAAGATCACCTGGAGTCAGACCATCGTTGTCGGCAGCGGCAGCGCATCCGGCACACCGCTGATCAGCAGGTATCAGGGAGTATACGCCGACGGCGTGCTCTACTCTGATGGGGTTCTCTATACGGATGGCGTGCTTTATACCGATGGAGTTTTATACACCGACGGAGTTCTTTATACGGACGGCGTTTTATATACCGACGGTGTGTTGTACACCGATGGAGTGCTTTACACAGACGGAGTTCTTTATAGCGACGGTGTTCTCTATTCCGATGGAGTCCTGTACACCGACTCCATTCTGGTACGAGGCGATCCGACGTGATCGCATCGGGAGGTCTGAAAACTTGAATGTTCTTACGGGGTCATAAAAGTATCGCAACATGATAAAGCGGTACAACAAAGGGACAATTCTGCTATGGCTGATTATTGCCTGTGGCGGAATTGTCTTTTTGTTTTCAGCCCGCCAGGTCGTCAGCAGTGGATTATCAAAAGACGCCCTGCTGTTGTGCGTCGCTACACTTGCTTTCAGTATCCTCGGATCGGTCAAAATCCCCGGAGTCAAAATAAACTTAACCGTTTCTGATGGATTCGTCCTTACCAGCGTTCTCTTTTTTGGAATACCGACTGCAACGCTACTGGGTTTTGCGGACGCGTTCCTTGCGTCACTGCGGATTACCAGGAGCAATAGCAAGCGGGCATTCAACGCTGCGGCTATGGGGCTATCGGTCTTTTGCTCGGCGAATCTCACGGGATGGTTTCATCCTGCTTTCTTTGCGATTCGTCAACATCAGACAGCCGTCACGGAGATCGCATTTCCGATTGCGCTGCTCGGGCTTTTTCACTACTGCATCAATTCCAGCATTGTCTCCACGGTCGTCGCGCTAAGGACCGAAAAACCGGTCCTGCGAATGTGGCGTGACGACCTTCTATGGACATCGATCAGCTATTTCACGGGCGCAACTGTCGCTGGACTGGTCTATGTGTTGATTTCTAAATCAGGATTCCACACGTTTGTCGTTGCAGTTCCTATAGCTATTATCACGCACCTTTCGTACAAGACTTATTTGAGTAAAGTCGAAACTTCGCGGCAGCAGGCGGCTCGACTGGAAGAGTTGTTCACTAAGGTCTCAAAAGGAAAGCGCGAATGGGAAGTCACATTCGATAGCCTGGCTGAGGCGATATATATTTTTGATGAGATTGGCCATCTGATACGTCTCAACAAAGGCGCTCAACAGCTGGAAGCGCGGTTGCGAGGCAATGATTGTTTCATTACCGATTTGCCCGGCTCCGAAGCATTTTCGCTGGGGATCTTTGAAAGCGCTGAAAACCAGCAGAATTTTATCCGAGCGCAAGCAGGGCAGGAGATCAGTTTTGAGTCGCGTTTGCGAGATTCTTCGAGCGAGGGGATCGATCTTGCGATTACCGCGACGGCAGTCGAGTTCGATGTATTCGAAGAGAAGGCGCCATTGTTAGTAGTTGTTCGGGACATCACGGAACAGAAACGATTGCGCCAGCAATTGATGCAGGCCGAAAAGATGTCGGCTGTCGGTGAACTGGTGTCCGGCGTGGCGCACGAGCTGAACAATCCTCTGACGACAGTCATCGGTTTCAGTCAGCTACTCCACATGAGTGGAAACCTGGACGAGAACGATCAAAACGATCTAAACCTGATCATCAGCGAAGCTGAAAGAGCGCGAGAGATAGTTGCCAACCTCCTCACGTTTGCCAGGCAAACGCATTCTGAAAAAGCCTGTATCAGCCTCAACGAAGTTATTGAAAAAGTTCTGATGCTGCGCGCTTACCATATGCGGACCAGTAATATAGACGTTAAGCAGAATCTGGATCCGCAGCTTCCTTTGGTACTGGGAAACTTTCATCAATTACAGCAGGTTCTGCTTAATATAATTGTGAATGCAGAACAGGCAATGCTTGAGACCAGCAAAAAAGGCTCATTATCCATTGTGACCAGAGCCCATAATGGCAAAGTGGTAGTCGAGATAGCTGATGACGGTCCCGGAATCGAGTCCGCCAATCTAAATCGCATATTTGATCCGTTTTTTACCACAAAAGCGCAGGGAAAAGGTACCGGTCTTGGATTATCGATCTCGTATGGAATTGTTAGAGAGCACAGCGGCGAAATATTTGTTTCCAGTGTGCTGAACCAGGGCACGGCATTCATAATTCACCTGCCTGCCGTGGAGCAGGACAGGGAAGTCGAAACTCCCGACGATGGTATTGTCGTGGACACAAGCACTAAACTTCGCATCCTGGTTGTCGATGATGAAAGCGGAATCGTTCGGTTCCTGGGACGGGCCCTGAATGACAGAGGCCACCATTGCGATGCCACTCAGGACGTCGACACCGCGCTGGAGCTTTTGGCATCGAAGTCCTACGACATTGTTCTAAGCGATGTGCGGATGGCTGGCAAAGATGGTCCGGCATTTTTCCGCGAGGCCGTTGCTCTGGACGAAACTCTTACGGATCGATTTGTGTTTATGACCGGGGATGCCGTCTCGACAAAGACTTCCGGATTCCTCGAATCCATCAACGCAACCTATATTTCCAAGCCGTTCGATATTGTTGATTTAATGAATCTGATTCAGAGCAAAATCTCGGCTGACTATATTCCGCTGGATAAAGAATTGGTGGTCAATAGCTGTCAACAATCCGCAGATCAGCCCTAGTTCGCTTAAATGAAAATATGGTTGCTTTTCCCGTCGAAAAGCTATTGACTGCATCATATAAGTTGTGAACAATGGGTTCGGTTATCGATCACCATCAGGTAGACCCCCGCTTAGACAGCCGGGTAATCAATATCAGCTTGATGGCGCATTCTTAAAACACTGCCTTAGCAGAAGGAGGAGAATTCTCGATGGCGATATATGTGATTGGCTCGCCTTGTATTGGAACGAAGGACACGGCGTGCGTTGACGTTTGCCCGGTTGATTGCATTCACCCTCGTAAAGATGAAGAGGCTTATGAGACGTCTGAGCTGCTCTACATTAACCCTGATGAATGTATCGACTGCGGTGCTTGCGAACCGGCTTGCCCTGTCGACGCGATCTGGCGTGACGAAGATCTTCCGGAAGAAGAGAAGAAATTCATCGAAATCAACGCCGCCTATTATCAATAAGGCGACAGCCTGCAAACTTTTGCGCGTCCATCGCCTGCGACTGCAGGCGATGGAGCGTTGGTTTATGTTTCGCTGATAAGCGGTTCCTGCCCCAGTTTTACCTGCAGCCACTGCCGCAAATCTTCGCCTAATCTGCTTGACCACAGCGTTTCAATCGTAAATACAGCATAAAAAACGATGAACTTCAGGTCCGTAACGAAATTCGTTATTCCCGGCCGCGCTTCCTCCAGCCAGGTCATGTAGTCGATCATCGCAAGGCACACAAGAATCAAATACGAAGGACGCGGTCTCAACGCAACGGCAAACGCCAGCCACGTGAAATACCACGGGAAGTGTGGGCTATCGATCAATATCCACAGAGTAATGATCGCGATTACGTTACCGACGACGTCACCTTCGGAATTTGATTTCAGGATCATAAACGCCGCCACCGCCAGCATCGACAGCGCAGCTACAACCACATAGGCGTTCAATGGAATCCAGGGGGCTATCGCATGGATTTTTCCAAACAGATAGTACCTGTCTCCCGAAACATAATTCTCCTCGGTAAAATAATGATCAGTCCAGTTCAGCAACGCACGGCCTGCGCGCAGGTACGGCGCGAAGAAGATCAGTACCGTGGCAGCGCTGGCAACAGGCATCTTCCAATCCCACTTTTTATAAAAAGCCGGAAATAATATTGCGGGATACAGCTTTATCAGAGCCGCCAGAGCGAAGAAAATTCCGGTTATGATCTTTTTGTCCCAAAGGTATGCCCAAACCGCGATTGCCAGCATCGCGATCATCGCTGCATCGATATGTCCGCTCTGAGCGAATTCCCAAATAACGAGTGGATTCCAAAGATAAAAGACAATGCGAGTTTCAGGTTGTTTAAGTTTTCTGAAAATCAGAATCAGGAACAGAGTAGTGATGCCTTCGAAAAAGAGCATCGAAAACTTCATTGCTATTACCGACATTCCTCCCAACAGGTATGTTGCCAGAAAGATTACCTGCGCGCCTGGGGGATAAAGCGTCGGTGCGTACTCTTTGCGGTTGATGTTCGGATAGACTTCTTTATCTCGAAGCAACTCCAGGCGGCGATCAGCGGGTATATATATATATGGATTGATTCCGGCTGCCTGAACCCGTCCATCCCATACATAACGATTGATATCCGATGAGAAGAATGGTCCGGCTGTGACCAGGGGGATTCGATAAGCAAATCCAAGCAACAATATTACAAACAACGCGGACTTTCCCAAATTCGGGTTGCGCCAGATCAGTAAACCAGTAATCAGATAGAGAATTACCGCGGGAGTGTATAGCCAGTAAATAAGATTTATGTGCGATCCGAGTTCCCACGGCTTTCGTCCGATCCAGTAAAGAGGACAGTTTACAAGCCCAATTACCAGAATAATCAGAAATAAAGTATTCGACCGAACGAGGGAAATTATCCGTTTCGCTAAGCCAGGGCGATCGGCGTCTCTAGATGACATTCAATCCTCAGAATAATACGCCAGGCGGAAAAACGCGAGCGTACCTTTATGCTCCTTTTGCGGAATAAGACAAGCGGCGAGTATAACTTATATGGCTAGCGGTCGCCAATGGCATCTGTATTGCCTTATCCATCAGAGACGAAAAGCCTGTTGAATTGGAGCTTGGGTGATATGAACATAGAACTGGGACAAAAGGTAAGGTGCAGGGATAAAGAGGTCGGAACAATTTCCCATGTGATTCTCGATGCTGAGAGTTACGATCTTAACCAGTTTGTGGTGAATACAGGAATAACTGGCACTGAGCGCCTGGTGCCTATGGTTCTGATCGATGAAATCAGCGATAACGTCGTGAATATGTCTGTTGATTCGGCCGAATTCGATCAACTTGCGCCATTTAACGAGAATGAATATAGGTCGCTGAGCGCTCTCGACGAAGAATCCAGGCTCCGCGCCGGCGAGCATTTTGGAATGGATTCGGCCGTCTGGGGAGCGGGTTATTATATTCCCTTTACACCGGTAGCGCCGACAATCTCATCCAGTTCCGAATTTGCGCCTCCAGAGCCGACAGGAATCGGAGGAAACGAGCGACCAATAAGCAAAGGCATGAACGTCGTCACGAGTGACGAACATAAAATCGGCAAAGTGAAAGAGCTTACATACGATCCGTCGGACAAACGCCTGGAGTCTCTGGAAATAGAGAGCGGGGTACTGTTCACCAGCAAACAATCAATACCGGCCGATTGGATCAGCGACATAAGCAAAGAAGGAATAAGGCTGAACCGGACCGAAGACCAAATAAAACAGTTGAGTCCGAATAGATAGCCTGTGCAGAGAAAGTGAGTCGGAGGGGAGCAGAATGAGCAGATCACGAACACCAATAGAAACCGAGCCCGTTCCGGGCAGTAACCCATCCGAAAGTCAACGTCGGCCGGGTGAGAGATCAGCCGTCCCCAATGTTGAAAGTCACGCTGATTCGCCTCCCTCTGGCAACAAAAACAATGCTCTTGGAGAAACTGATTCCGAAAATCAGAACGGCGAATCTGACATTCAGCCGTTTCTGGGCTAGCAATCGGACGGATCGATGTTATAGGAATGTTATTCTTCGCCGCCTTTGTTTTTGCCGATATTACCAGATCCAGCATAGGCGGAATCGACCAGCATGCGCAGTTGACCTAACTGATTCGAACAGGCGACCCATTTCACAAAGCAACGAGGACATCGCAAATCGCTTCCGCTGGTCGGAGCCGCAAATTCCGCGATGGGCTTAAAATATTCGGCTTTCAACTTAATGCCGGGCTCAGGACCGCGGTACTCGTAGATTTCAGCATTGCAGTATGTGCATATAACGGGCTTCATTCGTTGCTCCTGATTTCTTTTATTGCGCGAAATTGTTGTGATCGATTGAAAGCCGAGTTTACACAAATTGGGTCCCTGTTTCAAATTGCGTTGACATACGGCGTATAAGAAGACGCTATCGCAATTTTCTGTAATAAAAGAATATTATGCGCGGCTGCCCGCTTTGACGGTTCCTCTATAACAGAAAAATAAAAGTTCACCCATGGATGACTTAATCCATTGTTGAAATAATCAATACGTACTGTAGGATCGGAATGCGTACATTCTTTTCCGGCCGGCCAGACTTCTTGACTAAATTTCCAGGGGATTATCTCTCGGAGAAGTTTACATTCCCACTTGTTTCAAATAAGCCGCTTAAAGGTGAACCAAGTGGACTTATCTTTGCTTACGCACTAAACGACAGTTCAGAGCTGGTTTTACTCAAAGTAATTTTGCGTCGGCACATGGTGGATTTTTGTTATTTTGTGTTCACCTTCTTGTCGGCCGGTTTTTGACGGCCAGAGACCCGGAGTAGCCGTAAAGGACCGTATTTCACTGCCGATAGGGTTGATTAAGGACCCAGACCTTTGGATAACCAAGAGAGGATCGCGGTTGTTGGTGCGATCACAAAACGTTGGAATCCATCAATGCCTGAACAATCAGGTGAACTCTAAACATCTTAAATGAAAACGACCAATGCTTGTTTTTTCTGATATGGCCGCGGCCCATTGGCTCGGCCCGGCCAGATAGCGGAAGAGTGTCAAAAAAAAGATCGAGTCAGCCCGGAGAGCTCGACGAAATCTTTGCAGGTAGTTAGAGGAGTTGTTATGCCAGGGAAGAGGTGTCGTTATACGTTTGTTCTTTTCATGTTAACTGTCGGTGCGCTGATATTCGCCGCTGGAAGCCGAGGACAAGAGGGCGGTGAAATCAAAGGCACTGTAAAAGATCAGCGCTCGGCCATCATCGTCAACGCCAGCGTTTCCATCACCAACGCCGAAACCGGTTTCGAGAAAACTGTTAAAACTGACGATAAAGGGTCTTTCATTGTTCAGGGACTCGCACCGGGTAATTACTCCCTCATAATAACCAGGGATGGCTTCGAGGACATGCACCTTGACACCGTTCATGTGACGGGCGGCAAGAATCAATTGCCCGACATTACAATGAAAGTTGCCGGAGTCGGCCATTCGGAGATCGACGTCGAATCGACCAAGCTCGTCAAACCCATCGATCCCGGGATAATGCAGTTAAGTCATAAACTAAAAAAGCCCATCTCTATTCCACCAGCAAACGTAACTGATTGGCATTACATCTACAGGTCCCCCCAGTTCCTGATCATCTACCCGTATGGCGAGGCGACCGAGGTAAAACTCGTGGACACTCCTAACATAAAAGGTGTCGGTGGATCTGCGGTTGTAAAAAACGACGAGAAGGCCACATTCATCGATCTATCTCTTCACAATGTACCTCCGTTGCATACGCTGGGAAATTACAACTGCCTGGTGGCGTGGGCGATGCTCGATGACGGATCAGCTTTTAATCTCGGACAGCTCAATATACATAAAGACGGGGCCGGGCTTAGGGCCGCGACGCATCTAAAATCGTTCAGACTGGCCGTGACGGCCGAGGCTGATCCGAACGTTCGCCAGATGAGCGGCTTCTTTGTCGCGGAGATGACCAGCAGAGTTCCCAAGCGCATGCTGAGTGATATTAAGTTGGATCCCATCGGCTTCAACGCGTCCGCGGCCGAATACTTCAAGAATTTGGCCAGAAACGGCAGGCTGGATTTTCAAAATGGGATGATTGTCTATCCGCCATATCGGACAGTTAACCTCGATTTTCGCGGCACCACTGATGCGCCAGACGCTACCGGCGAAGCGCACATAACGAATCGCGGACCGTTGACCCAAGTTAATGTCGAATTCAAAGACCTGCCTCAACTCGAGCCAGGACTTAACGGTTATGTCGTATGGGCGGTATTCAGTGACGGGCAACATTTTCGGCTTGGCGACATACCTGGATGGCAGAGAGATCACGCCAGGCTGGACGCGACGTTCCCATTCAACAGTTTTGGGATTATGGTAACGGCAGAGACGAAACTGGATACTGTTCAGCCCAGCAGTCGCTATATTCTTGTAATGGACAACATCGACAAAGACGGCGTGCACGACAGCGTTGTCTTTTTACCGCCAAAAGCGATCGCGTGTAAGTCCGGAAAGGAAATAAAGCTCGAAGCCGATTGCCCAACCGGCATATCGGGAATGTCGCTGCGCGGCGAAGGTGAAATCAATCCGGATTCGCCATCAGGGCCGGGAAACCACATTGTAGATTACCAATGGGATATCGATGGCGCCGATAAATTCGATATCAAGGGCGCGGATTTGCGTACCCACCTTGGTTACGGAAAACATGAAGTAGCGCTGAAAGTCATCGACGCGTTTGGCCTTGAATCGACGGATCGCGTAACGGTGAATGTAGTTGACACAACTCCTCCCACTATCCAGGGATTACCGGACGTAGTGAAAGTCGAGGCCCAAAGCCCATCGGGAACCGCAGTCCGCCTGCCTCAGCCGACGGTGAAAGATGCCGGCGATCCGGCGCCATTGTTGTCCATCAGCACACCACAGGTTTTCCCGATTGGTGAAACGAAAGTTACCTACACGGCGGTCGATAAATCCGGAAACCGGTCGCAAGCTCTGGTAACCGTCCAGGTAGTCGATACCACTGCACCCGTCATTGCCGGGGTACCGAAAACGCCTATTGTCGCCGAAGCAAAATCGCACGATGGCACACCCATAGCCGTTCCGATGCCGACCGTGACAGACAACGGCGATGCCCATCCTCAATTAACAATAGACTCGCCAAAGGTATTTCCCCTGGGTGAGACCGTCGTGAAATATATTGCCACCGACAGTTCCGGCAATCGCTCGGAAGCAGATATGACCGTCAGACTGGTCGATACAACTCCTCCAGTGATCTCAGGTCTTCCAACATCTCCTATAGTTGTCGAATGCACCGGTGGAAGTTCAGCCAGCGTTGCACTGCCTCGGCCGACAATCACAGATCTTGTTGATACAGCGCCGGCACTCGCTATGGATATAATGTCAGCGAGGAATAACACAATTGTCTCTACGACCAGTGTTCCGGCATTGGGATTAGGCGACAACACAATTGAATATACGGCTCGCGATGCGTCAGGAAATGTCGCAAACGCGAACGTCGTTATCAAGGTTGTGGACAGAGCCGCTCCGGTCTTTGTGAACCTCCCAACAGAACCGATTGTTGTTGAAGCCACAAATGCAAAGGCTAATGCAGTTCAGCTTCCCGCGTTTGTTGCCAATGACGTTTGCACCGGACCGGTAAGTGTCATAAGCAACGCTCCGACGACATTTCCAATGGGTGATACCAACGTTACTCTGGCAGCCAAAGATTCGTCGAATAACGTTGCCAGTGCAATGGTGACCGTCAGAGTTATCGACAGAACGCCGCCGACCATAACGGGCCTGCCAAGCGGCCCAATCGTCGTTGAGGCAACAGGTCCGCGCGGAACCGCAGTCGCGCTGCCTCAGCAGATAAGGGCCGTGGACTCCGTTGATCCAAATCCGAAGCTCTCGGTAAATGCGCCTCCGGTTTTCCCGTTAGGCGATACTGTTCTCACATATACGGCGACAGATTTTTCAGGAAATTCCGCACAACAGAATCTGACTGTTCGTGTCATAGATCGAACACCACCGGTAATATCCGGTATTCCATCTTCGCCGATTGCCCTGGAAGCAACTGATCCCGCTGGTATGCCGATCAAGCTTCCGCAGGTTATCGCAACAGATACAGTAGATGAACATCCGACACTGTCGAGCGATGCGCCTGCCAATCTTCCTGTAGGAGATACTACGGTCACGTATGTTGCTACGGATGGGTCAGGCAATAAGTCTACTGCGAAACTCATATTCAAAGTGACGTATACTCCGCCTCCGCAAATAGCTATCGCGAATCCGGTCGCGGATTCCACATTGATCGAAGAACAGCTCAATGTGAACATCAAAGTCAGTTCTCAGGCTGCCACCACGACCAAGCTGCTTATAAACGGCAAAGAATTGTCTGAAAAGTTTGCTTTGCCTGCAGGAGGTGGTTCGATTGCCGCTACCGTAACCATCAAGGACGGCGAGAACATACTGGCAGTTTCAACGACAGACGACCGCGGAAAGCTGACCTCGACGGCTGTGCACTTCAAGGGTCAGTTGAAGGGAGTAGCGCCTGGCCAGCCGAAGCAGTAACACAGAATTCCTCTAGCCGATAAAACACTCTTCTAATCTTGATGGCGGGTTTGAATAGCGATATTCGACCCGCCTTTCTTTCGGCTAAGGATTCAAGTCTGGCCTGATGCAGCCATCGGCATGCAATGGATGTATTCGTGCATCAGCTTTAACTCTTCGGTTTTCTTATCTATATCCACCTGCATCAGATCACGAAGTGAAATAAAACCGAGGAGGCTGCCATCTTTTACAATTGGCAAGTGTCGACAGTTGGCGTGTTGCATCCGAGCGAGGCCCTGCTCATAGCTTTCATCGGGATGCCCATGGGTAACATCTCTGGTCATAACTTCAGAGATAAACGTTTTGTCAGCAGGTCTTTGAGGCGCAACTACCCGCGTCATCAAGTCGCGTTCTGAGAAAACGCCGACCAGCCGGTCTCCATCTACGACAGCAACAGCGCCGATCCGTTTTTCTGTCATGTACTGAATTGCCTGCAGTACAGTCATGCCTTTGTCGATGGTGTAAGTTTCGCGTCCTGAAACGATGGAATTCAGCGTACTCATAGAGATCCTCCCGAGACTGGGAATAAATGACTTAGAGTGCTTGGGGAAGCGCACAAGAGGAGTTCGAACTGCGCTCTAACCATTAAATCTTATTCCTGAGCCGGAAAAAGCTCAATCAAAAAATTGAATTCAGGTATTTAGGATTTTATCGCCGTTCGGAGGCGTTGTATTCAGCCAATAAAGCATCCATTAGCTGAGTGCGCCTGTCGTAGAGTCGTTTTCGTTCACGCGGGGCATGCTTCGCCAGCGCATAGGCTGTGATGATAGGCAAGGCGATAGTTGAGTCCAGGTAACAGACCACGGCATCAGGCAAGCGGTCGGGATCGATTTTTCCCCAGCTCACGGCTTCTGCTGGAGTTGCGCCTGACAATCCTCCCGTATCCGGTCTGGCATCGGTCACCTGAAGGAAATAGTCATGTCCTTTTTCATCTATCCCAAGGACTTCCTGGATCTGCGGTTCCGTTTGCAGCAGGAAATTCTTTGGCGATCCGCCGCCGAGGATGAAGACGGCGCTCTTTCCGCCAGATCGCTTCGCTCCCAGGACGATAGAGGCGGTCTCATTCACATCGGCGGAAACATCGAATTTCAAGTCGTTTCCTTGAAGCGCCTTGGCGGCAACGTTCATTCCGATCGAGCTGTCACCGGGGGATGAGGTGTAGATTGGAACTCCGAACTCATAAGCGGCTGCCAATAACGATTTATGTTTCAAGCCTAAAACGCGACTGCGTTCATGAACATATTTACCGCATAAGTTATGAAATTCCGCTGTGCTCATCGGCCGTTGAAATTCTGGTGCCGTAATAATCTCTCGGAAGAAGGCGTCCGTAGAGAGCAGCACGTCGTAATCGAAGAAGATATCGTAAATTCGGACAACGCCTTCTTCGCGAAGGGTGGTGTCGCTCACGTTCGGATTGCCGCGATGCATTTTCAGTCCCAGACCGAAATGCGTATCGTGGTAGAGATTCGCTCCGGTGGAAATAATCCAATCGATAAAGCCATTCTCGATCAGGGGTATCAGCGCAGACATGCCGAGTCCCGCCGGAGTCAGGGCTCCGGTGATGCTCAAACCTATGGTGACATCGTCGCCCAGCATCTTTTCCGTGAAGAGCTGACAGGCCTCGCGCAGTCGAGCAGCGTTATATGCAAGGAAAGCGTTTTCAACCAATTCGACAACAGTTGTTGAGTTGGTGATTGGCGACGGCTCGATGCGTTTACCCTCGAGCATTCGACTGCGATGTGCCATGGCATCCTCCTGGTGGTATTCGAAAGAGGAACTTTCTAGCTGTTTTGGCTGGTGGTGTCAATGGTTCAAAAGTAAACCATTATGATCGACTCGCCGTTTGGCAAGAATTGGCATATAATGCCATATGAAAATACGTGGGGTAAGGTAGTCACAATGCCGACAATGAATATTTCTCTTCCCGACAACCTCCGCCAATTTGTTGAAGGGGTTGTAAACAAGGACGGATACAGCACTGTTAGTGAGTATGTTCGAGAACTGATACGAGCTGATGAAAAACGTCGTGCCCAATTAAGGCTTGAAGAGCTGTTAGTTGAGGGACTGGAGAGCGGAGAACCAATCGAGGTTACTCCGGAGTACTGGCGGAAAAAACGTAGCGCATTACTTTCCAAGCATAAAAGCAAAAAAACCGGCACGAAATAATGCTTCCCATCAAAACCAGTCCCGCCGCAGATCGGGATATAGATGAACAGTACGACTTCCTCGTCGTAAATGCGGGATTAGATAAAGCTGTTCTATTCCTTGAAGCTGTCGAAGAAACATTTCAACGACTATCGGTAATGCCGAAAATTGGTAGCAGACCAGAATTTGCGTCATCGCGATTTCGCAATCTAAGATGGTGGCCAATTAAGGATTTCGGAAGCGTGCTGATCTTTTATGTTGAGAACAAAAACTACATATACATCCTTCGTGTTCTTCATCGTTCGAGAGACATTGAAAGTATTTTGTCATCTAAGAATTAGAACCCGCTAGCCTGAGGATTCCTAGAAGCAGATTAACGGGTTTTATATGTCTTTCCGGGGTCACTGCTTAATTGTCTAATTCTTTCAGCGTTAATCCGGGCTGCGGAATACCCAGCATCATTCGCAGTTTATTCTCAAGCCGAACAGCAATATCGGGACTCTCTCTCAACGCTTTCTTTGCATTTTCACGCCCCTGAGCCAAACGGTCCCCTTCGAATGAAAACCATGAGCCACTCTTATCCAGCGCTTTGTGAATAACGCCAAGGTCAATTAGATCGCCTTCACGTGAGATGCCTTCGCCGTAAATGATGTCGAATTCAACTTCCTTGAACGGCGGAGCAACTTTGTTTTTCACAACTTTGACCCGAGTCCTGTTGCCGGAAATAACGTCGCCATCCTTTACCGGACCAATGCGCCTGATCTCGATGCGCAAACTTGAATAAAACTTAAGAGCTCTACCGCCCGGTGTAGTCTCAGGCGAGCCAAACATTACACCGATCTTTTCTCGGATTTGATTGATGAAGATCAGGCACGTGTTGGATCGGGAAACGACCGCAGTTAATTTCCGGAGCGCCTGCGACATCAGTCGAGCCTGCAGTCCAACATGCGAATCTCCCATTTCGCCCTCTAGCTCCGCTCTCGGCACCAGCGCAGCCACCGAATCGATTACCAGCACGTCCAGACCACCAGATCGAACAAGGGTCTCAGCTATCTCCAGCGCCTGCTCGCCGCTGTCCGGCTGCGATATGAAAAGATCGTCGATATTCACTCCGAGCTGAGCTGCATATTCCGGATCAAGCGCATGTTCGGCATCGATGTAGGCCGCGATGCCGCCTTGTTTCTGTGCCTCCGCAACCACGTGCAATGCGAGCGTCGTTTTACCGGAAGATTCCGGACCGTATATTTCTACTATTCGCCCGCGAGGCACGCCGCCGACACCCAAGGCCGCGTCAATGCTAAGACTTGATGTAGAGATTACCGGGATGTTGTCGACCGCCTTTTCTCCCAGTCGCATAATCGAGCCTTTTCCGAATTGTTTTTCCAGTTGTGAAATCGCAGCCGCGATTGCGCGACTTCGCTCTACCGGTATCTCGATCATCGTCGCCATTGTTAATTCTTCTCCTCGTTTTGGGTCTTGTTCGAATGGGTAAAGGGCTCTTCAAGATGGCTAACCAGCCAATTCGTAAAAATCTCAGCTTCCGCTAACTTGTTGCAGGAGAGGGCTCTATTACGACCAGTCAAGGCGACCAGCATCGCGTGATGCTGCCCTCCTCTGTCATTTAGAAAAGAGAAGTAGCGGTACAACTGCTCGATTCTATTGACGGATGCTTTCGCCGCCTCGACATCTTTGAAACTCAATGCGCCCTGGAACAACCGACCGTATTGGTTCATTGTGTGAGCCGTGGACGTGTACAGGTCGTAATAACCCGTCAACAGCCCTGCATCGGTCAAAACCGAAGCGACATAGTTCAAGCTGGTGCCGACCTCGCGAGCCAGATCGTGAATATCGGTGGTTCCTTCTGAATGAAGCTGCAAAATGCGTTGCTTCTTCGTTAACTTTGGTTGCTCAACCTCCGCGTCAACGAAAACTGGAGCTGGTTCGCGATCTAATAATTGTGCTGACATAATAAAAATCCTTCCTGGGAGCTGTGCGCGTCTTCGCGTGCTTCCAATAATTAACCTGCCTTTCGCAGGTCACTATTTTGCGTTTGCACCTGTAGCTGTTTTGCCTTCAGGTGATCTATAAACGCGGATGCGGCCTTTCTGCTGAGTTCCTTCGGATCGCATTTCATCAGGTCGCGACACTCCTGATCCGGATCAATAGCCGCAGCGGCGGAGATAGCCTTGATCGCGACAAGCTGGCGTGGTGTCACCAGATCATCCAGATCCTTTGCCAGGGGATCGCGTGGCAACGGAGCGGTCTTGACCTCATTCTCTTCGTCAATGTCTTTATAGAGGCCGCGAGCTACACCAAATTTAACTGCCGCGCGTTTCAGCGCGTCATGTTCTGCTTTTTTAATGCCCATCTCGCTGAAAGCGGCGCCGGTTCCGACGCCTTCGCGAGTAATCCCTTCGATTGTGATTGCGACAGTGACTGCCACGAAATCGCCGATCTGCTGGACGTTCTTAACCGAATGCGACCACGATGGGTAAACCTGGTCCAGCAGGTCAGCTACCGTGTGCCATTCAACATAATCAACGTAATGAGCATTGCCTTGCTGATCCGACCAGCCGAATCTGCGCTTGATGTCATCGGCAGGGAAGGGCTGTGACAGTTTGGTCAAAACCTGGCGAAAATCCGGTTTAGAGACAGGCACTTGTTGTTCAGCGTCGAGCTTCTCCTGCTCTCGATCACTTTTGTTGTGAGCAGCCTCTAAATCTTCTTCGGCCCGGACATGAATGTTGTTCTTTTTCATTTCAGCCTCACTTTGCTTTTTCTGATCTAAATATTCTTTGACAGCCAGGATGTGTTCGCACCGGAAAGTGTGATCATTGGCTCCAAGCTCCGAAAAATCCGCGCAAGTGCAATGGACGCGTCCGCTGTCATCGCGCCACACCTGGAATTCGATGTTCCTTTGTGTGGTCGATCCTACCCAAAACGTATTTGCCTCGCGGCGAACCAATCCCATTTCCAGGATTATCCCTGCTCGCTTGGCTCGCACGCCGGCCATTGCCTTTGAATTCACTGCCATAACATCTCCTCAATTACTGCAAATCATTTCCTCGGCCAGGTCAGCCTCGGATTCGACACTCGAAATCCTTTGCTCCAGGCGCTCCGCAAACGCTCTTTCCACCCGTTCGATCCGATCCAGCAGGTCGATCAGGGAACTGTCGTCTCCTGCAATCGAGCCCTGTTCTGCTGGCGGAATCCCGAGCGAATCAAATTGATCTTGAATAAGCTCGATTCTCCGGCAGAGGTGATTCACCTCGTTGCCAATCGCTGGAGCCGGGTTGTTGCATCTGTGAAACATCGTATTGAGAGTGTAGCGCGGCTTTTCAAATGTTGCAAGTATAATTTTTTGTCTTGACTATGAAACAGCCATGGCCGCATAATGATTCTAAATGGAGGCGACTTTCATGAAGACAGACGGCTTAATCAAACTAACCGAGTTAGGCCATTACCTGCGTCGAAAACGAGAGCGGGATGGACTGTCCCTGCGCGACGCAGCTCGCGAGACAAAGATAAGCGCTGCCACGCTGTCTCGCATAGAAAACGAAAGCGGCATACCGGATTCCGCAACGCTGGCAAAACTGGCTAACTGGCTTAACATTCCATTGGATCGAATAATCGGCGGCAGTTCGTCCGGCGACCAGGTGATAGTTCGTAAAGGTGAGAGCACGCCCGATGTCGTCGAAGTTCACCTGCGCGCCGACAAGAATTTAACTCCTGAGACAGCCAAGGCTCTAGCTGATATGTTCAGGCTCGCCTATACTCAATTTTCGAAGACAAAGCGCTGAGTTGCGCCCTGAGGAGGACGCATTAAGCGAAAAGACACTGGCTCACCAGACGTTTGTTCGCTTAATGCATACGGGTATTGCTGCCACCGTCGCGAAAAGGTCGAGAGTTCGAACGCGTCGCAATGATGATACGCCGATTTGCCGGCGCGAGGCTGGATCGACCCGTCAACCCTTTCGAATTAGCGAAACACGTCAAAATCCTGGTTGTCGATATCGATAAGATCAAAGGACTGCCCGAGCATACGCGTCGCCAGTTGCTGAAAAGTGACCGGGGCTCGTGGTCCGCTGGCACCACCAAGCCTCTTCCAAATGGATGGCGTCTTGTAATTCTCAACCCGACGCACGGGAAAGAGCGAAGCGCCGCCACCCTGATGGAAGAGATCTGCCATGTCTGGCTGGGGCATACACCTGGAAAGCTCCATTCGATGGACGAAAATGGCCTTCGCGCTCGCGACTATAACGAATCAGACGAACGGGCAGCGTACGGAGTCGGAGCGGCTGTTCTGGTTCCGTATTCGGTTCTTCGTCTCGCAGTGGAAAATGGGGTTCCGGCGGAAGAGATCGCCAAACGTTACGGAGTCAGTCGTGATTTAGTCGAGTTTCGGATCAAAGTCACGCATCTATGGGATGAATATAAACAGAAAGTTCTAAAAACAACTGCGTGATGTTGTTCCTTGCGCCTCAAAAAATAAAGGCCTAAGTGGTCAGTTGGTGCTAACCAATCAGGCACACTATGTTTTTTACAACGGGGTGCTCCTTACTTCCAGGTCCTGAGACCTTAATTAAGGAGATGAGCGCCTATTGTGATAGCCAAAGGGCAGGCAGCCCAACGCCCCCTTACCGCTACCAGATTTACGCACCAGAGGAAATGCTTATTTGATTGCGGTTCGGTACGTATTTGATATTGGCTACGTCGCCAGGGGCTAGGCCAATGGCCGATACTTCCTGAGCGCGCAGACGCAGACGGCCATCTATAGCAGTCTCGCGATCTCCGCCGGCATTAACGACTATGGTCTTACCTTTCTTTTCGACGGATAGACGCTTGGCTCTGCCGCCCAGTTGTGAGATTAGCTGTTTCGGCACGTCCAGTCGGCCATCGTTCTTAACTTTGATACTGATCTGCTCCATCATACCCTCCTTCCTCATTTGTCGCAGTTCCGGGCTTGGACAAGACTTTCCTGTCGGCCGGAGTCATTCTCCTTGCAAATTACGGGCAGGTTGGTTAATTTCGCCAGTTCTTTCGCCATTTGCGCTGGCGATTGAACATCAAACTTTTGCCGTCCGGCCATTTTGTGAGTGAAATAGAGTGTTTTTGAGCTTAAATGTCCTGCGACGGCCAAAATGGCCGAATGCTTGGATGCGGGTCTTTGAATGTTTCAAGACAGTCAGCGTATGTACAATTTCCAAACGAACTATTATATGTTTTGTATGCGCGTGGTACAGGCCGGCCGGGCACGTCTGACCCGATTTTTGACCATTTGCAGGAGAGTTTTATCGCCGGATTTGCATAGTTAACCCTTTAACGAGACACGAATTTTTTCCGCGCCCTGCGTACTTTGACAAGGGATAGTTTCTTGGTTATTTTGCAGATGGGGTTATACTGTTAGGTTCGTTTAGCGAGACAGCGGGGGATATTGATGGCTACCGAAACTCCGGTACAAGAAGAAACAGCAGAAGAGACAAAAAGTCAGAATATTTTTACGACCACCGTTGATGCGGTCGCTAATTGGGCGCGAAAGAACTCATTGTGGCCTATGCCGTTTGGGACGGCTTGCTGCGCGATCGAGTTTATGGGCTCGGTTTCGGCAACTTATGATTTAGCGCGGTTCGGAGCAGAGGTTGTCCGATTCTCACCTCGACAATCCGACCTTATGATGGTGATGGGCACGATTACCGACAAAATGGCGCCGGTAATGAAGCGAATTTACGATCAGATGCCCGAGCCAAAATGGGTTATCTCCATGGGCGCCTGCGCAACATCTGGTGGTTTTTATCGGTCGTACAACGTTATGCAGGGCATCGACGAGGTCATTCCGGTAGATGTGTATATACCAGGATGTCCACCTCCTCCCGAAGCGATCCTGCAAGCGGTCATAAAGATCCAGGAAAAGATCAAGGAACAACAGGCGTTCGGCGCTTCCGCGATCAAGCCGAAACATAGACCATTTCAGAAAGACGCGACCGTTACCGATCTGGATCCGCCAACCGATGCATTGCTGAAATTCCGTTCAGCACCAAAAATGGTGGAAAATCCCATCGTTGCCAAATTGACGGAACGCTTTGGCGAATCGATTATCAAGTCGGACGATTACCTCGGAAATCTCTCGGTAACGATCAAACCTGAATCGATCAAAGAGGCCTGTCAATTCCTGAAAGATGATCCGTCATTGAAGTTCAATTTTCTGATGGACATCGCCGGCGTCGATTACCTGGAAGGTCCAAACAGGTTTGATGTTGTTTATCATCTTTACTCACTGGATAACGGCAATCGCATTCGCCTGAAATCTCCGATAAACGAATACACTCTGGAGATTGAGTCAGTCACCAGCCTGTGGAAAACCGCAGACTGGTTCGAGCGTGAAGCCTACGATCTGTTTGGTATAAAGTTCAAAGGTCACCCCGACCTGCGACGGATCCTGACTCACACACAGTTCGTCGGGCATCCTATGCGTCGTGACTACAGACCCGGGCTCAGACACTGGCACGATCAATTGAATGACCTGCCTGTCGCATTCGACGAAGCTCCTCCTGTTCCAGATCCGCTCGAAGACGAACATATGGTCGTCAACATCGGACCATCGCATCCTGCTATGCACGGGACGTTCAGAGTCGAAGCGCGACTGGACGGCGAGACGATTGTCGATTCCGATCTTGAAATCGGCTATCTGCACAGAAACTTTGAAAAGATGGCTGAGACCCACACCTACTGGGGCGTTCTGCCGTACACCGACAGGCTGAATTATATGTCGGCTTTCATGAACGGCGTAGGTTATTGCATGGCCGTCGAAAAGATGATGCACGTCGAAGTGCCGGAACGTGTCAAGGTCATCCGAATGATCCTGAGCGAACTGAGCCGCGTCACCGATCATCTCGTCTGCATCGGAACCAACCTTGTTGATATCGGCGCGTTCAGTAACTTCTGGTATACGTTCCAGCCGAGAGAGCAGGTCTATTCGCTGTTCGACAAATGCGCTGGCGGTCGTATTTTCGCCGCTTACAACAGAATCGGTGGGCTGGCGAATGACATCCCGGAAGATTTTGTCGCGGATGTAAAACAGTTATTAAAGGACATTCCGAAATTCATACAAACCGTTAACGGTCTGGTGACCCACAACGCGATTATTAGACAACGATTCAAGAATGTCGGAGTAATGTCGGCTGAGAATGCGATCAACTGGGGATGGACGGGTCCGTGTTTGCGTGCATCAGGGGTTCCATATGACATCCGAAAGGTGCATCCTTATTACTTCTACGATCAGGTAGATTTCGATGTCCCCGTCGGAGCGCGCGGCGATTGTTACGACCGCTACCTCGTTCGAATGGAAGAGATGTACCAGTCTCTGCACATAGTAGAGCAGATGATTGACAATATTCCCGCCGGAAAATACATAACGGATGACCGTCGCGTGGCTCTTCCCCCGAAGAAAGGTGTTTATACAAACATCGAAGACCTGATGAACCATTTCAAACTGGTGATGCACGGAATTCTGCCGCCGGTGGGCGAAATCTACAGTTATACCGAAGCCGGGAACGGCGAGCTGGGCTATTACATCGTCAGTGACGGCACCAAGCGGCCGTATCGAATAAAGGTTCGTCCGCCTTGCTTCCCATTGTTTGAATCTTATCGCGAAATGATCACCGGCGGTTTGATAGCAGACGCCGTAGCGATTCTGGGGGGACTAAACATTATTGCCGGGGAGTTGGATCGTTAATGGAATTCTCACCTGAAGCGAAAAAGCAATACGAGACAATTCTGAAGCGTTATCCGGACAAACGAGCAGCGTTGTTGCCCGTTCTTTGGCTGGGCGTTCGCGAGTTTGGATATATATCCATAGAGGCCGCGGATTACATTGCTAATTTGATGGGGTTGTCCGGTTCGCAGGTATATTCGGTGGCGTCGTTTTACACGATGTTTCCGAAACGGAAGATCGGTAAACATCACATTCAGGTTTGCAAAACTCTGTCGTGCTGGATGGGCGGTGCGCCGAAGATTATCGACCATCTTAAAAACCGACTAGGCATTAATGTCGGCGAAACAACTCCGGACGGAAACTGCACCTTGTCTACGGTGGAATGTCTTGGCTCGTGCGGAACCGCGCCGATGATGCAGGTCGATGTTGATTATTACGAGAATCTGACTCCCCAATCTGTTGATCAGATTTTGGAGCGTTTAAAGTAGCGCAAGCTGCAGCTTGCGCCCATGTAGCGCGGACATCTTGTCCGCGAATGGTATCGAAGATGAACGTGATAAGAATACCGCGATCGTTACAAAAGGACGCAAGCTGGTAGCTTGCGCTACGTTAGGGAATTATGCCGAAGATTCTTTTAGCAAACATACATAAACCGAATCAGAAACATATAGCAACCTACAAAGAGAATGGCGGCTACAAAGGTCTGACGAAGGCTCTGGAAATGACCCCGAAAGAGGTCATGGACGAGGTGATCAAATCGGGGTTGCGCGGTCGCGGCGGTGCCGGGTTTCCGACTGGTCGAAAGTGGAGCTTCGTTCCGCAAAACACCGGCAAGCAGATTTACCTGTTGTGCAACGCCGACGAGAGCGAGCCCGGCACCTTCAAAGATCGACTGTTGCTGGAGCGCGGTCCGCACATGCTGATCGAGGGGATGATCATTTCGGCTTACGCCCTGCAATGTCATCTCAGCTACATCTATATTCGAGGCGAATACGCCTTCATCGTGCCGACGCTTGAAAAGGCTATTCAGGAAGCATACGACGCTGGATACCTTGGGCCATCGGTAATGGGCAAAGACTTTGCCCTCGACATCGTGATCCATCTGGCTGCGGGCGCCTACATTTGCGGTGAAGAGACTGGATTGATCAGATCGCTGCAGGGTGGTCGGGGCTATCCGACGGTCAAACCTCCCTTTCCCGCGGTTCAAGGTTTTCTCGCATCTCCAACCGTAGTCAATAACGTTGAGACTCTTGCCGCAGTGCCCTGGATCATAGTCAATGGAGCCGAGGCGCATACCAAACTTGGAACAGAGAAAAGCCCCGGCACAAAGCTGTTTTCCGTCAGCGGTCCTGTGGTAAAGCAGGGAGTGTTTGAAGTTGAGCTCGGGTATCCACTGAAAAAATTCATCTACGAAGATTGCGGCGGAATAAAAGACGGCAAAAAGCTGAAAGGCGTAATCGTCGGCGGCTCCTCAGTGCCGATACTGAGAGCTGATGAAATAGAAAACGTGAATCTCGATTATGAATCATTGATGTCGGCTGGTACGTTTCTCGGATCAGGTGGAATGATCATAATTGACGAAACTGGCTCGATGCCGGAGTTGCTGGCGACTCTCGCAGATTTTTACGAGCACGAATCGTGCGGCCAATGCACACCGTGTCGTGAAGGCACGGGATGGATGGCCCGCGAAATTCACAAGATGCTGGAAGGCAAGAGCAAGCCTGGTGACATCGACAAACTGCTGCACATAACGAAAATGATCGAAGGAAACACTATCTGCGCACTTGCGGATGGTGCGGTAGCTCCGGTTCGCAGCTTTATTAATAAATACAGAGAAGAATTCGAGGCACTGATTCCCAAGGAATAAAAGGATCGAGTAATTGAATAATTATTTCCACAGAGGTACTGATGAAAAGACGCGGAGACGCGGGGAAACGGGGACGCGGAGATTCTCCGTTTCTCCGCGTCTACGCGTCTCCGATTCCTTGTCTTCTATGCCTCTGTGGTGAATCTTGCATTTATGCCCAAAGTAACTATCAACGGAATAGAGATCGAGGCCGAAAAGGGAATGACCATCATTCAAGCGGCCGACGCGGCCGGTCTGAATGAATTGAAGATCCCGCGTTTCTGTTACCACCCCGACCTGCCAATCGACGGCAATTGTCGTATGTGCCTGGTCGAAGTCGAGAAGATGCCCAAACTGGTCATTGCCTGCAACACGCCTGTGACCGATGGCATGGTGGTTCACACTCAGAACGACAGAGTCAAAGAAGCCGTGCGTGGCGTGCTGGAATTCCTGCTGATCAATCATCCTGTCGATTGTCCGATATGCGATCAGGCGGGTGAGTGCTGGTTGCAGGACTACTATATGAAGCACGGGCTCTATCAAAGCCGAATCGAGCTCGGCGAAAAGATTCACAAGCGCAAAGCAGTAGACTTAGGTCCAATGGTCGTTCTGGACAGCGAGCGTTGCGTTCATTGTTCGCGCTGCGTCAGGTTCACAGAGCTGGTTACAAAGACCGGCGAGATGGCCTTCTTCAACCGCGGCGGGCACGTCGAAATCGGAACCATTGAGAATAGACCGGTATTGAATCCCTATGCGGGAAACATTGCAGATGTCTGCCCGGTAGGCGCACTGACAAGTCGTGATTTCCGTTTTCAATCACGCGTCTGGTTTTTGAAATTTACCGACTCCATCTGCAATGGTTGCAGCACGGGTTGTAACGTTCGAATCGATCATAAGACGGGCACTATTTACCGCATGGTGCCGCGCCGCAACGTCGATGTGAACAAATCCTGGATGTGCGACGAGGGTCGATTGAGTTTTCACACGCTGGAGACCGTCAATCGTTTACTGGCGCCATTCGCCAAAGGACCAGATGGTCAATTGATCGAAACAGAGTTTAACCATGCTGTTGATCAGATGGATCGCGAAATCGGTGAGACTGTATCGAAGAAGGGTGTCGGTTCAGTAATAGGTTTCGGGTCTGCGGGTGCAACAAACGAATCGCTCTACCTGATGAAACGGTATCTGACCGAGAAACATGGCGTCAATCAATTCGAGTTCCGCCTTGAGGACGAAGATAAGAAAGTTGAAGAGCGCGAAGACGACTTGCTGCGAAGAACGGACAAACGGTCAAACACCCAGGGCGCGATAGCTCTTGGATTCGCGGATGCCGCACTTGGCGGAATCAACGGTGCGGCGAAAGCAGCATCGCGGGGCGACTTGACTGCTGCGGTGATGATCTATCATCCAAAACTGATCCACGATTTGTCAGGTGAAGCTAAACAATCGCTAAAGCAGTTTATTGACTCTTTGCAGTTCAGCGCAATCCTTACTCCGGTTCGCGAATCGTGGATGGACGGCGCATCGGTCCTGATTCCAATTGGATCGTGGTCAGAAGAAGAGGGAACTTACACTAACTTCAACAGGGCCGTTCAACGCGGAGGGCGCGCGTTTGCGCCGAAAGAGCAGGCAAGAGAAGCCCGCGAGATATTCGCCGAGCTCTTAGGTTTGCAACGTCCGGGATATTTCGTGACTCAGGCTGAAGAAGTGTTTACCGAAATGGCGGAAAAAGTTCCGGCATTTACGGGTCTGACCTACAAAGGACTGGCAAGCAACAACGCCAAAGTACCGCCACCGGAAGGCCGGTATTGGTAAATCGATCAAGAGTTTTGATTAATTGATATATTGAATTTATGAAGAACAGCGACTTTAAAACGATCAATGTGACGGAGCGCGCCGAAGCTCAAGAGAAGAACGCCAATCCGTTTTTAGAAACGGTTAAAGGATTCGGCTTCACGTTCAAGCGATTTCTGGACCATGTCACTGGCGCGGAAGATCATCTTATCTCGTACCCTGAAGAAAAACGCCCGTATTCAAACAGATTTCGCGGCACGCACATTCTGACTGTGCGAGAAGACGGCTCGATCAAGTGCGTGGCGTGTTACATGTGCGCCACAGCCTGTCCTGCGGACTGCATTTCCATTGATGCCGCCGAACATCCTGATAAGAGCATTGAGAAATATGCAAAGCGATTCGACATCGATATGCTGCGTTGTGTCTTCTGCGGTTTTTGCGTAGATGCCTGCCCTGAAGAAGCAATCATTATGAGTCGAGAGCACGAAATTTGCGAATACACACGTGACACGACCATTTACGGAATCGACCGTTTGATGAATCGTCCCCAAGCGGTTGATATGGGTCCCGGTTATCGCCCGAACTATCCGATGATTGAATCCAAGCTGCCATTTACGCCGGCCCATCCCGATCCCGACAAAGCCGGCAAGCCGGTAAACACAACTCCGAAGAAGAAATAGCCACGGTAGCAATCGTGGCTAGGCCTTTAGTCCGCGCAAGATATAGAACTTCCACCTGAATCCGGAACAAGCGTTCAGACCTATCCTGAATGGTGTTTACCTCTGACCTTGATGGATCCCATGCTGGCGCGGGCCACGATTAAATCGACAATTGGTGTCACACGAGTCACAGCACGATAGCTTCTTTATTTCTATAAATTGCGCTGTGACACTTCAGTGTCACACCAAAATCTATGGCCAAACGGTGTCACAGTCCACCAGTTCAGAGCAAAGTTCAGAGTCCAAGCTTTAGCTTGCCATCCTCTATAAGAGCAATCTTAAGGCATAAGAGCAGCCTTAAGGCTGAACTCTGAAACGATTTGGCCAACTGGTGTCACGCATGTCACACGAAGTTAAATCCTTTCTTTTCTGTAAGTACCGCTGTGACACCTCAGTGTGACACCGAATCCTCGACTCGGAATTTGGCCATCTGGCGTCACGATTCGCGGACTCCTTATCGTATTTATATTGCGCGAGCGTCTATGTTGTGATACGTTGTTGCGTGTATGAAACAGCGTGGAGATGAACCATCGAACCAGGCGATCAGCCATCAACAGATTGCATTGTGCGGGGATGAAGATCAGGCACAGACGTTGAAGCTCCGGCCGACTGAGTTGAAAGATTACGTCGGTCAACGGAAAGTTGTTGAAAATCTGACGATCTTTCTCCGAGCAGCATGGCGAAGGCAAGAACCGCTTGATCACGTTCTGTTTTACGGGCCGCCGGGCTTGGGTAAAACTACTCTCGCGACGATTATTTCGCACGAGATGCAATCGGATCTCAAAACCATTTCTGGTCCTGCCGTTCAGAAAGCCGGAGACTTAGCGGCGATACTAACAAACCTTAAGGAAGGCGACGTCCTGTTCATCGATGAGATCCACCGCCTGAATCCGGCAATAGAAGAGATCCTTTATCCAGCGATGGAAGATTTCCGTCTGGACCTGATAATTGGTCAGGGTCCCAGTGCCCGCACGATGAAAATCGAGCTGCCGAAATTCACCTTAGTCGGAGCGACGACAAGAGCAAGTCTGATAACCTCCCCATTGCGCGGCAGGTTCGGCATTTTGCATCATCTCGATTTCTATCCTCAAAGCGAACTGGAAGAGATACTTAAACGCTCGGCTCAGGTCCTCGCAATCGAGATCGAAGACGCTGCGGTGACAGAGATTGCCAGGCGGGCAAGAGGCACGCCGCGAATCGCGAACATGCTTATTCGTCGCGTTCGTGATTTTGCGCAGATCATCGGGAATGGTCGCATCACCGAGGCGCTCGCGAACGAAGCGCTCAATCGAATGGAAGTCGACGTGTACGGTCTGAACGAGCTTGACCGCAAAATCCTCTCGACGATCATTGAGAAGTTTGGTGGTGGACCGGTTGGCATTGGTACGATTGCAGCTTCTACTGCGGAAGACAAAGGAGCAATTGAAGAACTCTACGAACCTTATTTGATTCAGCGTGGTCTTCTGAACAGGACATCGCGGGGAAGAGTTGTTACCGCGGCTGCCTATCAGCATTTAGGATTCAACCCGCCGTCACAGCGTGATGCGGCATAAGGTGGAGTTGGCGCAGATGAATGAACTCCTCAGCATATATTGCTATCCGAAATACGAGACAACCAAGAACGTTCTGTTCTGTCTCCTTAAATGCCAGTACAAAAATCGATGCCACCATTTCATCAAGCATTACATGACAAATCAGACGGTGATTGATGCGGCGGTTTCGGACTACAATGGCGAGAAAGATCGCGAAAAAAGAGAGGTGATGATGAATTCAGTTATAGAGCAGAAACCTGTTAAGCCGGCTGCAGATATTGATGCGACCTCTGCATCAAAAAACGACAATAGTGCGCCAAAGAGAAAAACAATAAAGCGTGAAACGTCAGCAGCAGTTACGAAAGCTGAACAGTCGACGCCTCAAATCAGAACGCGCAGCTCGCAACCGAAGAAATCGGTCAGCAAAAAAGCCACTGATGCAAATGTTAAACTCAGGAATGGTAACAGCGCGAAGCGTCGCTCCGCCGGCTACGATATTGGCAACCATCGCAATCTCTATATCCTGGTGGAGGAAAATGGTAAAGGTGTTCTTTTCTTCACGAACGAAGCTGCTCTTGTAGCGCATATTTCCAAATCCAGGACTAAGGCCCGCTATTTTAAAGCCCAGGAACTTGAACCTGAGCTGCGACTGACACTTAAAAGATAACCAGGTTGAATTCATTGCCGAACAATCTTCAAGAAACGGATTCGTTCGCCTCGTTTCTTCTCTATCAAAGGCACGGCTATTGCCCCTATAGCTTGTGAGCAATACTGGTTTATGAAGGAGTCAAAAAATGGAAACGATGATGCGAGACCCACTGAATACCAGCCCTGAAGCTAGTGAGCAGCCTTACCCGAGGGATCGGGAAGAGCGCCTTCAAAGCGGAAAAATGACCGGCGAAGCGGCAGAGTTGATGACGCGTTTAAGAGAGCACTTTGAAAACTCAAACGAAGAATTAGCAAAAGCGCTTGGCGTCCGGCGCACAACAGTCGACCGGTGGTTCGCTGGCGAAACCAAGCCGAACGGTAACAGCCTTATGCGAGCAAAACGACTGGCGCAGATGCGCGGCATAATGGAGGAAGAAAGATCGCATTAAAGATCGGAATATAACCGCTCTGACTCTTATTGTATATTTAAACGCGCAATGAGTCCAGAGATCTTCGATGTTGTGATTGTTGGTGGCGGCCCTGCTGGAAGCACGGCCGCCACTCTGTTATCCCGAAATGGACTTTCCGTCGCCTTAGTAGACAAGGCATTTTTCCCTCGCGATAAACCATGCAGCGAATATCAAAGTCCCGAGGCTCAGAGGATTTTCGACAAGCTGGGTGTATTGGAGAAAGTCCTCAGCGCAAATCCGGCCAAACTGAAAGGAATGCGCATTTGGACGGATTGCGGCAGATTTTTTCAAGGCGATTTTTCATGCGATCCGAATAATGAGATATTCGGACTCTCACTTTCGCGTTACGTGCTGGATAAAATCCTGATAGATCATGCACGAGATACTGGCGCGACCGTTATCGAAGGATTTACGGTTAAGCATCTCTTAATCAATAACGATAAGATTGTCGGCGTTGAAGGATACTGTGAGAACAAAAGACTAACTCTGTCGGCAAAGATGGTCATTGGAGCCGACGGAATAAATTCTGTCGTCGCAAGACGGCTGGGGCTTCGTCAACAGAACCACTGGCTGCGAAAAGTCGGGTTTGTTACTCATTATGAAAATGTGGCCGAGCTTGGCTGCTATGGTGAAATGTTTGTCGGAAAAAGTCGGTATTGCGGACTGTCTCCGCTTGGTAATGGATTGTGCAATGTAGCAGTTGTCGTCGATGTCTCGCTCGCGCAAACGTGGAATGGGGATACCGAAAGGAATTTCTTTGCAGAGTTAAATCGGTATCCTGCACTTGCCGAGCGCCTCAAAGGTGCTCGACCAGTGAAGCCAATAAAGGCGGTGGGGCCATTGGCAATCGCCAGTACGACCATTACTTCTCCAGGTGCAATTCTCATCGGCGATGCAGCCTTTTTTCTGGACCCATTTACTGGCGAAGGGATGTATACCGCACTGGCGAACGCTGATTTGGCCAGCCATCTGCTGTTGAAACACTGGCGCAATAATGGTCCGGAACCTGAATTCTACCGGGAGTACGAGCGCGAGCGCCTTAAGGCATTCCGCACTAAATGGCAAGTATGTTCCTTGATTCAGCTTGCTATACGTTACCCGATGATGATGCGGTTCTTTGCCAATCGGTTGGGAAATCGGAAGAAACTGGCCGATATTTTGATAGGCGTTACGGGCGATTTCCGCTCGCCATACGAAGTACTGTCTCCCGCCTGGTTTGCGCGGCTGTTAATTTAAAATTTTACTTTGGCGTAGGTCTCGGTCAGACTCAACTCACAAGAAATCGAAGAGAGTTTGATTACATCGTCCGTCTTGTTCGTCTCTGATAAAAGCCACAGTCCATTATCCTGTTTTATGAACTGCTCTACATGACATTTGTCCTGTGCAATCAGTAAATATTCCTTCAATGATCTTAAAGAGCGATAATGTTCGAACTTTTCTCCTCGGTCATAATCCTTTGTGGAAGGCGAAAGCACTTCGATAATGAGTGTGGGGTTTACGAGGGTGTCGTTTTGATCGTCCGCAAATACCAATTCTTCGCAGGCCACAACGATATCTGGATATGTGTAAAGTCCAGTTGGGCTTACTCGCACCCGCAGGTCTGTCGAGTAAACAGTGCAGGGACGATTCCTTAGCTGAATATTCAGTTGAGTGACAACATTGGTGATTATTAAAATATGCTGAGGGCTGGCGCCGCCCATCGCGAAAATCTGTCCGTTCAAATACTCGCTCTTATGCTCAGAGCTTCGTTCCAATGACAAGTACTCTTCGGGCGTATAGAATTTTACCGGATTAGTCGCCACAGTTTTCCGTTTCCTAAGCTTATGCGAAAAATATTGTAATCATGATTATCTTATGTGAATAGTGTTTTCGCAATCACCAGTTTCTGAATTTCGGAAGTCCCTTCGTAGATCCGAAGCGCGCGAATCTCGCGATAGAGGCGTTCAACTGTTGCGCCTTTGACTAATCCGTTACCGCCGTGAATCTGAACAGCGTTATCAATTATCTTCTGCGCTGATTCTGTGGTGGCAAGTTTCGCCATCGCTGATTCGCGAGTTGTCTTTTCGTCCGTAGTGTCAGCCAGCCACGCCGCCCGGTATACAAGTAAGCGTGCAGCATCCAGCGCGGTTGCCATCTCAGCCAGACTTATCTGCGTGGCTTGAAATTCCGAGATCGGCCTCCCGAATTGATGACGATTGCGGCTGTAAGTGATCGCTTCGTCCAGAGCTCTTCGCGCCATTCCTATTGCGGCTGCGCCAACTGTAGCTCTGAATGTATCCAGGGTTCGCATTGCCAGCTTGAATCCGTATCCTTCATCGCCCAGACGACGAGCTTCGCTGACGCGACAATCCTCAAGTTTCAGGACGCCGATTGGATGCGGAGCGATCAGCTCCAGGGAAGAATCGATTGTTAATCCGGGTGAATCTTTGTCGACTACGAAAGCACTGATCCCTTTATTACCCAACGTCGTGTCCGTTTTAGCAAACACAACATAGAAATCAGCAAGCCCGGCATTGGAGATGAATTTCTTTTCTCCATTAATGAAATATTGATTGCCGTTCCGAAGTGCGATAGTGGAAAGAGCGCCAACGTCAGATCCTGCTTCTGGTTCAGTGATCGCAAAGGCCGCTATCTTCGAACCGTCTGCCACCGACGGAAGAAACTCTCTTTTGGTTTGCTCGCTGCCGGCCAGCGTGATCGGGTAACTGCCTAATCCCTGCATCGCGAACATCAAGTCCGAAAGCCCGGATTGATATGCGAGCGCCTCTCTGATCAGACAAACCGAACGCACATCGATTCGTTCGCTGTGACCGCCGAATTTCTTTGGAACTACGTAACGGAGCAGTTGCTGATCTGCCAGGAGACGAATAATCGTCCGGGCTTCAGATGCCTCTATTTCGCGCGAAGGCTCTGCCGGTCGGGGCGCAACGTGCTTCTGCGTAAACGCGGCCAGTTGGTCATAAAGTCTTTCGTGTGACGAATCGAAGAAGAAGGAATCCTGCACAGAACCCTCGACTAGCTTTCAGATGAGTTTCGCTTGTTGAATGCTGGCTCGCGCTTAGCCACGAACGCTTCGTAAGCTTCGCGGTAATCCGGATTGAGCATGCATATCGCTTGCGCCTGCGCTTCTGCTTCGAGCGCCGTGGTCAGGTTCATATCAAGCTCGTTGTTGAGCATCTCTTTCGTTATGCCGATGGAGAACGCTGGTCCTGCGGCAAGCTTAACCGCCCATTTCGCCGTTTCTGCTTCAAGTTGTTCGGGGGCGACGACACGATTGTACAACCCAATCCGCTCGGCCTCCTGCGCAGAGATGAAATCGCCGGTGTACAGAAGTTCCGTCGCCTTTGAGAGTCCAACAACTTTCGGAAGTAAGTAGGCAGCGCCCATATCAGAACCGGCCAACCCAACTTTCGTAAACAAAAAAGCGATCTTCGCCGTTTCTGAAGCTATGCGTAAATCGGCCGCCAATGCAATCACGGCTCCCGCACCGGCCGTCGTTCCGTTCAACGATGCAACCACAGGTTTATGTAATCGACGGATATTCGCAACGAGCTCGCAAGTCATCCGAGTGAACTCCAACAAACCTTGCATATCGCGGCTGAATAGTTCGCCAATAATCGCGTTCACGTCTCCGCCGGAACAAAATGCCCGGCCGCTGCCGGTTATCACGACGACTCGAACGGATTGTTGCGACTCCAGCCATTTGAAGGTGTCGGTCAGCTCTCGATAAACTTCGAAGGTTAACGCGTTCAATTTATCCGGGCGATTAAGAGTGATCGTCGCGACTCCATCGCGCTCGCTGTATAGAAAACTCTTGGGCCTAAAGTCAGACATTCGCCTTTTGTCCTGAATGAATTAAGAGATCGACTATATTGCAGCCCAAGCAAGACTGTCAATTATCGATTGTCAGTGAATGCGGTCTCGCGATAACCTGTGATGGAATTTGGACGTTGATCTATGACGAAACAGTGCTCTCTGAAGGGATTGCCGGTTAATAATGTGATTCCGGTCGTCCGCGGCCGCTATATGCGCAACCAGATCGAAATAGCTCATCGCGAAATGCGCGGAATGTGCGCGACTGCTGCGCAACGGGCGGAGATCGACCGCATCTGGGCTCTGCGACGCGCTGAAAATGCGACCATATTTGACGGATTGCAGGTACGGCTGGATGGGTGGCAGGCAACTGCTGAGAAGCTGTTGCTCAGTACCAGCCTTACTTCGTACCGCGAATTTATAGGAACGAACCTCAATCATCCGGAATGGCTCAAGACTCTTGGCGACGATTTTCTCTCGAATCCAATCGGCGTCAGCGGAACAATAAAAACAGCCGATAATTTTTTGATATTTGGCGTCAGAGGCTCCAAAGTTGCAGAGTATTCTGGATACATCGATACAATCGGTGGGAACTTGTCGCCGACTCTGCATTTAACAGACGGAAAGATCGATCCGTTTAAAGCATTTATTAGCGAAGTTTGCGAGGAGCTGACAGTGACTGAGCCGCAAATCAATTCGGTCTTTTCCGCCGGCCTCTGGCGAAACGCAGAGACCTTAAGACCCGAACTGGTTTTCCGCTCATCCTTATCGATTAACAGTTCCTCGATTCGCCCGGTCGGCCACGAGCATAAAGACTTGATGTTTGTTTCAAGTGAAGAGTTAAGTACTTTCATTGAACTTCACTATAAGGAAATTACACCAAGCTGCACAGCGGCCTTGATAGATTTGTTAGAATGATCTTGCAATGAGCGTAAATGTCCGTAGACCAGTTTTTAAACTCCCGATTCTGGCGACATTGCTGGCCGGGTTCGCTACTCTCATTGTATTGGTTTCCGTCCTCACTTACATCAGCCTGAAGCAATTGGAAAACGTAAGTGATCGCTTCTTCGCGATCGAAACGGACTATCAGGAAAACCGACAGAACGCCGCTGAGCTGCAGAATGACATCCGCGAAATTTTCCAGGAAGCTCGCGAGCGCCAAATTCTGAAAAAAAGCGACGTAAAAGCCGACACCAGCGGGCGCAAGATAAAGAAGCTTATTGAAAAGCTCCGGCCAACTGCTGCGACCCTTCGTGCCCGCAACCTGACGAGGACAGAGTCCTGGAAAGAAGTCGATAAAAACCTGGAGCCTTTCCTGCTGGTTGTTCAGGATGACTCTGCCTATGAAATTTATGGATGGCAGAATTATCACAGTTTGGATGATGCGATAACGAAATTCACCCAGGAGCTTGACGATAAAAGGACATCTTCGAGGTCCGACGAACTCAGAAAGCAAATTCACGACAGAAACGGGATTCGGGTAACCAGCCTGACCATAGTCATTCTCTGCTTTTCCGTGGCCGCGGCCGCAGTTATTGAGATACGGCGTCGATTGCAGGAACTCGACCGCAGCAACCGCGCGAATATCGCGTCCAGGGAATTTAGCCGCAATATTCTAAATAGCATGGTCGAGGCGCTCTTTACTATTAACGCGGACGGTTTGATCACATCTGCGAACCAGGTTTTGCAGCGGCTTGTATCTATTCAGAAAGCTAAGTTTCTCGAAGCCGACTACAGGGACGTCTTCCGAAGCAATCAAAAACTGGTTGCCATCATCGACGAGGCGCGTAGCGACACGCGCCACCGAAAGCGCTATGCCGGCCGGGTTGAGCTGGGAAATGGAATAGGTCATTTCGATGTTTTCACTTCGCCTTTTATTTCCGGCGGTCAGCGGGAAGGAATAATCTTTACGCTTATCGATGTTACTGAAGTCGAGCGAGCCGAAGAAGAACTGCGTCGTCAGGCTGCTCTTGCCGCTATTGGTCAGATGACTGCACAGGTTGCGCACGAGATCAAAAATCCGATCGGCGGACTTAAACTGAACCTCAGCTATTTGAAGCGGCGACTGAAGGAGAACGATGAAGCCACCGAAGTCATCGGCGATCTGGAATCACAAGTCGAGAGGCTGCATAAGACCGTGCTTGAGATCAACCAGTTTGCCAGACCGCGCGATCTGCAGTTGCGTCCAGTCAATCTCAATGATCTGGTCGATGAACAACTTTCGCTGATTCGAGATAAGATAAATGCAAAGAGCATTCGCGTCGTGCGAAACTATCAGAAAGATCTGCCTGACGGTCATTACGATAATTCTGAGATGAGCAAGGTCTTTATCAACCTGCTGCTGAATGCGGTTGAAGCTAGCCCTGATAATGCATCCCTTGAAGTCACCACCAAAGCAGAGCAATCCGGAACCATCGTCGTTGAAATAAAGGATCAAGGCTCCGGCATGAGCCAGGAAGCCCAGAACAAACTGTTCGAGCCATTTTTCACAACCAAAAAGCAGGGAACTGGTTTAGGAATGGCCACTGCCAAGAAGATCATCGAACAGCATAAAGGCTACATCGAATTCGAAAGCGCTCCTGGAAAGGGAACTACATTTAAAGTTCATCTTCCCAGTGACTCGGGCCGGGTGGAAAGCTCGTATTCTGTGCCAGTTCAGGTTCAGGCAAGTTAGCGCTCGCCGTAAGCCTCCAGAATATTGCTTTCAACAAGATTAATATCGTTCCGATAGCGCAAAGCGCGATCACGAATTCGATCGGTGCGTCCAATACGATGCAGAAGATTCCGGCCAGTAAACTGAGGATAGCTATGATACCCATCGCCTTACGACAGTGAAGTCTCAAGGGTCAAAGCCCTTGTCGTCACTGTGCCTCACTCTTTCCCAATATCGGGTATTTTGTGTTTTTTCATTAAGTTGTATATGCGCGGTCTGTAAATCCCTAATAATTGTGCAGCCGCTTGTTTGTTCCCTCCGGTCCGTTCCAGAGCTCGTCTGACGATCTCACGTTCGACTTCATCCAGGGTCAGGTTCTCGTATTCCTCAACTTTCACCTTCGGCTGAGGTTCCTCTTTTGTTTGAGCCTTGGTAATCGCCAGATGCTCCAGCGTCAACGTTGTACCTTTCGTCATCAGGACGGCGCGCTCAATAACGTTCTGCAATTCGCGAACGTTACCCGGCCACGAATATTCAAACATTCGCTCGTAAACATCGCTGCTGAGCGTCATCAACGGTTTGTCGTATTTCTCAGCATAACGTTTCAGGAAATGCTCGCCCAGTTGCTGGATGTCTTCCTGTCGTTCGCGCAACGGTGGCACCTCTACTGTTACGGTGTTGATGCGATAGAAGAGATCTTCGCGCAAATGGCCGCTTTCGATCGCTTCCGACGGAGTCCTGTTGGTTGAGCAGATCAATCGGAAATCGACCTCAATCTCTCTGTCACTGCCGATCCGGCGGTACCGGCGATCCTGCAACACGCGCAACAGTTTTGGCTGGACCTCGATCGGCATTTCGCCGATTTCATCCAGCAACAACGATCCGCCTTCGGCTGCGGTGATCAGGCCCCGCTTGTCGCCTTGTGCTCCGGTAAATGCGCCTTTGATGTGACCGAACAATTCCGATTCGATCAGCTCTCGCGGCAACGCGGCGCAATTCACCTTGATGAATGGCTTCTTTGCGCGGAGGCTATTGTAGTGAATCGCATTGGCAATCAATTCTTTGCCAGTACCGGATTCGCCGACAATCAAAACATTGGCATCGGTTTTCGCAATGCTTTCTATTGTTTCAAAGATCGCCTGCATGGGCTTGCTGCTACCGACGATGTCCAGATACTGAGTGCGCTCTTTCAACTGTGCGCGCAGGTTATTCGATTCCGCTACCAGTGAGCGCCGCTCCAGCGCCTTTTGGACCAGTATCTCCAGCTGATCCGGATCGACCGGTTTCTCGAGGAAGTAAAACGCTCCGGCCTTGGTCGCCTCCACCGCGCGAGCAATCGTTCCGTGACCTGATACAACTACGACTTCAGTATACGGCCACGCTTCCTTTACCTGCCGAATGACGCTGAGCCCGTCGCCATCGGGCATGTTCAGATCGGTCAGAACCAGGTCATATTCGTTGTTAGAAAAAAGCTCCCCCGCCTGTGTTACGGAATTGGCCGTATCAACCTGGTAGTCCAAACCCCCGAGTGTTCTCTTGATCGCTCTTGTGACGAACTCGTCGTCATCAACAGTTAAAATTCTCACCTGATCTTTGGTCCCCTCCTGCCTGATTCAGACTGCGGAGTGTACTCCCACAAACAGCCTCCTTGTCAAGACAAGACTATGGGACAAAAGCATCTGACTCCATTGTCAATGAACGTCAGCCTCCGATAAACGAAATCAATAGCTTCGAGGAGCACGCTTGAATACCATCGCCGCCACCAGAGCAACAACGCCGCCCATCAGCCATAAAAGCGTCCGTATGCCATAAACCTGGTACAGATCTGCCGGACTGTAAGCCGGAGAATTCTCCGGCACGGTTAGCTGCACTGCTATCGCAATGATAACGCAGAACAGAGCAACCGCCAGCGCAACCATCGATGCGGTCGTCAATCCAAACCGTCGGTTCATCTCGCCATCTGCGCTAAACCACCGATTTAGACCTTCGGCGAGCCGGTTGATCCTGGTTGCCCGTGTCGAGTAAGTCGTTCCATATCCGCAGGAAGCGCAAAACTTCGCATTGGGAGGCAGATCGGCTCCGCATCGCTCGCACACCCATTCCTGGTCGGCGCTATAGTCCCGGTAATCCATATCATCGGGTTGCGTTGACCCGAATCGTCTGTAGAGATCGTCATCCAAATTCGGCGCTGTCCTGTCCGGCGGAGCAACCGTCGCCCGGGTTGGTCTTACAGAACTGCGAATCCTTTCATTCTCAAGCTGTTCGTCCTCAGTCAAATCAGGTCGCATAACAAATCTCCTCCATGTTTATCCGATCAACTGGAACGTCTCTATGTCGCCAGTTATCTGGTTCCAAAGGAAATCCGGCGAACGACCGCCAATTCCAGGCAGATGAGGGGCAACTGATGTGCCGCTAGATCGCGATCTTGATTTAGTTGGCAGATCTCCAAACGGACAGGGAACTGTGACACCATTTGGCCGAACGCAGACGTCGTGCGGCAATGTCGCACCGGAGTCACACCATGTGTCACACGGTTTATTGATAGATGAGAAAGAGCTTACCTGACGTGTGACACCTGTGACACCAGATGGCCAAAGTGCGCATTCGCGTGCGGCATTGCCAGGGATTGTGCCTTTCAGGTGCTTTGGTTGCCGAAACTTATTTCAACTATTTAGGCTCGAATTCCCACCATGTGAGAGGCGGCAGAAGCGTTGACGGTCGCTTGATGCCGTTCAACCAGATCAGCCTTTAGGCAGGTCGGCATTGGCCTCTTTGACTATCATCCGGCGTCCAATCGAACAAGCCTTTTATCTCACAAAGATTGCGTATTATTGCAATGCGGACGCAGTACGCAGGACTGAACCCGGAAAACAGCTGAAATGGGGATAGCGACGACCGAAAAGACAGCGATTTGAGCCTTTATCCCATTGAGTTCCGACTGTTTTTCAAATACTTAGATAACTCAGCAAATTGCACTAACCCGACAGCGACGCCTGGCACTGATCTTGCAAACAGGAAGACGGATAACTATCGTCTGACTTGTAGTTGACGGTGCGTCGTTTCAAACCGAAATCCACGAATTTAAGGCGGCAATTTTAATAGGAGTTGCCGTTAGGGTGTGGGCGGCATTGACGGTCGCTTACGGCTTTCTTCGCCTGATCTGGGGAGAGGTGAAGGTGCCGCCCGCATAGTTCTAAAAAACTGAAAGCTCGCCTTCTCGATTTAGCTGCTATAGTAAACTAAATTCCCTAAAAATCGCTTCTACTATCCTAAGGTTTGTGACTTTTTTGCCGATTGTTACAGTGTCGATAAATAACGATTTATACGAGGGGGAGGGCAGGGCGGAAATATTTGGGCCCAAGGGACTTCTCTAAAGGAAGTCTAATCCGCCCTGTGGATCCCATTAAGAATTAACAGAAGAATCGTCGACTTTGGTCGATTGATCTTTTAGAGGGCTTTGTTCAAGCTTTATGAGCGCAATTTCTATACTTGTTGTCGAAGACGATCGGGATATTCGTGAACTTATTACCTTCATTCTGCAAATCGAGAATTTCGATGTGCAAAGCGCCGCCGACGGCAGAGAGGCGATCAGGATTCTGGATCAGTATACTCCGAATGTTCTTGTGACCGATCTAAATATGCCTCACGTGTCAGGTATCGAATTGATTGAACACGTTCGACATAACACGAGTAATCCCGATCTTCCCATTATTGTTATGACTGCGTTCTGCGGAAAGCCTGTCGATGAGGCTCAATCGGCTGGCGCGTCCATTGTTCTCCAAAAACCTGTCGATCACGAGATGTTACTGGCTTCGATTAAGTGGCTGACCAGCGAAGCTCTGCCCTCGCCTTCGAACGTTTACCACGCTGCGGACATTGATTGCATGATTCCGGCGGCTATGCCGCTTTGATGTGCGGAAAGGCTTGCCCTTCCGGCGCGTCAAAACGGCATAGCCGCCAATCGCCGAATGCGCGGTTGGAAACCGGCCTAAACTAACTCAATTTGGGTAAATAACGATTCCTGAAGGATACGGCTGAAGTCATTTAGCCGCAGCCGCCTACTCAGTCTTGTTAAGCTGCCATAGTTCTTTCAACGCCTGGATAGTAAACGGACGAGCCATCTGTTTGCGCCATCCCATCACGAAATCTGTGTTGTCCAATGGTCGGGCTTTGATGTAGCAAGCCTCTGCCGCCGCGGCTATTCGATCCGCGTTGAACGGTTGACCGGTCAATTGTGCGGCTGCGTCACCCACCTCTATTGGAGCGGGCGCAACGCCGCCAAGCACTACGCGAGCGTTTTCGATTGTGCCTCCGTTGGCAACCTTCACCGCAGCCGCTACGCCAAGAACAGGAAAATCGAAAGAGCCACGACGACGCAGCTTGTGATAAGTAGCCTTCAGTCCATTCATTGGCGGCAAATGAATTGATGTCAGCATCTCGTCACGGCGTTTGTTCAGATAATTGATGCCGTCGTTGTTGTAGAGATCGCTGGCCCTCACGACGCGTTCACCGTCAATTGAAACGAATTTCAGTTTTGCATCGAGAGCAACCATCACCGGCGCGAGGTCTGAAGATTGAACCGCCCAGCATTTCGAGCTGCCCGGGGCGACCCAGCAGACATCCCCATCTTTTTTCATGCAGAAGTTGATGCCTTTGCGCCATTCGTAGTTCTGGTCGTAGTAGTTGCATCGAGTGTCCAGCAGCAGGTTGCCGCCGATCGTCCCCATGTTGCGCAAGAGCGGAGTGGAGATCAGCTTTGCCGCCTGAGCGACAACTGGATAGACCTGTTGAATGGTTTTGTTTTTGCAAATCTCTGTCAGGGTAACACTGCCGCCAATGATGACGCCGGATTTCTCGTCGCCGGTAATGGCGTGCATCTCTGCAAGTCGCATAACTGAGATGACGAATTTCGGTGTTTGCTGACGGCGTTTCATATTTGGATAGAGGTCCGTTCCGCCGGCAACGAACATTCCTTCTGGTCCCGCGTCTGCAATCATGCGAACAGCGTCAGCGACCGTTCGCGGAACCTGATACGTAAATTTAGGCAATCTCATCATAAATTTCGTGGCGCATTCGTCCCGATTGCGCCCCCTCGTCGAGCTCACAGGTTTTTTCAATCTACCGCGTTCACCGGCTAGCGCAATCGGGATGAATGCGCCACTACTCTCGTGCGTGAACCAGCTCGCGCGGTACTTCTTTACCGTCGCCGCCTTCATCGGGTGTCGCGACACGCAATGGTTCCGGCCAATCTATATTCGGAACGGAGCTCGGACCATACCGACCATCTTTACCTCGTTCTTTTGCGCGAATCGCAGCCAAAACCTTGTCCGGCGTGATCGGCACTTCGTCGACCCGAACACCAACCGCGTCGTACACGGCGTTTGCAATCACTGGCGGAATCGGCAACAACGGACCCTGACCAACTTCTTTTGCTCCATACGGCCCGTTTGGATCGGGGTCTTCGATCAGGAACGTTTTGACGTCGCACATTTCCAGTGTTGTAGGACTCTTGTATTCCAGCAGCGATGGGAATTTGTGAACGACGTTCCGATTTGCGCGATAGGTCATCTCTTCCATCAAAGCCTCGCCCAGACCCATGTAGACGCTGCCCTCGACCTGCCCCATCACCAGAACAGGGTTGATCGATTTGCCCACATCGTGCGCCATCCAGATGCGCTCGACTATGACGATGCCGGTTTCAGGATCGACGTTCACTTCGGCAACTCCCGCCGAGTAACTGTACGCAGGAGAAGGACCGACACCGCCTCCTTTGAATTTCGCAGCAGATGCGGGTGGCGTATATGAGCCAACTGTTCCAATCGTGCCGTACTTCGCTTCGGCCAGTTGAACTGCCTGAGCGAACGTGACTCCGTTGTCAGGATTTTCGACATCGAACGCTCGTCTATCGGCAAATGCAATGTTGGAGGCTGGCACTTTCAATTTTTCCGCGACTGCTGTTGTCAATAATTCGCGCGCGCGTTCTGCGGCTTGCAGCGCGGCATTTCCAGTCATCAAAGTGACGCGACTGGAATAACTGCCGAGATCGACTGGAGTCAAATCGGTATCTGCGGTTACGACTCTAATATCAAACGGATCGATACCTAAAACTTCAGCAACAATATAGGCAAGGATCGAATCCGAACCTTGACCAATATCGGTTGACCCGCACATCACGCAGACTCCGCCTTGGCGATCAAGACGAAGCTGCACGCCAGAATGCGGCATGCTGTTCCAGTAAATCGGCAGCCCTGCGCCCGAAAGATAAGAACCGCAAGCCAGGCCGATGCCGCGACCATAAGGGAGTTTGCGAAACTTGTTTTTCCAGTCCGAAGCCTCGACGACTTTGTCTATACAAGCGCCAAGACCCATGCTGCCGATCCGCAGATAATTTGCGGTGAGCGAATGCGGCGGAACAAGATGTTTCAGTCGCATTTCCGCTGGATCCAGTCCAAGCTCTTCCGCTATTTTGTCGATGTGAATTTCCAGAGCGTATCTTGGTTGCGGAGTCCCGTGCCCGCGTTTCGGTCCGCACGGCGGTTTGTTTGTAAATGCGCGAAGCCCGCGAAAACGATAGCGCGGAATTTCATAGGTGACCGTCTGGAGCGCTCCGGTATAGAAGGTCGAGGCGACGCCGTAACTGCCATAGGCTCCGCCATCCAGGAACGACTGGAAATCCATTGCCGTGATCGAGCCGTCTTTTTTTACACCGGTCTTCACCTTCATCAGAACAGGGTGGCGACCCCGATGGCAGTAGAAGACTTCCTCTCGCGTCAGAGCGATCTTTACCGGGCGTCCGGTGACCTGTGCCAACTTAGCAACTACGATCTCGTGATTGAACGGATCGCTCTTGCCGCCAAAACCGCCGCCGTTCGGTGTCGCTATAATACGAACGTGGCTTGGAGGCATTTCCAGGACTTTGGCCATCGCTCGATGAACATAATGCGGAGTTTGTGTAGAGCTCCACAAAGTCAGTTTGTCGTCCGCATCGAATTGAGCGACCGCGGCGTGCTGTTCCATCGGCAGGTGGGTGTTGCCTTCGTAAAAGAAGATGTCTTCGCGAATTAGATCTGCTTCGGCAAAACCGGCGGCAATGTCGCCGAACTCCAGATGAACTTTTTTATGGATGTTGCCGCCATCGCCATATTCCTGAATTCGCGGCTCGACTTTCCTGATTGCTTCATCGACATTGGCGATTGTGTCCAAAGGTTCGTATTCGACTTTGATTAGATCGAGAGCGTCAAACGCTGTGTCTTCGTCAATCGCAGCAACTGCGGCAACGGGATCGCCGATAAATCGAACCTTATCGATGCACAGTGCGTGTTCATCCTGACTGACAGGAAGAATCCCGTAGGGAATCGGCACGTCTTTACCGGTAATGACTGCGATGACTCCGGGAAGTTTCAAAGCACCGGAAACATCGATGCTCTTGATCAATGCGTGTGGAACGTGGCTTCGCAAAAGTTTTGCAAACAGCATTCGCGGAAGAATGACGTCGTCGGCGAATTTTGTCTGCCCGACGCACTTGGAGCGCGCGTCAACTTTGCGGAATGGCTTGCCTACGACTTTCAAATCTTTCTTATTCGCAGCCATAGAGCACCTCCGCGGCAACTTCAACATCTTCGTCGCGCAACCTGGCTGCGGCAAGCTCGACCGCTTCGTAGATCTTGATGTAGCCGGTGCATCGACAGAGATTACCTGCTAATGCCTCGCGTATTTCGTCACGAGTGGGTGCTGGGTTTTCCTTCAGCAGTTCTTTCGCTGTAAGCAGGAAACCGGGAGTGCAATAGCCGCATTGTGCAGCGCCAAGATCGGCGAAGGTTTCCTGAAGCGGATGGAGTTTGCCGCCTTCGGCCATTCCTTCAACGGTTGTGATTTCGCGATCTTCAGCATCAAGACCAAGCATTAAGCAGGACAGAACGGGAAGCCCATCGACAAGCACCGTGCAGGTGCCGCATTCGCCGAGCTCACAGCCGTGTTTTGTGCCGGTCAATCCCATATCTTCGCGCAAAACTTCGAGAAGGGTTTTGTGCGGCGCAAAAGCGACCTCTGCCGTTTCGCCATTTACATTGAATTGAATGTGAGCTTTTTGCATAATTGCATGCGCAATATATTACCTGTTGCATTTGCACGCAAGCGCATTATACTGCGCAGTGTGACGATGTCAAGGCGACGATATTTTGGGCCAAACCTCTGGCGGCGGTTTCCGAAGCCTCGTTCACGAGGCTTTCCCGAAGGGTTACTAGACCGCTCCTTTAGGAGCGGGTTGACCGGTCCGCTGTGGTGTTTAGCGCGCTTCAGCGTGCTTCCGTTTGTCGCTTTAGCCATTGTAATTGCTAAAGCAAGCTCACAAGGACGCTAAAGCGCCCTATGAAGAAGATCGGTCGCAATTACCCGGCTGTAAAACAGCCTGTCTGGTGGCCCTTCGGGAAAGCCACCTGAAAGTGGCTCAGCGGGGTGAGTTACCAAAGTGCGCAGATCAAAATGAAGAATCAATCGGAGAAAAACGCACTACTGAACCATATTGGCACTCATGTCCGGGCATTGCGGTTGGCTGAAAATTTGACGGTAAAACAGTTTGCCGCCAAATCGTCGTTGTCGCCCAGATTTATCAATCAACTGGAATCGGGGGAAGGGAATATTTCAATAGCCGGTTTGGCCAGGGTTGCCGCTGCGCTGTCGAAGCCATTGATAGAGATTATTCCGCCGCCTCCCGGCGATCACTCAGTTCGGGCAAGGACATGGCGACTGTTGTCCGAATGCGCCGATGACCAGTTACAGGAACTGAATCAATGGCTGGATGAAAGAAACCACAAAACAGCACTGCCGCGATTCATAGCCTTGATCGGTTTGCGCGGAGCAGGCAAATCGACTGTAGGTCCAATGCTGGCGAAAGGGCTCAAGACGGAATTTGTCGAATTGGACAAATGGATCGAAGAGGCTGCCACAATGCCGCTCGGCGAAATATTCACCACGCACGGAGAAGGTTACTATCGGCGGCTGGAACGGCAGGCTCTGTTGAAGTTGTTTTCATCTTCTGATGGTTGTGTGCTTGCTCCTGGTGGTTCGATTGTGACAGACCAGGAGAGTTGGGAAATGATCAAACAGCGGTGTTTTACCGTGTGGCTTCACGCTACGCCAGAAGAATTCATGCGGCGAATGCACAAACAGGGAGACACGCGCGCCATGCAGGGACGACCGCGAGCTATGGAGGAATTGAAGGATTTATTATCGCTTCGAGAGCCGCTGTACGCAGAATCACAGGTCTTTATAAAGACGACAAAAAAGTCGCCTGCGAAAATAGTCGAATTGATCATGCGTCAGGCAAAGCAGCGCTGATAACCGATGTTGATAACTCATGATTCGTTGACTTCAATCTTTGCCTATGTAAACTGTGCGAATCCCTGACGACAAGACGGAGGAATCGATGTCTATCAACTGGTCTGCAAATCAGCGTTACGCTAACAGTATTTTTGAAACGATCGGGCGGACGCCGCTAATTCGACTAAATCGCGTGGCTGGCAACGGCGCTGAGATTCTGGTTAAAGTCGAGTACTTCAGCCCGTCCGGCAGTCTCAAAGACCGAATTTATTACAACATGTTTACGCGCGCGGAAGAACGCGGCGATTTGCGACCGGGAATGACTGTGCTGGAATGCTCGACAGGCAACGCGGGTATAGCGTGTTCATTTGTGGCAGCCGTCAAGGGCTACAAATGCATCATCGTGATGCCAGAAGGTATGAGCGAAGAGCGCAAAAAGATGGATGTCGCCTACGGCACAGAGATGGCCTACACACCTGGCGGAGAATCGGACGTTGATCTTGCTCTGCAAAAACTGGAAGAGATTCGCAGCAAAGATCCGAGCAAATACTGGGTGCCTTCGCAATTTGACAACCCGGACAACATCGAAGCGCACTACCACACTACAGGTCCGGAAATCTGGGAGCAGACGTCGGGTGAACTGGATGCATATGTGGCGACTCAGGGAACGGGCGGTCAGTTGACGGGCATTGGCCGATACATCCGCGAGCACGACAAGAACGTGAAACTGTATGCGGCAGAACCGGCAGAGTGCCCATTGCTTTCGAGAAGAGAATGGGGCGAGCACAAGATCGAAGGGATTGGCGATGGATTTGTCCCGCGCGATCTGGATGTCAGCATATTGAACGGTGTTATTACTGTGACTTCAGACGAAGCCCTCTCAATGGCGCGACGACTAGCGAAAGAAGAGGGCATCTTTTGTGGGATCTCATCAGGAGCAAACGTTGTGGCTGCCCTGAAGCTGGCTAAGAGACACCCGGAGATGAAACTCATAGTAACGATGATCACAGATTCAGGCCAGCGGTATTTTTCGACGGAGCTTTGTGGTTCACCGAAACACGTTGAATCACCTGAGCGCGATCATCCGATGGATGAATATACGACGGAGCAGCTTAATAAATACCAGGGCAGTTGGGAAATCATCGATTAATTTCGACGGACGAAACGAATAAAGCTGTAGGGGCAGGGCTCGTCCCTGCCCGGATTGCCGCAGGCAATTAAACGTTTCATTACCGGCCGATTTCATCGTGCTTCGCACGATCCGGGCAGGGACGAGCCCTGCCCCTACATAATTAATGAACGCCACCGGTCTAAAATGTATAGAGTGTCTAAACGAGAGCGAGTTGAGTGCGACCGCGTACACTTGTCCAAAATGCGGCGGGAATCAAGATGTCGTATACGATTACGTTAAAATAAAAAATCTTTTCTCGCGCGAAACCCTTTCACAAAATCCTGATCGATCCATTTGGCGTTACAAAGCTCTCTTGCCGATTGATGAGAGTGTGGCGGTGCCACGTGTTCAAATTGGTTGGACTCCACTTTACTCCTATGAAGATTGGGCGAAAGATTTTGGAATCGGCAATCTGTTCATTAAAGACGACGGCCGAAATCCTTCCGCGTCTTTTAAAGATCGTGCAAGCGCCGTTGCAGTCGTCAAAGCTCAGGAAGCCAAAGCGAAATTCATCGCCTGCGCTTCAACCGGAAATGCCGCATCTTCGCTCGCATGCATATGCGCCAGCATTGGAATGCCGTCGTATATTTTCGTCCCGAAAACCGCGCCGGAAGCCAAGATTGCTCAACTGCTCGTCTTCGGAGCCAAAGTGCTGGCGATTGACGGGACTTACGACGAAGCGTTCGATCTTTGCATAAAAGCTTCAGAAGAGTTCGGCTGGTACTCGCGCAATACAGGTTTCAATCCATTTACTCGCGAGGGTAAGAAAACGGCCGCGTTTGAAATCGCTGAACAGTTGAATTGGTCCGTACCCGATTATGTGGTCGTTTCAATGGGCGACGGAAATATCGTCAGCGGTCTGCACAAAGGCTTTCGCGATTTGTTTGAGGTCGGGTTTATTGATCGAATTCCTAAATTGATCGGCGTGCAGGCGGAAGGAGCGATGCCTTTGGTAACTGCTTTCAATAACGCCTCGCCGATAAAGCCGGTGTCGACAAATACCTTTGCTGATAGCATTGCGGTTGGATTTCCGCGAGATGCAACGGCCGCGTTAAAAGCTCTGCGAGACTCCGACGGAAAAGCCATTGCGGTCAGCGACGATCAAATATCGGCTGCGCAAACTCTCCTGGCGCAACGCGGCGCAGTCTTTGCCGAGCCCGCCGCGGCAGCGGCATTCGCAGGATTTTTGAAGCTGGCGGACTCAGGGCAATTCAACTCTCGCGATAACGTCGCTATCGTAATTACGGGAAACGGTCTGAAAGATATTAAGAGCGTGCTGGGCCGAATTTCGCCTCTTCCTATAATCTCTCCTGACATCGAATCGGTAAAAGATTATATTAATCGATGATGAGAACCATAATAAAGAACGCTGCATCGATTCTAACGATGAACCCATCGTCAATGCGGATCGACGGCGGCTATGTTGTAATCAAAGATACACAAATTGCTGCGGTCGGCAGCGGCGACCCGGATAAAGACTTAATTGATGGCGCAAACGTTATAGATGCCAGCGGCAAAGTCCTTCTGCCGGGGTTGGTGAACACTCATCATCACATGTACCAGACACTTACTCGCGCAGTACCTTCGGTACAGAATGCAAAGCTGTTTGATTGGCTGAAACGTCTTTACCCCATCTGGGCGAAAATTGGCGATGAAGGGTTCTATTACGGCGCGCTGATCGCAATGTCAGAGATGATGCTGTCTGGATGCACGACCACAACGGATCATCAGTATTTGTTTCCTAAAGGGACAGGCAAGATACTGGACGCGCAGATCGAGGCTGGTCGTCAGATTGGAATGCGGTTTCATCCTACACGCGGCAGTATGAGTTTGAGTGAGAAGGATGGTGGACTGCCACCGGATTCCGTTGTTCAGGACGAAGACGAAATTCTCGCCGATTCAGAACGCGTGGTAAAGCAGTATCACGATCCGAATCCAGGAGCGATGACGCGAATCGCGCTTGCGCCGTGTTCGCCTTTTTCTGTGACTCAAGGATTAATGAAGAAGACGGCCGACCTTGCGCGGAAACTCGGTGTCCGGCTTCACACTCATCTGGCGGAAACGAAAGACGAGGAACAGTACTGTTTGGAGTTGTTCGGCCGAAGACCGGTCGATTATCTTGAAGACAATGATTGGATGTCAGGCGATGTTTGGCTTGGGCATGGAATATTTTTTGATGACGAAGAGGTGAAGCGGCTCGGGCATCACCACATGGGGATTGCACATTGTCCATCGTCGAACATGAGGCTGGGCTCTGGTTTCGCGCGAGTCAATGACTTATTTAAAGCTGGCGCATATGTCGGGCTTGGCGTTGACGGCAGCGCGTCAAACGATTCGTCGCATATGCTGGGCGAAGCACGCCAGGCAATGCTGCTGACGCGAGTCAAACACGGCGCAGATGCAATGACGGCGATCGATGCGCTGCGCCTCGCGACAGTAGGCGGCGCACAATGTCTCGGTCGAGATGATATCGGAAGCATCGAGGTCGGCAAAGCTGCGGACATAGCGATATTTGATCTCTCAGATGTTGGGTTCAGCGGTAATTGGGATCCTGTCGCGGCGTTGTTGTTTTGCCAGTCGACGCGAGTATCTACGTTGATCGTTAATGGCAGGGTGGTCGTTGACAACGGCCAGCTTCTGACGATTGATTTAGACGATGCGCAGCAAAAACATAGAAGCATTTCCGAAAAGCTGAGATAATCTGCGAATAGTATGCTGCTGAAAAACGCAACTTGTGTAACGTTCGATCCGCAGAAGGTATTCAAGGCCGATCTTCAGATCGAAGGTGGCAAGATCACGGCCGTTGCGCCGGCTATAAATGCAAAAAATCAAAAAGGGAATTACGATCTTAAAGGGAGACTGCTCCTTCCAGGATTTGTTTGTGCACATACCCATCTTTATTCAGCGCTGGCGCGAGGAATGCCGGGACCGGAAACGCCACCCACGGACTTTAAACAAATATTAGAAAAGGTCTGGTGGAAACTGGATGCGGCTCTTGACGAACCGATGATTCGGGCATCTGCCCTGGTCGGAGCTATAGAGGCGGTTAAAGCCGGAACTACGACTTTGATTGATCACCATTCGTCGCCCGGATTTATTCGTGGATCGCTCTCCGCAATCGACAATGTGTTGGAAAATGTCGGATTGCGACGAGTGGTCTGCTACGAGATCACGGATCGTGGTGGAGACCTTGCGCTCCACGAAATGTTGAAAGAGTCCAATGATTTTCTTGAAACGAAACGACCTCCTCTTTCAAAAGCTATGGTCGGTGCGCACGCTCCGTTTACATTGAGCGATCCGACAATGGAACGATGCGGCCACCTGGCCGCAAAGTTTGACTGTGGTGTGCACATTCATTTGGCAGAGGACGGAACCGATCCTTACGAATCGCAAATGTATTTCAGCGTGCTGGTGACAGAGCGACTTCGTCGCGCGGGATTGCTCAATTCAAAATCGATCCTGGCACATTGTGTTGGCCTGGGTGCGGTAGATCGCGCAGCTATTATAGAAGCAGGAGCGTGGATGGTTCATAACCCAAGATCGAATATGAACAACCGGGTTGGCCGGGCACAGGTCGAGGCTTTCAACAAATCCGCGACTCTGGGGACGGACGGCATCGGCGCTGATATGCTGGAGGAACTGAAAACTGCTTATTATCGTGGTCACGAGGAGACCGGTTCAGACGCGACAACTTATTTGCGAATACTTGCAAATAATCACAGACTGGCTGCGGCGATATTCGATCAGCCGATTGGAAAGATCGAGGTTGGCGCTCCTGCAGATTTGATTGTACTGGATTACGATTCGCCGACGCCGTTGACGTCTGAAAATCTGCCGTGGCACGTGGTTTTCGGCTGGTCGTCAGCTTTGATCGATTCAGTGATGATTGGTGGTAAATGGATAATGCGAAAACGGCGCTTCGTTTCCGTTGATGTCGAAAGGGCATACAGAGAGGCCAGAGAACAAGCGGATCGTCTTTGGTCAAAACTGTAGGGGCAGGGCTCGTCCCTGCCCGGATTGCCGCAGGCAATTAAATCGCTATTAGCCAAACATTTCATCGTGCTTCGCACGATCCGGGCAGGGACGAGCCCTGCCCCTACAATATGGGGAATATGGCCGAAAGAATTCTTTTGCGTGGCGGCGAAGTTATTGATGGCAGCGGTTCACCGGCCTTTAAGGCTGATTTGTTGATCGAAGGCGATAGGATCGCTGATGTTGGTCTCAATATCAGCAATGAAAGCAGTAGGGCGATCGATTGCTCTGGCAAAACCATCACCCCAGGCTTCATTGATATGCATAGCCACTCGGACCTGAAGCTGTTTGTCGATCCACAGATACCGCAGAAGATTCGACAAGGAGTAACAACAGAAGTTTTGGGACAAGATGGAATCTCTGTGGCTCCAGTTTTAAGCGACAGACGATTATCGCGGAGAGCAGCACTGGCCGGGCTTCTGGGCGATCCGCGGATTGAATGGCGTTGGAATTCGATTGGCGAATACCTTTCGGCTCTGGATGGAAAGACTGCAACCAACGTTATGACGTTGATCCCGCACGGCGCTGTCAGAGACTGCGTGATCGGACCTGACGACCGACCGGCAACGGAGTCCGAAGTCAAAGAGATGGTTAAGCTGGTCGAGAAATCCCTGGTAGAAGGAGCGGCCGGAATCTCTACCGGATTGATTTATCCGCCTTGTTGTTACGGCACAAAGGAAGAACTGATCGAGCTCTGCCGTCCGGTCGCCGCAGCCGGTCGATTCTTCGTCGTACATATGCGCAGCGAGAGCGATTTCATCGAACGCGGACTGGAAGAGGTAATGGACATATCCCGAGCTTCCGGCGTTCACCTGCATGTCTCGCATGTAAAGATTGCCGGACGAAATAACTGGTCAAAACTTAATGATATCGTTGCGCAAATGGAGCGCTTCGTCGATTCAGGCGGGAAATTGAGCTGCGATCAGTATCCGTATCTTGCTGGCAGTACTTTGTTGTCGGCCGTATTACCTCCTTGGGTACATTCAGGTGGCGTTGAAAAAGCGCTGGAAAGGCTCTCGTCAAAAACTCTGCGTCAGAAAATGCGCGAAGAGATGCTGGAAACCGGTCCTTGTGAATGGGACAACTTTTATAAGTTCTCCGGTCCGGAAGGCATCTTTATCACCGATGCCAAGCTGGATGAGCATCGTTCCTGCATTGGTAGAAACCTTTCCGATCTTGGCGCGGAATACAATGCCGAACCAATAGAGTTCGCCTTTGACTTTCTGCAAAAAGAAAAAATGGCGGGATCAATGGTAGCTTTCAGCCAGTGCGAAGAAGTTGTGCAGCGTTTCCTGCGAATGCCGTTCACATCGATCTGCACGGATGGTCTGCTGGGGGCGAAACCGCATCCTCGCGTCTATGGCGCATTTCCAAGAGTTTTGGGACGGTATGCTCGCGAGCTCAACACGATCACCTTTACAGATGCCGTTCATCGAATGACCGGATTGGCGGCGTCGTTGCTCGGGCTCAGCGACCGCGGACTCGTTCGCGCCGGAATGAAAGCCGATCTGGTGGTCCTGGATCCGAGGACCGTCATTGATAAGGCCACTTATGAGGAGCCTGCTCAATTCCCCGTCGGCATCGACTCTGTATTTGTTAATGGTCATCCAGCGTTTGAAAATCGGACTCAGTCAAATTCATTTTCTGGCAGGGCATTGCGCAACTAAGGGTATTCCCTTACTTTCCTTCCACTATCATGGCGGTTTATAATCGCTCTATCGATCAATCAGCTTGTGTCCGATACACTTGAAGATATGACCCCCGACGGAGCACAGGGCAGGTATGAGCGAATTGGAATTAACCTCGGAATCAGAGCGCCACGAGAAGGCTATAGGATATTTTGAATCGGCCTATAAACTTCAAATGGCCGGCCAATTAGATACGGCGGTGCTCTTGTACTCCAAATCGATTGACGCCTATCCTACTGCAGAGGCATATACCTTTCGGGGCTGGACATACAGCATGATGGGCCGGCTGGATGAAGCCATTCAGGAATGTTATAAGGCCATTGAGGTCGATCCCAGCTTTGGCAATCCATATAACGATATTGGCGCATATTTGATCGAAAAAGGTCAGCACGACGAGGCTATTCCGTGGCTGGAACGCGCAACGAAGGCCGAGCGTTATGATAACTATCACTTTGCCTACTTTAATCTGGGTCGCGTATTTGAACACAAGTATGACTTGCTGAAAGCAATTAAGTATTATTCGAAGGCAGCCGAAATCGAGCCTCGCTATACACTTGCCTTGAAAGGTATTCGGAGATTGCAGACGAAGCTCAATTGATTATTATGGCTTCCATGATTTCCGCAAAAGATGTCCTTGATCTCAATGAGCGGTTTTACCGCGCTCTTGAACAAAACGACCTCACCGCGATGGAAGCCATCTGGTCGCACGACGATCACGTCCGTTGCGTGCATCCTGGCTGGGCGATGCTGGTCGGCTGGGAGGAAGTGCGAAAGAGCTGGCGCGATATTTTTGAGACTGACACTACAATGAAGTTCGTAATCACCGACATTTCGTCATTTTCTGACGGAAATCTCGCCTGGGTTACGTGTACTGAGAATATTACCACCATCTCTGAAGCCGAAATGGGTGTGGCGGCGGCACAATCGACAAACATATTTCGGCGGATAGATGGCCAGTGGAAAATGGTGATCCATCACGCTTCGCCAGTCCCAACCACCGTGATCGACCACGAGGACTCGAGGATTGCGTGAATATTTTAAATGGCCATAGGTAAGTCAATCATCTGTTGTAGTTGTGGTATTTGTTGGAAAAATTCACGAAGGCAGGAAAAATCCACCACCAAAACTGTACTCTTAAGCATTTTGGTGTACGTATCGCAGACGTATACCGTCGTGCAGATTAGTACCACGACTTTCCCGGCCACTGGTGTAATCCTCTGAAACCCGTGCAGTTAACGCCTATCGGTGGATATGTTCTTTCGAACAGCTCTTGAACTCGAGAATTCGCTGAAAGAGTCCCTCAGTCACGAAAGATGGGTGACGCAGTGGAATAATCAGAATTAAAGTTGGTAAAACCTTTATAAACGCCGCTGACCCATAATATCCCACTCAGTTGTACCGAAATTGCAATTAAATGCTCTGCTCGTTTCTAAGATCACCAACGGTTCGGTCGTGGTCAGGGTTCGCTAAAGTCTTTGGCGAACAGGTTATTCCCCCATACGGGTATGGAATTTGCAACATTTAATCATTCGAGGGTTTTGCCCCAATGATTATTGTAACGAAACGTTAGGAGTTTTATGGAAAACGTTATTACCGATCATCAGGCAGCGGAAACCGATATGAGGGAGCAAAATTCTCCTTCGGACGCCCTTCAGGCACATCAGCAGAACACAATTGAATTGAAAGAACCGGAAACAGGGAATCTGCTTCGGGTTTTTGCAATTGATTGTTGTCCGCACGTGGTAAAAGCGCTGAGCGAAGCACCCCACGCGCAACTGATATCAGTCACTTCGCAGGAAAACGAAAAGCTGAATACGGGCAACGAGAAGATATCGTTGATAGTAGTCGGCATCAGTCGTTTTCCGGTTCGTCGCATGTTTATTAGCGAGCTCAGGCGAATATATCCCGAAACACCGATGCTGTTGTTACGCAAACAGCAGGTCGAAGGAATGGGTGAAAAGACAGAGAAAGTTCTGGGCGAATTCCTGTTGAGCAGTCAGGCGACTGAGCAGGACCTGGAAACAATCCGAACTGTTCGGGGGCTGCTGCCGATCGAACCGTGCGCCTGCATGGAAAAACCGCAAAATTCAGAGATAGTTAAAGAAGCGATCCGCGTAATAACGTCGCAATACTCTGATCCGGATCTCAATCTTGAAAAAGTAGCCGACCAATTGCCCGTCAGCGCGGCGCAGCTTTCCAGAATCCTTAATCATGAAGTGGGAATCAGCTTCAGACAGTTACTGCAGCAAACCAGAATTGAAGAAGCGAAACGCATGCTGGCTACACACAAATACAGTATTAAACAGGTTGCGTATTCGGTAGGGTTTTCAGACAGTCATTATTTTTCGCGTTGTTTTAAGAAAGTAACTGGTTACAAGGCCAGCGAATTCACGCAGCGCGTCAGCTCGCTGTAAATACTTCAAGAAGAAGCGGGGACACGGAGAAGCGGAGACTTTTCTCCGCTTCTCCGTGTCCCCGCTTCGCTGCGTCTTCTTTGGCTTCCTTCTAATTCCAACCTGATGAGTACGCCAAAAAACCGATCTACGCGATGGCGGAATATAGTTTGCACCTTCACCATTTAGCCGCGTCTGACCAGCTAAAACAGTGCGAAAATCGCACAGTGTTTTTCAGATCGCAGTTTGAAACAGAGCATACGGAGGGGTGTTATGTCTCCAATTACTGGCGCTGGGGCAGTCAGTTTGAATCCGGAAATGCGCAGTCCACGGACTGAAGCGTTTGAGCAGCAGCTTTTTGCCAGGATTGTTGGGCAGGATGATGCCGTGAGGCAAGTTGCTCGTTTCTACCAGATTCACCAGGCAGGTCTGTCGCAGGCGGGTCGGCCAGTGGGCGTCCTTCTATTTTTAGGACCGACCGGATCAGGAAAAACACGCGTCGTCGAGGCTGCCGCTGAGGTTCTGTTTCAAAATCCTCGAGCAATGATCAAAATCGATTGCGCTGAATACCAGCAAGGACACGAAATCGCTAAGTTGATCGGCTCGCCACCTGGCTATCTTGGCCACTCTGAAACGGCGCCGTTGTTAACCCAGGAAAACCTAAACCGATTTCACGCTCCGGAAACCAAACTGACACTGCTTCTCTTTGACGAAATAGAAAAATCCAGTGACACACTGTGGCAATTACTTCTTGGTATTTTTGACAAAGCAACGCTAACCCTCGGAACTAATCAGCGCGTCGATTTTTCGCGTTGCCTGATTTTTTTGACCAGCAATCTTGGTGCGCGGGAAATGGCCGAATTTGTGTCAAAGGGAATTGGTTTTTCGCCCGGGGCAATTAAGGGCGCATTGACGGCTAACGTACAAAAGAAACTTCAAAGTACTGCTGTGCAATCGGCGGCCAGAAAATTTACGCCTGAGTTCATGAACAGAATAGATCAAATAGTGGTTTTCAAATCGCTTCAGGAAAGCCAGCTCAGAGAAATCCTGGAGATAGAACTGCGTCTGCTGCAGATTCGCATCAATCGATCCAGCGAGTGTAAATTCTCTTTCCGGTGTACAGATTCGGCCAAGCGACTTTTATTGACTGATGGACTGGATATCAGATACGGCGCACGACATTTGAAGCGCAGCATCGAGCGGCATCTGGTGTTGCCGTTCGCAAATCTTATCGCGAGTAAGCAAATAAAGAGCGGCGATGCTCTTCTGGTAGATCAGGCGCACGACACTTCAGAGTTAGTTTTCTGTAAAGATAAAGATATGCCAGCCTATCGACGAGAGGAAAATTTCGGCTACGATCTGTTTTATAGGGGCTTGTCGTTTTAGATGTCAGTCAACCCAGTCGCCCACGATTTGGGAGCTGGAGGTGATACTGTGTACGACAAAAAACTAAAACATTTCGACGCAATACCAATCGAGCGAAGCTTCCGTTGTCATCCCATTTTTGACCGTGGGAAAGTCCATTGGAATTGGAATCCCTTTGTTCTTGGCCACGTTGCATAACCGATTCAGGATGTGCTCCCACATTCCCTGAGCCTCGTCGGTGATTGAATCCAGTTGCATCAACTCGTCTTCGATTTCGGTAATCATGCGGCGCTCCGTTGGGCTCAGGCACAATTTAGCTTCCGCGTAAAAATCGATAAAGTTGCTCGCCTTACTTATTGTTGTTGTTTGAAACGGGGACATGAAGATTTCCTTTCTAAGAATCTTTTACGTTTCTTCTGTTGTGTTATCGTCGTTATGAATTAGAAAAGCAGGGAGAAAAAGGTTTATCCACATAATTGCGACACAAGATCATTTAGAAGCAGATCTTTAAAGGCGTCAGCATCTTTCCTGAGTTGAAATTTATATCCTGGACGTTAGAAGCTTGCGCAGTATGCAGCAAAACTCTGGGTTATGATTTACCAAAGTGGCAGTCTGACTTGCAATAGGGTGTTTTCCCCTTGGCGGGAATACTTCACCAATTATGCGGAATTCCATCGAATTTGTTTCAATGTAGAACAGCGGAGCGGAAAGAGTGGGCGGCCAGATTGGCCGCCCGGATTGATCGGCTCTAGTTATTGTGATCAGTTTGATCGTTATTTTCCAACTCGCCATCCTGGCGTCTTTGAGGTCGCTCTGGTTGCCCTGCGCCAAGATTGTTGTAATTTAATGCAGCATTAAAGAGCAGGAAGAAGCTGCCCTGAGTCTGGTGTCGCCACATTGGATTATTGGCGAACATCACGACGTGACCTTGTCCAACAGGAACGTCGACCACTGCTGGTCGTCCGGCTAATTCATTTCCGCCCGCAAGCTCGCCGCTGATCAGCAGGTTATTCACGTCAGGCGAAAAACGCAGGACGACACGACTTCGAGGTGCGTTTGCTCCACCGCCAAATCCACCGTTTTCGTCGGGTGTCGGAAGTGCGCCGCCACCTCGACCACCGCCAGCTTGGGTACCTTGTGAAGTCGGGCGCTGTGGCATTGCCTGGACCGTGTCCGGATCGTTGAGCGAGCCGCGGCCTGACGGACGATTGGCGCTCCCACCGCCAGGACCACCTGCGGCACCACCGCCACCGCCTCGACCACCGCCACCACCTGCACCGCGGCCACCACCTCCGCCGAATCCGCCCGGACCTCCGGCCTGAAGCAACGGTGCCTGGCTGAAGTAGACTGGAACGGTCTCGTCATAACCGTAGGCTATTGGACTCTTCCTGTCGGCGAATACAGCATTAAAGACCGATCCCCGTGCCTGCAAGGCCTGTGATTGCTGAACGCTGACGCCGGCAGTGATGCCATAGTCAATCGGAATTTCAGCGATGTTTCCGATGGTGATGAATAACCCGCCGCTTTGGACAAATTTTTGGAGATTAGCGACGCCGGTCAATTCCATACCGCCGCGCATATCGTCAGTTTGATCGGGCGTTAACCCGTAATTCGGTGTCAGGTCTGACTGTTTCCACGGGATTGGGCTTCCTCCAACACGTGACGAACCATTGACGATTGTCTGCGCAGTGCCTCCCACGGGCGGAAAGATGATCACATCGAATTTGTCTCGAAGATTCGGCGTATCTCTGAGGGTGTGATCGGAGATATAAGTATATGGAATCTTGTAATGATCGAACTCGATTCGATACCAGCCTTCGTTCTGAGTGTTGGTCCAGGTATGGACGATAGCGATCCTTGGAACGGCCAGTTCGTGGGTTTTGACTTTCGGCAGATCGTCGACGGCCAGTGCCATAACTCCGGCCGCGGTCACTGCCTCATCGACTCTCTTTCTGACGTCTGAAGGATTACCTTCTGTCTTTATGATGAACGAACCCGCGTTGAATTGTTTGTCGCCGATCTTAAATGAATCTTCGGCCGCTTCAATCTTGAGATCTTTCAATTGGAATCGAAGAGGCATCAGCGTGTTATCGGTGTTGTGATTAATAATGTATCCAGCAGTTGACGCTGAGCCGGTGATGCCGCCTTTGATTACGACATCCTGAGCGATTAATGTCATCGGAACTTCGAGGATGCTTTGATCCGTTACGCGAACAGTCTTAACGTTGCGCATCGCGCCAATCGTCCAACCGGTATCGTCGTATGGTCGCGGATCGTTCGAATTGAAATACTGAGTGTCCATCAGCATGTCTGCCATGCGTGAATAAGGCTGATCCATCCTGATGATGTATGAGCCGGCCGGATATTTCGTACCGTTAGCAGTGAA
>Ga0070741_10001905_pt1 | contig 59263 bp, 64 predicted proteins | sample Coa_R1_4_FD_66440 | JGI IMG/M metagenome (GOLD analysis project Ga0070741, IMG submission 66440) | Surface soil microbial communities from Centralia Pennsylvania, which are recovering from an underground coalmine fire - Coalmine... | ecosystem: Environmental > Terrestrial > Soil > Unclassified ...
CCCGGAAGGTGGCGTCGCCGAAGGCGAACACGCCGCCGTCGGAGGCGACCATGTAGTAGCCGTTGCCCGAGGGGGTGGCCACGGAGCTGCGGATGGCGCCGTTGAGGGCCTTGCCGGCCAGGTCGCCGAAGCTCTTGGCGTCGCCGAAGGTAAAGACCCGGCCCTTGGTGGTGAAGATCCAGTAGCCCTTGCCCGACGGGGTCGGCGACAAGCTGGTGACCTTCTCCCCGGCGCCGAGCTGGGCCGGAGTCACCCCACCGGCGGCCACAGCGTCGCCGAAGGCATAGACGTCCCCGGCGTCGTCGACGATCCAGTACCCGGCAGCCGACGGGGTCGGTTCGATGTGGACGGCCTTGGCGCCGGCCGGCAGCGCGGCGCTCGGGTCACCGAGCGTCTTGGCATCACCGAAAGCGAAGACCTTGCCGTCCTGGCCGAGCATCCAGTACCCAGACCGGCCATTGCCGCCGGCGGCCTGACCCGGGGTGCCCGGGGCACCAGACGTGCCGGGCTGGCCCCTGGCCGGGGTGCCACCACCGGCGCTGGCCCCGGGGGCGTGGGCGGCGTCGAAGATGACCCGGATGCGGTCGTCCTTCTGGTCGGCGACGTACAGGTTCCCGTCCTTGAGCAGCAGGTCGTGCGGCCAGTTGAGCTGGGCCTGGAGCGCCGGGGTCGGGCCGGGGTCGCCGGTGATCCTGCCCCGGCCGTTGGCCACGCCCGTGCCGGCGATGGTGTCGATGTTGCCCTGGGGATCGATCCGGCGGACGCGGGCCCCGAGGGTCTCAGCGATGTAGATGTTTCCCGCGGCGTCGGCGATGATGCCCCGCGGCCCGTTGAGGTGGGCGTTGATGGCCGGACCGCCGTCACCGGACGAGTCGCCCGTCAACGTCGAGCTGGTGCTGCCGGCCGGGGGCCCGGCCTGGGCGGCGGCCACGTCGCCGGCGATGGTGTGGATGATCCCGTCCGGCGTGATCTTGCGGATCAGGTTGTTGTCGGTGTCGGAGACGAGGATCGAGCCGTCAGGCTCGACGAACATCCCCTTGGCGCTGTTGAGGTTGGCCTGGTTCGCCGGCCCACCGTCACCGCTGAAACGCTTGGACTGGATCGTCCCGGCGACGGTCTTGACGACCAACGGGTTGGCCTTCAGATCGATCGAGCGGATCATGTTGTGGGACGTGTCGCAGAAGTAGAGGACGTCATTGACGACCATCATCTGCTTCGGGTCCTGGATACCGGCCTGCGCCACAGCCACGTTGTCGCCCGGCGCCGTGGTCTTGAGCCCCGTACCGGCGAAGGTCGTGATCGTCCCCGACGTGTCGACCTTGCGGATGCGGTTGTTCTGGCTGTCGGAGACGTACATGTTGCCCTGCGAGTCGAACGCGATGCCGTGGGGCTGATCGAAGCTCGCCTTGATGGCCGGGCCGCCGTCGCCGCAGTTGTTGCCCGCCGAGTAGGTGCAGGGCAGGGGTTTGCCGTTGGCGTCGGCGGCCGGGGTACCGGCCACGGTGGTGATGATGCCGTTGGTATCGACCTTGCGAATCCGCTCGTTGAGCGAGTCGGTGAAGTAGAGGTCGCCGGCGCTGTCCCAGGTCATCGCCCGGGGGTCGTAGATCTGGGCCTGGCCGGCCGGGCCTCCGTCGCCGGAGAACCCGCCCTGGGAGAAGTTCTGGGTCGAGCCGGCGAAGGTACGCATCGTGCCGGCCGGATCACCAGGGTCGGCGTGAGCCGCGCTCAACACTGATCCGCCAGCGAGGGGAAGGAACGTGAGCACTGCAGCGGCGATCCAGCGCCTGGCTGGCGTGCCGTACCGTCCGGAAAACAGAATGAGCTTCACGGGGACTCCTCGGGGGGTAAGCACGCGAAAAGAAGGGCGTGACGGCAACAACTTCTTCCCCGCCGGGACGAGTTCCTTCCTGTCGTAAAATCCGTGACCGATTTTGCTGAATCCCACGATCCACTTTCAAAGATGGACCTCAAGCTGAGCACATGACATCGCTGGACAGTCAGCGCAAATGCTAACAGAACCTTCCGAACCTGAACGCTGACGGCGGGCATAATACTTTCTTCATATCGCCGAGCGTACGCTCTGTTGCAGCAAATGATCGCCAACAACAAATCTTGATGTCGATGTATCGGTGTTGCAGCTCAAGAATCACTGGTCATCTTCCTTTCCGTTAATGCCTCCACCGATTCGGCTGAGTGCCGCAAGCCGTCGGTGGTGCCACCAGGGCCGCCCGGAATCGGCTCTGGTCCGTCCAGCCGGGAGCATCGGGAGCGAGCCGGCGGACGGGGAGCGGGGGCTCCGGTTGCCCGGCCCGGCAGCCGGAGCCCCGCCGTTCCTCCCGCTCCGGCGAACGGCCGTCTGCCACTGCACGCTCCCCGGAGAACCCGGGCCCGTGCAGCTCCGTGGCGACCCGGTCAGCGCCCCGTCAGCCGGCGATCCAGGGTCCGTCCGATTCGTGTCGAATTGAGATCGGAGGCTCCGTGTCGCCCGCCGAGAAAAGGACCGCCGGTGAAGAAGACCGTTGCGCTGTTCGCCCTGGCAGGCATCAGCCTGGCCGGCTGTAGCGGCTCGTCGGCCAGGAGGGCCGCCGCCGTGACGCCGGGCATCGAGGCGTCGACGACATCGACGACCGTGTCTCTCGCCGACCTGGGCAAGCGATACGACGCGGCAGTTGCCCCAATCAATGCGGCGATCGCGACGTTCAACTCGAAGTACTCCAAGCTTGGCCCGAGCGCCACGGCAGCGGCGGTTGCGGACATCGCCGAACCGGTGGCCAAGGCGTTCCAGGCCGCGGATCAAGCGCTCCTGCACATCCCCTGGCCGGACCGCCTTCACCAGGAGGCAATCGCCGTCGTGGCCGCCGACAGCATCGCGACCGGGGACCTCAACGGCGTCCGGGGCCAGAAAGCGTTCAGCGCCAGCACATTCATCCAGCAGTTTGCTCGAGATCTGGGCAGAGGCCACGCCGCGGTGAGAGCTCTTCGGGCTGATCTCGGGATGCCAGTGGCGGCGCCGTAACAACTCCGACTCCGGGGCTGCATGTCGCTCAAACTCAATGCTTCACAGCCGGAAGGCCGACCGTAGAGTCGGCGACGTCTGCGCCGCAGCCAGCAGCGGCAGGCCGAGCAGTTCCTCGGTCGTGCGCAGCAACGCGTAGTGGTCAACTGCAAGGGAGGAAACCAGGCCCGGTGGCGTCGTCGGGCTGATGACGATGTTCGGCATCGGGGTCGACTCGTCCCAGACGACGAAGACAGCCGTGTTCCCCGACCGGTAGCCGGGACTCTCCAGGATGTGGGGAAGCCAGTGGGCCAGCCAGCGATCACCTGAGGCGGCCGGACAATCATGGCCATCGTCGCAGATGTTCGGTACGACAAAGGCGAAGGTCGGGAGCCGATCGGCGTCGAGATCGGAGAGGAACGGCTCACTGGCGCTCGTGCTCAATGAGACATCGTCGGCCAGGCAGGCGGCACGGTCGCCGGGCCCCACGTAGTAGGCGGCGGGGTTGTGCTTCACCGCGTACGTCCCCTGCGCCGCACCGGCACAGTTCGTCGGCATGTTCTCGACATAGCTTCGTTCCGTCCCACCGGCCGTCCGGACCTGCCGGAAGAGGTTGTCGGCGGTTATCCGGTGCGTGGTCGGACCGGCATCGTCGGCGATGCCGTAGGTCTGTCCTGACGTGGCGCCGAGATAGTTCGGAAGCGACGGACTTCCTACCTGTCGGTAGGCGCGATCGGTGCCGCACTGCCGGGCCAACGCGGTCTCGTACGGGGCCGAGGCGTTGCCGATTACGTCGCCGTAGGTTCTGTTCTCCATCCAGATCCACACCACATGGGCGTACCGGGCCGGGGCGCCTGCTCGGAAGCCGCACGGTGATCCGGTCGGCGGCCGGGCGATCGGCGGCGCCGCTGGCGCGGTCGAGGACGTCGTCGGCAACGTGGCCAGCGGGTGGGTCGTCGCCATCGTCGACGGCGTCGCAACCGCGCCAGACGCCACCGTCCGATCGTGACGACCGCCCGCCGTGGAGCAACTAGTCGCCAGCGTCCCAACAACGAGAACGACGCCGGCGAACAGCCGGCGCCGATGAGCCGTCAACCTCGACCGGGCTCATCCGCCGGGTGGACGTCGCACTTCGACGGCCAGGTAGCCGACGAGGACGGCAATGGCGACTGCGAGCACGACGCTCACAAGGCCGGTGCCCACGGCGAGCCCGCCCCGGGCATGCGACACTCCGATCCAGTCGGCGAAGGAAGCTCCGAGCGGCCGGGTCACCACGTAGGCGAACCAGAAGGCGAAGACCCCGTTCAGCCGGAAGTAGCGGTAGCCGATGGCCGGGATCAGCATCACCGTCGCAAAAAGCACCCCCGAGGTGAGATACCCGAGGTTGACCGCACGGGCCGTGAGGTCGCCGGTGGCGGTCCCGAGAGCGAAGGTCGCGCCGACCGTCGTCCAGTAGAACACTTCTCGGCGGACTGTCGTGATGCTATGGATCGACAGCGTCTTTTCGCTGCGCTGCCAGGCGATGAAGACCCCGGCGAGGACCACGGCGTAGAACGCCGCTGACGCGACGTACGGAATGCCGAAGCCGACGTGGAGGATGTCAGCCGCCATCGTCCCGAATATGCTCACCATCACCACGGTCAGCCAGTAAACCCCGGCCACGTACCGTTGGACCCGGGCCTGCAGCGCCAGAGCGATGGCGAAGCCGACAGCGCCGACGGCCACGGCGACGTAGGGACTGAAACGGTGAACGAGGTAGTCAGAGGTCGTCTCGCCCATCCCCGTGCTGAGCACCTTGGCGATCCAGAAGACGGCAGTCACCTCGGGAACCTTGCTCAGAACCACCTGCGCCTGCTGACCGGGAGAACCAGTCTCGGGTGGGCGATCGACGATGTCACGTCCCGGCCCGAGCGGGACACGCCGACGAAGCGCTGTAGTCATGCGGACACTGTGCGTGGTAAGCGGTGAGTCGCCGATGAAGGGCGCCGGTCGAAGACTGGTTGAGGGGCGGCGACAGTCACGGTCGGCGCTATCGCCGGATTCGTCCCATTTGACGCGAGGAAGTGATCGGTCCCCATGGACCTCCATCGTCTCCGTGACCGGATGCGGCTCGTCACCGCCCCCAGACTGCCGCTGGCTGCAGCCGTACGACCCGCCGCTGCTCGCCGCCACCCTGGCCGTCGTCGCCGTTGCCGCGGGCTGGCGGGGTGTCGACTGGCCGGCCCAGATGTACCCGGTGCAGCTCGTCCGAACTCACGGCCTCATCAGCTTCGACGTGTCGTGGTACGGGGAGGCACTTCCCCTGGCCTACAGCGTCCCGTTCCCGGCGCTGGCCGCCGCGGCCGGCTTGGGGGTCGTCGCCGTCGTCAGTGCCGCCACGGCCACCCGGGCTAGTCCGCCTCGGCCTGGGAATCTACGCCGAGGCGGCCATCGGCGCCTTCGTGATCCCGACCGCCGCCGGCGACGCGATGACCCGGCTCGGAACCTACGCCGGCGTCCTCATCGTCGTGGCATGGCGGCCTCGCTGCGCACGGCCGTCCTCATCCCCCGATCGTGGCGCTGATGTGGCAGTGGAGCCCCGCCGCGGGGCCATCACGACCGCCGCCGCCAATCCGTCCAGCCACCCGGCCTACTCCACACCGCTCGTCGGCGAACTGCACCAGATCAGCGCCGATCCGGTCCAAATCGAGATCCCCTTCACCGCCGAACACTAGGAAGTCGCCTTCGTGGCTCCGACGGTGAACCTGGCTCGAGCAGGGCCGCATCCCGATGCTGTCGTGTGGATGGGGACCAGCACGAGGGAAACGGCCGCCGGGAAGTACGACGCGCTGTTCGGCCAGCGGGCCGACGCAACCCGGGCCCTCGGTAAGCCCGTGTTCCTGCGCTGGTTCTGGGAAATGGACGGGCTACGCCCCGCCAAGAAGAAGGCCGCCGGGTCGCGTGCCGAGTACATCGCGGCCTGGCGCCACCTCCACGACCTCTTCACCGCCCACGGTGCCACCAACGCGGCGTGGATCTGGTGCCCGGTCTCGCTCCACTTCTACACCGGCACCGCCCAGCCGTTCTCCCCGGCGACGACGTCGTCGACTGGATCTGCGCCGACGGGTACAACTGGGTTCCGGGCAAGCCCAACCGCCCTACGAAGCCTTTCAGCGCCTCTTCCAGGCCTTCTACGACTTCGGTGCCGAGCACTCCAAGCGCCTCATGGTCGGCGAAACCGGCGTGCAGGAGAACAACCCCGGCGACAAGGTGAAGTGGATCGACGCCTTGCACGAGTCGGTGAAGCGCCACGATCCCAACGTGGAGGCGTTCGGGGGCCAACGGCAACTACGACTGGCGGCTCAGCTCCTCCAGCGCGGCGGTCGACGCCTTCAAGTCCATGGCCCTCGACCCGTACTTCAACCAACCACACTGATCCGGCTGATCGCCACCGGAAAGGTTTCACCAGTTGCTCATCGCTTCTGCCGGATCCTGATCGGCATGACCACGACCACGCGCCCCGCCAGCGTTGCCCCCACGGCCCGACGCATGCTCAACAAGGTTCCGGAAGTCACCGCCTTCTTCTGGATCATCAAAGTTCTGGCCACCACAGTGGGCGAGACGGCCGCCGACTTCTTGAACGACCACGTCGGCCTCGGCCTGACGGGCACCACGCTGGTGATGAGCGTCCTCCTGGGTGGGGCGCTGGCCTTCCAGTTCAGGACCCGGAAGTACGTGCCGGCCATCTACTGGACGGCCGTCGTCCTCATCAGCGTCGTCGGCACCCTGGCCACCGACAACCTCGTCGACAACTTCGGGGTGCCGCTGGCCGTGACCACCGCCGTCTTCTCCGTCGCTCTGGCGGTGACGTTCTGGGTGTGGTTCCGCCAGGAGCGGACGCTGTCGATCCACTCGATCTACACGACCCGGCGCGAGGCGTGGTACTGGCTGGCGATCCTCTTCACCTTCTCGCTCGGCACCGCCGCCGGTGACCTCATCGCCGAACAGCTCAACCTCGGCTACTGGGTCTCGGCCCTGCTGTTCGCCGGCTGCATTGCCGCCATCGCCGTCGCCCAGTTCCGGTTCCGGGTCAACGCCGTCCTGGCCTTCTGGCTGGCCTACATCCTCACCCGACCGCTCGGCGCCTCGATCGGCGACTACCTCTCGCAACCGAAGGGTGACGGCGGCCTCGGCCTCGGCACCACCGGAACCAGCGCCATCTTCGTCACCGTCATCCTCGCCCTGGTCCTGTACCTGACCAAGACCAAGCGCGACGCCCCTGCCCCCGAACCGATCGCTCCCTGATCACCGGTTGCCTCCTGTGATCAGTCGGGCGCCGCGCCGGTCTCCGGTGCGGCGCCCGACGGCGTTCGCAGCCCGGCGATCGTCTGGGCCACGGTGCCCACGGCCAGGATCCAGGCCATACCGAGGGCCCAGCCCCCGAGCACTCGGTCAACCAGTGGGCGCCGAGGTACAGCCGGCTGATCCCGATGGCGGTGACCGCGGCCCAAGCCACGGCGGAGACCCGACGCCGCCAGTGCGGTGTGGCCGCGGCAGCGATGAAGGTCAGCATCCCGTAGACGGCGGTGGCGTCGGTCGTGTGACCTCACGGGAAGGCGTGGCCGGCGAAGTGCGCGACGACGAGGGCTGCCGGGGGACGGGCCCGGCCAGTCAGCGCCCTGATCGCCCGGGACAGCAGGTCCGCCCCGGCGTAAGCCATGGCCAGCAGCATGGCCGGGCGGGCCCTCCCCCGCCAGCGGAACCAGGCACCGGCCCCCAGCACCAGCCGGATGAGCAAGACCGAGCTGCCGAGGCCGGTGACGAGCCGCATGGCCATGGTCAGCCAGGGCTCGCGGTGACGGGCGAACCACTCCAGGACGGGCCGGTCAAGGCGGATAGCGCCGTCGCCGGCCACCACGTCCCGGGACAATGCGGCCGAGCACCCAGCCCACACCGACCAGGGCGGCCAGCGAGGCGGTCAACGAGAGGCCGAACGCCCCGCCGGGCCGGAGGCGGCGGGTCAAGAAGGGGATCTCACGCTCGTAGCGGGCCCGGATCCAGGCCAGCGGCGCCCGGTCCAGCTGCGCTGTCACGATGACTCGGAGCCGTTGCTGGTGCCGTCCGGCCCACCGGGCGGCCAGCACCACGACGGTGACCACCGCGCCGAGCAGGACCAGTGCCGCCCCGCCGTGGAGCGCCAGGATCCAGGCGGCGATCCGGCCGATCATCGCTCCAGCCTGGACCGGCGCAACCGGTCAGCCGATGCAGACATCAACGCTCTGTGTATCAGCAGCAGGCGATGATGAAGGCGGTCTATGCAGCCGCCGCCGCCGGGAGCCCGAGGGCGGACCAGATCTCCCGGGTCGCCGTCGAGCGGTTGAGCGTGTAGAAGTGCAGCCCCGGGGCGCCGGCGGCGAGCAGGTCGGCGCACAGCTCGGTGGCGGCGGCCACGCCGATGCGGCGGACCTCGGCGGCGTCGCCGGCTGCGGCCTGGAGCCGGGTCCGGAGCCGGGCCGGTACCTCGGCGCCCGAGAGGGCGGCGAAGCGCTCGATCTGGGCGACGTTGGTCACCGGCATGATGCCCGGGATCACCGGCTTGTCCACGCCGAGGGCCGCGAGGTCGTCGACGAGGGCCACGTAGTCCTCGCAGCGGAAGAAGAACTGGGTGACGGCGAAGTCGGCCCGGGCCAGCTTGGCGGCCAGGTTCCGGCGGTCGGCGGCCCGGTCGGGGGACTGCGGGTGGCCCTCGGGGTGGGCGGCGACGCCGACGGAGAACGGGCCCAGCTCCCGGGCCAGCTCGACGAGCTCGAGGGCGTGGCCGAGGTCGCCGGCGGGGACGGCGCCGGCGGCGGGCGGGTCGCCCCGCAGCGCCAGGACGTTGCGGACGCCGTCGCGGGCATAGCGCTCGAGGATCTCGGTCAGCTCGGTCCGGCTGTGGCCCACGCAGGTGAGGTGGGCCATGGGCGTCATCGCCGTCCGCCGCAGGATGTCGACCACGAGATCGTGGGTTCGGTCCCGGGTCGAGCCGCCGGCCCCGTAGGTGATCGAGACGAACGAGGGCCGCAGCGGCTCGAGTTCCGACAGCGTGGCGGCGAGTTGGGCCTCGGCGGTGTCGTCCTTGGGCGGGAAGAACTCGAACGAGTAGGTGGTGCCGGCGGCGAGCAGCGCGCCGACGGTCGCGGGGTGTGCGGGGAGCGTCGACATCGATCGAGCCTACGGGGGCAGCGATGAAACCCCTCTGAGCGTTTCAGCCCTGCTCAGGCCACCGGCGTTCAGGGCGAGAGCGTGGTGTGGGGTTGGTTGAAGTAGGGGTCGAGCGCCATGTCGCGGAAGGCGCCGATCGCCTCAGCCGACGACGTGAGGCGCCAGTCGTAGTTGCCGTTGGCCCCCGAGTCGTCGACGTCGAAGTAGCAGAAGGCGACGATGTTGGGGTAGTGCCCGAGCACCGACTGGTGCATGGCCCGGATCCAGTTGGTCTTGTCGCCGGGGTTGTTCTCCTGCACCCCGGTCTCGCCGACCATGAGGGGCTTGTGGTGCTCGTTCCCGAAGGCGTAGAAGGCCTCGAACAGCGACTGGAACGACTGGTAGGGCGTGCCCCGCTTGCCCGGCGCCCAGTTGTAGCCGTCGGCGCAGATCCAATCGACGACGTCGTCGCCCGGGTAGTACGGCTGGGCCGGGTTGAGGGCCCTGGGGGGCGGATAGAAGTCGAGCGACACCGGGCACCACACCCACACCGCGTTGGTCACGCCCGCCCGGTCGAACCGGGCCCGGATGTGACGCCAGGCCTTGACGTAGTCCTGGGCCGAATGCGAGACGCTGGCCTTGGACTTCCGGGTGCCGTCGGCCTCCCAGAACCAGCGGAGGAAGAACGGCGCTCCGAGGGCCTGCAGGGCCGCCGCCCGCTGGTCGATCAGCGCGTCGTACGTCCCCTTCTGGATCTGGATCGTGTCGCCGCCGCCCCAGGAGAACATCGGGATCCGGCCGCTCTGGACATCGTAGGTGTCCCGCCAGGTCGGGAACTTGGCGTCCCACAGGTAGTACTTGTTGTCGATGTCGAACGTGCGGCCGAAGTCCCGCTCCATGGCCGTGATCCCGAGGTCGCCGGGCTGCTTGGCATTGGAGGCGTCCGGTGTGGTGTGGATACCGAACAGCGCGCCCTCCGCCGGCACCAGCCGCCCCTGCGGACGGGGCAGCGGCGGATCGGGCGGCGTCGGCGGCTCCGGCTGCTCGTAGGGGACGGTGTGCGGCTGGCCGCCGGACTTCGCCGCCGCGTCACCCGTCCCCACGAGCGTGGTGGTCAGGGCCGCCAGCGCCGTGAGGGCGACGACGAGCCGGCGGACCCGACCCCGAGCTGACAGCACAAGCACCTCCTGCAACGACCCAAGCTTTGGAAACACTTGCAGACAGGAAGCGCATTGCCAACCCGAGGCCGGGTTGCCGTTCAGCGGCGGCTCAACCGCCGTTCAGCCGAGCGCGGCGACCGAGACGATCGGCTTGGCCGGCGGGTGGCCGCCCAGCGATCCGGCAAACGGCGAGGAGGAGAAGTCGAAGATGCCGCCGTCCTCGCCGACCATGAGATAGCCGTCGCCGTAGCGGACCATGCCGGTGATGGGCCTGGACAGCCTGGTTGAGCCCATGGAGCCCTTGAACGGTGCGTCGAAGGCGAAGATGCCCCCGTCGGACGCCACGAGCCAGTAGCCGCGGCCATCCCCGTCGGGCACGAGCGACTGGACCGGAGCGTTGAGCCGATGGCCGCCCATCGACCCGGCGAAGCGGGCGTCGCCGAAGGCGAAGATCCCGCCGTCGGAGGCGACCATGTAATAGCCCTGGCCCGACGGGGTGGCCACCGAGTCCAGGACCGGCCCGTTGAGCGTGAGCCGCGACACGTCGCCGAGGAAGGTGGCATCGCCGAAGGCCACCGCCCGGCCCCGGCTGGTGAAGACCCAGTAGCCCTTGCCGGTCGGCGTGGCCGACAGGCTGGTCACCTGCTCGCCGGCCGCCAGGCGCCCGGTGTCGAGGTTCCCGAGCGTCGCCGCGTCGCCGAACGGAGTCACCCGCCCGTCACCGGTCAGGATCCAGTAGCCCGCCCCGGTCGGCGTCGGCTCGACGTCGACTCCGGTGGCGCCGGCCGGGCCGGCGCCCAAGGCCTTGGCCTCGCCGAAGGGGTAGACGGCGCCGTCGGCGCCCAGCATCCAGTAACCGCGGGGGACGCCGGCCTCGTGCGAGGTTCCGCCGCCCGGGAGCTGGGTGGTCGGCGTCGTCGACGGGCCCGTGGTGGTCGTGGTGCCGCCACCACCGGCGCCGGGGTTCACCGATCCGTCGCCACTGCCGTAGGGCGCTTCGGCCAGGGTGGCCTTGTGGTTGAAGTAGGGGTCGGCAGCCATCGCCTTCCAGGCCTGGTAGGCCTCGGGGGAGGATTCCAGCCACCACTCGTTGTTGAGGCCGTTGGCGTTCTGGGTGTCGAAGTACAGCCAGGCCACGATGTTCGGGTAGTGCTGCATGACCGAGACGTGGGCGGCGGCCAGCCACTTCGCCTTGTCGCCCGGGTTGTTCTCCTGCACCCCGGTCTCGCCGACCATCATCGGCTTGTTGTGGGGCAGCGCCCAGTTGTAGAAGGCCTGGAACAGCTCCTGGAACGACTCGTAACGGGTGCCCGGCTTGTTCGGGGCCCAGTCGTACCCGTCGGCGCACATCCAGTCGACCACGTCGTCACCTGGGTAGTACGGCTGGGCGCCGAGCGGGTTGATGGCGTGGTTCGGGGCCAGCGTCGGGTCGGTCGAGGTCTGGCCCGACGGCGGGTAGAAGTCGAGCGACACCGGGCACCACACCCACACCGCGTTGGTGCCGCCGTCCTTGGCGAAACGGTCGTGGATGTAGCGCCAGGCGGCGATGTACTTCTGGGGGGTCTTGGACAAGCTGGCCTTGCTGGGCCGCGTCCCGTCCGGCTCCCAGAACCACCGCAGGAAGTACGGCGCCCCCAGTGCCTGCAGCCTGCCGGCGGCGGCGTCGATGGCCGAGTCGTACTTGCCGGCCACGATCTCGTCGACATCGGCGCCGCCCCAGGAGATCAGGGGGATCCGGCCGTTCTGGATATCCCAGGCCTCCCGCCAGCCGGGCAGGGTCGGCTTCGCGCCCGAGAGCGGCCCGGCGGCGTCGAAGTTGGCGTAGTAGTGGTTGTCGATGTCCATCGTGCGGCCGGCGTCGGCCTCCCGCTTGGTGATCCCCATGTCGGCCGCCGTCTTGGCCGTCGGCGAGTCGGGGATGGTGTGGATCCCGAACAACGCCCCCTCCGACGGCACCAGCCGGCCCGTCGGCCGCACCGGCATCGGATCCGGCGGCGTCGGCGCCGGCGGATCGACGTACGGCACCGTGTGCGACGGCGTCGTCGCCATTGCGGCTGGTGACGACGGGACGACGCCGAGCACTGGAGCTGCTCCCAAAACCGCGATCATGGTGGCCAGCCAACGGCGTTGCAGCACTCTTGTCATCTTCCGGACTCCTCGGGGCACCAACGTCGGCGCGGGCGCGACGACCAGCAAGGGGGGCACGTCAAGGAGCCAGTTCCTCGCTCCGCGTCCTTTGGCCTTCTTTACGACGTTCAGACGGCGTTCAGCTTCAGGCTGTCTTCAGATGGGGGTCAGACACCGTTCAGAAGTCCCGCGCCATAACCGGCGGGCATTGCCGTTCACGAGGTGTCAACCCGGGAGGAGCCCCCGCCCGGTCACCCCCCCATTTCATCCCCCGAGACAGATCGCGAGATGAGGATGCAGCAGGCCCTTGAGACGGTCGACCAGGACGACCTCGGGATCAGCGCTCAGGCCCGGGCCATGCCCGACCTCGACCGGATGCTCGACCGGCTCGCCCGGCGCTCGGAGCGACCGGCCGGCGTGCTGCTCGACGTCGGTTGCGGCATGGGCGCCCTCACGATCCGGATCGGGCGGCGACTCGGCATCGAGCGGCTCATCGGGATCGACTGCGACCTCGGCCGGCTGGCCACCGCGGCCGGCCGGGGTATCGAGACCCACGCCCTCGACCTCGAGCACGACCCGATCCCCGTCGACTCGGGTTCGGTCGGGCTGGTGACGTGCTTCGGCGTGCTGGCCTATCTGGCGCTCTACGACCAGGTCCTGGCTGAGGCGGCCCGCGTCCTGGAGGACGGCGGCCACTTTCTCTTCTCCATGCCCAACCTGGCCAGCCACCAGAACCGCCTGGCCATCCTCGTCGGCTACCAGCCCTCCCAGGTCGACGTGTCGTCGCCCTTCCGGGGGGCGGGCACGCTGCACCGCAAGGCACTCAACCGCCAGGGCATGCCGCCGCTCCTCCACGCCGCCACGCTGCGGTGTATGAAGGAGCTGCTCGACCTCTACGGCTTCGACGTCGAGATGGTGCGGGGGTTCAGCCTCCGTCCCTTCCGCAACCCCGCCCTGCGCCGGGCCGCCAGCCACCTCCCGTCGCTGAGCCGCCGCTTCCTGATCCTGGCCCGCAAACGCCCATCGGCGTAGGCAGAACCCGCCGTCGCGCAGGCGCCGCTCCAGGTCGGCCGAGCCGAGGCAAGGAACACCCCGGCTGCGGGCCTTGTCGCTAGATTTGAAATTTGTTGCATCGGAGGGTCCCCTTGCTGAACAGGCCGATCTGGAGCGCTGACGCTCGGAGGGCTCCGTGCGCTACTTGGTGGTAGAGGACGAGCCCAAGATGGCCAGGGTGCTCCAAGTGGCCCTTCAGAACGAGGGTCACGCCGTTGATACCGTGGGCAACGGCCGGGAAGCGTTGTGGATGGCGACCGAATGCGCCTATGACGCCATCGTCCTCGACGTCATGATCCCGCCTCCCGACGGGTTCGAGGTGTGCCGGGCACTGCGTGATGAGGGCCGCTGGTCGCCAATCCTGCTTCTCACCGCCCGTGACGGCATTCAGGACCGTGTGAAAGGGCTCGATGCCGGCGCTGACGACTACCTCCCCAAGCCATTCTCCTTCGACGAGTTGTCGGCCTGACTCCGTGCGCTGACCCGCCGGAAGGTCGGAGAGCGGCCGACGCGACTCCAGGTCGGCGACCTCACGCTTGATCCCGCGACCCGCCGGGTGACGCGTGGGGACACCGAAGTCAAGCTCAGCCCGAAAGGCTTCACGCTGCTGGAGTTGTTGATGCGCCGTCCGGGTGAGGTCCTGTCGCGGTCGGAGATGCTGGAGCACGCCTGGGACTTCGCCTACGACGGGGACTCCAACGTCGTCGACGTCTACATCCGGTACCTGCGCGACAAGGTCGACCGCCCATTCGGGCGAGAGTCCATCAAAACCGTCTGGGGTGTCGGTTACCGGCTGATGAACGCCTAACAGGCCGCGACAACGCACCCTTCGGGTGCGACTCGCCCTGTTGTTCAGCAGCATTCGTTGCCATCGGCGTGGCCGGTCTCTTCCTGCTGGTCAGCTTCGGGGCCGCCCAGGCCGCGCCGTCCTCGGCCAAGAACCAACCCTCCCAGGGGACGGCACCTCCCCGAAGTGTGCCAAGGGCCACCCCGATTGCTCCAAGGGCACCGGCGACTCCAAGAGTTCCACCTCGTCCAAAGGCAGGGGCCGGACGACGACAACGACGGGTCCTCGCAGAACGACCAGCACCACCTCGATGACCCATGTCCGGCCAACGACGACGACGTCCGCCCCGCTCTACCATCCGACGACGACGTGATCCTCGTCCTCGCCCGCAGGTTCTCCCCGGACACATATGGCGACTCGACGACAACGACGGTCGCCCAATAGCGGCAGGCGAGATTCCCCATGACCAGCCACCCGGCTTCGCCCCAAGGCGTCTACTGGCTGACTGTTAGACCACGTTGCCGCAGGTCCACTCCTGCGAGGACCGGATGCGCGGCGGTCGTGCGGTTTGAATGTGAAGCCCTCAGCGGGCGCCGTTGCCAGCCACCGGCTCCGACGGGGTGGGTTGCCGCTCCGGGAGCCGCTCGTCGATCAGCGCCAAGTCCACTTCCATCCGGATGTCTTGGATCCCGGCGCGGCCCTGGAAAGCGGGCGGCAGCGTAGGACGCAGCTTCTCCAGCGTGGCCTGCCACAGGAGTGCCGCCTGCTGGAGCCGGTCCGCCAGGGCCGCCTCGGCAGCCTTGAGTTCCTCGACGTGCCGTTCGGCCTGGGCCATCCGTTCCGCCGCTTCGGCCTTCGCCGCGGCGATGATCTCCATCGACTCGCGCTCGGCCAGGGCTCGCAACTCGGCGGCCTCTGCGATCGCCGCCCGGCGGATGGTGGCGATGTCGGCCTCGCTCTCGCGACGCCGGCTGGCGGCCGCTTCGGCTTCGGCCTGGAGGCGCCGAGCGTCGACCACCCGACCGGCGCCGGTCCGGAGATTGTCGGCGAAGGCGGCCGCCTCGCTGCAGATCCGTTCCGCCATGGCCTTTGCCTCGGAGCGAATCCGCGCCGCCGATTCGTCCGCGGCCAGCAGTAGGGTGCCGATGTCGCCGGCGACCGGTTCCTCCACGATCGGCGACGCGGCGGTCGCAGTCCGCATGGCCGCCGGGTCGCTGCTCGGGAGGCGTCGCGCCATCCGGTGCCGCGCCCGCCTCGATGATGCCGCCGGGGCGACCCCGCTCGTCGAGTTCGTCTTGATGATCAGACCGACGAGCACGGCGACGAGCACCGCGGTGGCGCCGTAGGTGCCGAACCCCAGCCCTCCCTTGGAGTGAGGCTTGGTGAAGAGGTCACCGACGGTCGCTCCCAGCGGCCGGGTGAGGACGAAAGCGGCCCAGAACAGGACCACCTTGTTGATCTCGGTCCGGAAGTGGAGGACGGCGATCACGGCGATGAGGCTGGCGATGAGGAGTGCACCACCGCCGAAGCCGAGGCCCGAGCTGTCCGACAGGTAGTCGCCGAGCGCCGTACCAAGGGTGTTGGAGCACAGGATGGTGGTCCAGTACATGAGCTCGAGTTCGAAGCCCTGCACCCGGCTGATGCTGATTGAACCGAACCGGACCTTCCAGAACACGAGAGCGGTCGTGAGCAGGGAGATGAGGATCAGGGTGCCCTTGAAGTAGCCGAGCCGGAGCGTCCGGTCCATGTAGTCCGAGATCGTGGTGCCGGCTGTGCTGGTGGAGACGATCACCGTCCAGTACAACGCCGGGCTGAACTTCCTGGCCCGAAGCTGGACGACCAGCGTCACGACGAAGACGCTCAGCAGGATCAGCGTGCTGATGGCGTAGCCGACGTTGAGGGTCTGGGCCAGGAGGTCGCCGCCGGTCTCCCCCAGCGTCGTGGCGGCGATCTTCATGACCCAGAAGACCAACGTCACCTGCGGGAGCTTGGAGGCGGTCAGCGTCGTGGCGGCCTTCTCCATGGCCGTCAGGCTCCGGTGAAGTCCGAAGCGAAGGCCGGTTGGCTCTCGGTCTCGGGGCTCTCGCTGGCACCAGCCGCACCGAGGCGCCAGCCGAATGTCTGGTACAGCACACCGACAAGGAGCATGGCCAGCAGAACCAACGACGTCACCGTGGTACCCACGCCGAGCCCGCCCTGGACGCGGGGTTTCTCCACCGCGTTCTCGGCCACGGCCCCCAGAGGCCGCGTCAGGACGTAGGCGAGCCAGAACAGCACGGTGGTGCTGATAGCCGTCCGGTAGTGGGCGACCAGGATCAGGAGCATGGCCACGATGAGGACGAGGGAACTCGCCCGGAATCCGAGGCGGAGGCTGTTGGACATGAAGTCGCCGCTCGAGGTGCCCAGCGTGTTGGAGATCAGGGTGGCGATCCAGTAGAGGACCTCACCCTTGACCGTCTCGATCCGCTCGACGTTCATGTCCTGCCCGGTCAGCCGCCACACCACCAGCGCGACAATCAGGCAGGTGGTGAGAACGGCGAACCCGCCCGTGTAGCCCAGGCCGACGGTGCGGTTCATGAAGTCCGACACCGAGGTGCCGAGGATGCTGGTCGCCAGGATCACCGACCAGAAGACCACCGGCCGGAACCGGTCGACCTTCATCTGCACCGTCAGCGCCACGGCGAACAGCACGACGAAGATCCCGGCGCTGACCGCGTACCCCAGGTGCAGCGGAGTGATGGCAAAGTAGTTCGACACCGACTCGCCCAGCGTCGTGGCCACGATCTTGATCGCCCAGAACAAGCCCGTGACCATCGGCAGCTTGTTCAGGTATCTCGTCCCGGTGGACGTCTCGCCCGTGTGGATCCTCACGTCGTCCTCCCTGTCGCCGACCCCATGCCCCACATTGAGCGCGGCACGCACCCAACCCGGTCGTTTAGGAGCCCACCGGGCCCCCCGTCGTTGTCCTTACTTCGACAGCCGGACTGCGTCCGGGACTTCCTCCTGACCGCCTCGGCCATCCACACCTTTGTATGAGCCATGGCTCACAACGGTGCGCAGTGGTCACATTAGTCAGTGCAGCAACAAAGGCGACAGGGCGGCGGATCAGCCCGTTTTCAGGTTCCTTGATGAATCTCGGCACGTGGAGCCCGTTGAAGACGCGCAGCGATCCTGCGAGGTAGCTGAGGCGGTTGCCAGTTCCAAAGAGTCAGATGGCGCCCTCCCCGTTTGGCCCGATGTCTGATGCGAAACCTCAGGTCGAGCTCAGCTGAACGTGAGCAGAAACCACATACGAGTGCATAGTTCACACAGACGACACAAACCGGTATCGTCCAGGTTGTGGATCGGGAAACGGGGGATGAACGATGATTTCGAAACGAATGGCCAGATTTCTTTGTGTCTCCCTGGGAATCGCTGCCCTCTGGGGGGTTCCGGCCGCCGGGGCGCAGGCCCGATACCACCATCCTCCGCGCCAGTCGCAGGGCTCAATGCAGGACGCTTCCGGGCAGCAGCGACAGGAACCACAATCACAGCAGGTCTCGTCCAACTCGGACGCGAACCCGCAGAGTTGCTTCCGTGTCAGCAGCCCCGAGTGCGACCGGGCACGGCAGGAATACAACCGGCACCACGGCGACGACTGATCGGTTGCGATGGTGCGAGGCACCGCACCGGCCACCGCAACGAGGTAACTCCAGGGGACTGCCAGGGCTGTCGCCGACGGGTCGAACACTCCGGTCAACATCTTGACCAGCACGGCCGACAGAGCCCTGGCGCAGTGGGAGCCACCATCGCCGAACTGCTTGGTGCGGCCGTCCCGGAGAAGAACGGTGATGGAGTCACCGGGCTATCGGGAGACCCGCACTGTCTCGGCGCCGACGAGGACGCTGCCGGGCCGGGCCCACCTTCACGAATCCGCCGGAGTCTCAGCGATTGAGTGATGCCGGCTGGCCGCCGGTTTCGGCGGCGAACCGATCCTTCTTCCAGCGGACGATCAGCTAGCCGCCACTGCCGCTGAATACGGGTTCGTGCCCAAGAAAAAGGGATTTGCCTCAAAAGAACGAAACCCCCGTTCAGGACCATTTCGCGCCTTGTGGTCGGAGCATTCGAGGGGAAACTGATGGGTATTCGGATCACGGGTGGAATCCTGACGTTGATCACCGTGGCGGCGACCGCATGCCAGTCTGGGGGAAGTGCGCAGCACTTCGCTCTGCCGACGAAGAACAGCGAGCCGGCAGGGATCACCACCGGTCCCGATGGCCAAGTGTGGTTCACCGAGTTCACGGCCGGTCGTATCGCTCGGATTTCACCAGCAGGGAAGCTCGACGAGTTCGCGGTCCCGACCCAACGCTCCGGACCATTCGACATCGTCACCGGCGCTGACGGGAACCTCTGGTTCACGATGTTCTCCGCCAGCAAGATCGGACAGGTGACGCGCAATGGCGCGATCAAGGAGTTCCCGCTCCCGGCGCCGGCCAGCGGGCCGTACGGCATCACCGCCGGACCTGACGGCAATGTGTGGTTCGCGCTGCAGAAGATCAACAAGATCGGACGACTGACAGCTGACGGCCAGATCTCCGAATTCCCGATTCCCTACTCTGGACCGGCGAAGCCGAATCCGTGGGCCGTGGCCACCGGCAAAGACGGCAACATCTGGTTCACCGAGGAGGGTACGGACAAGATCGGACGCATCACGCCTGGAGGCCAGATCACCGAATACCCCTTGGCTGCAAAGAGTGGCCCGACCGACATCGCGCTCGGCGGAGACGGCAACATCTGGTTCACCGAACACTACGCGGGAAAGATCGGCCGGATCACGGGCGATGGAGTCATCACCGATTTCCTCGTCGGGGCCAAGAAGAGCGCCCCAAAGGGGATCGCGGCCGCGCCGGACGGAAACCTTTGGTTCACCGACCTTGGAACGAACCGGTTGGGCCGGATCACCCCCACCGGTGAAGTGACGACCTACGCCATTGGGAAGGGATACCGGCAGCTGCAGGGAGTCGCCGCCGGCCCCGACGGCAACATCTGGTTCACCGAAACGCACGGCAACGACGTCGGCCGCCACGTCCTCGACCGCACCGCAGCGGAAGGCAAGTAGGACTCAGCAGGGCGAGGGAAACCGGTCAGGAGCGAGGCGGGGTGTTGGCGGCCGGATTGGATGAACATGCGTCGGCATGAGTGCTCGGGGCTGGTTCGCCACGGCTGGGTGGTGATGCCCTGACGCGGTCGGGCCGATCCCAACTCGTCGGTGCTGGAAATCGGCCCGGTCGTCGTGGCCATGTTGGTGATCAGTCTCGGGCGAGTTCGGCGACGGCCGTCTTGGCGCAGGTCTCGTCGACGAGGGCTTTGCCTGAGGTGGCGGCCGCCATAAGGACAGCGACCGGTGCGGGGGTTAAAGGCGTGTTCGCCCTGAAGGTGATTCACCAGCTCAAGGCTCACACGGGACAAACCGTTGTGCCGCGTGGTGGCGGGCTGAGTTCGTGGAGCTTGCGCGGCCTGCCCTGACCCTTCATCTCGGTGGTTGGCGACCACCAGCCCCTCGCTCTCGAGTTTTTTGATGGACCTGCACGATGCGCGCTCGCGTCCAGCCGAGGCGGTCGAGCAGGCGCTCGTCGGACGCGCTCACCGGGCCCATGTTCATGAGCTCCATGAACAACGTGGCCGTTGGCCGCCCGAACTCGGCGGCGTGCTGCTGGAGCGCGGGCAAGTTCTGCACCGTAGTCGTCGGGTCATCGTCGACAGCAAGGCGGCCCAAGCGGTGGTCAGCAGCTGCCGTGGCGTTCGGGGCGACACCCGGCGAAGCTGACCCTCACCGCCGACCTCGTCGCCCTCGGCGCCCTCCACAGCGAGCCGTAGCCAGTGCCCAGCTGGACGAGGAACCTCTGGATTTCTGAGCAACACTTGACAAGCGGCCTCATCACGACTTGTCGCTCCCTGCAGGAGCGACCCCGTAATGGCCGCGTGTTCGGCCAGCAGCAACTGTTCGGCGGCCCGCAAGAGGGCCGAGGCTCCACGCCGCTCCGCTTCCGAGTCTCAGCGTCCGGTCAGCGACAACCTGCCACCGCGAGCCTGGCTCTGGCCGTCGCTCGCGCCCGGGCCGCGGTGGTCGCAGGGCACCGGGTCGTCATTATCGCCACCGACGGGACGGCTGTCGTCGTCGGGCCCGGCTCCAATGCTTCAGACCATCCCCATCGACAAGATCGCGCCCGCCGAGGATAACGTCCGCCGGCGGACCAACGAGATCAAGGACCTGGCGGCCAGCATCGCCAGCGTGGGGGTCATTGAGCCCCTGCTCGTGAGCCCCGCCCACGACGGCACCTTCGTCGTCGTGGCCGGGCATCGCCGGCTCCTCGCCGCCCGCCAGGCGGGGATTACCGCCTTGCCCTGCTCCGTCCGGAAGCTCACCGACGCCGAGCGCGTCGAGATCATGCTGGCCGAGAACGTGGCGCGGTGCTCGCTCACTCCGATCGAGGAGGCGTCGGGCTACTTTCGGCTCATCGAGTTCGGCCTGCCGCTCACCGAGGTTGGCGCAGCGGACGCTCGGCCCGCCACATCAGCGGACGCCTCGCCCTCCTCGAACTCCCCCGGCCGGTGCACGCCAAGATCGACAGCGGGAAGCTCACGGTGGCGGAAGCCACGGCGCTGCTGGCCATCAAAGACCACCCCGACGTGATCGACCGACTGCAAGCCCGCATCGAGGCCGAGGCGAAGGTCGCCGCCGCCCGGAAGGCGCTCGAGGGCGAAGGCCTGGCCGTAATCGAGGAGTGGACTCGCCTTGCCGCGGCCGGGAGCGCACAGGCCCGCACGGCGTGCGCGCTCCTGGGGATCGAACCGGCCGAGGGCACCTACGGGCCGGATCACCGGGCGGCCCTGGAACGCCACGCCTCCGCCTCGACCGCCAACCGCGACCGGACGGCACTCGCCCTCGCCCTGGCCGCAACGAGGAATCCCTGCGCTTCGGAACCCCCGGTCGCCTGAACTCGTCGGCGCTCGCCCATCTCGACTTCCTCACTACATTCGGATGGGCACAACTCGACGGGGAGGAGGTGCCCTGCCGAGCCGGTGCGGACGAGGTCCGATTCCAGATGGCGGCGGTGAAGGGTGAAACGCTCGCGGTGCGGCGCAGCGTCCCGCCGCTGGCCCGCCGCCATCTCGCCCGCCTGCCGTTCCACCTGGCCGAGCGGCACCGTGCCGAGATCGAGGCTCTGTCACCGCCGCGCCTGACAGGAGTTGCGGAAGCTGTCAAGCAGTTTGAGACAACTTCTTCTCATCGGCTGGTGATGAGTGCTTCGGGGGTGGGTTGGTTGATCCAGGCGACGGTGGGCAGCTTGGGTGGGGCGGGGCGGCGGTGCCCGAAGCGGCCGGGGTTGGCGGCGTAGGCGGCGTCGAGGACTTCGCCGCGTCGGGTTCGGATCTCGGGGGCGGTGCCGTAGTGGACCGAGGCCGCGGTGTGCAGCCCGATGCCGCCGTGGCGGTGGACATGGTTGTAGTGGTTGAAGAACTCGGCGCAGAAGACGCGGGCGTCTTCGATCGAGCCGAACCGGCCGGGGAAGGCCGGGCAGTACTTGAGGGTCTTGAAGTTCGCTTCGCTGTAGGGGTTGTCGTTGCTCACGTGAGGGCGGCTGTGGGTCCGGGCGACGCCCAGGTCGAGGAGGAGCTGGGCGACGGGCTTGGAGGTCATGGAGCTGCCCCGGTCGGCGTGGATGGTGAGCTGGTCGCGGACGATGCCCTGGGCGGCGACGGCGTCGGCGATGAACGCTTCGGCGAGTTCGCCGGACTCGGCCGGGGCGACCATCCAGGCGACCACGTAGCGGCTGAAGATGTCGATGATCACGAGCAGTTCGTAGTGCACACCCCGTTGCGGGCCTTGGAGTTTCGTTATATCCCACGACCAGACCTCGTTCGCCCGGCGGGCGATGAGCTCGGGTTTCTTCTTCGCCGGATGGGTCCGCTGCCGGCGCCGTTCCCGGGCCTCGCCGACCTCCCGCAGGATCCGGTACATGGTCGAGATCGAGCAGAGGTAGCGGCCGTCGTCGAGGAGGATGGCCCACACCTGGGCCACGGCCATGTCGCAGTACTTCGGGGAGCGGAGCACGGCCAGGACCTCGGCCCGTTCCTCGTCGGAGAGGGCGTTCGGTGGGGTCGGCCGAGGAGCCGGCGGGCCCGCTTTCGGGCCCTGGCGGTGCCGGTAGAGCGTGGCCCGGGACTGGCCCACCAGGCGGCACGCCACCTTGGTGGACACCAGCGGCTCGAGCTCGACGAGCGCCTCGTCGATCACGGCTTCGGCTTGGTCTCGGAGTCCGCGCTCTCGGAGAGCATCTCTAAGAGCGCGTGTGCTTTTCCCGTGATCTCCAACGCCAGCTTCGTTTTCGCCAGCTCGCTCTCGAGCCGTTCGATTCGCCGGCGGGCCCGGTCGAGTTCCTTCTGCTCGGCACTGCGTTACGCCGGCCGGGCCTTCGGGGCCAGCTCCTTCAACGCCCCCTGCTCCCGGGCCCGGCGCCACTCCACGATGTGCGACGAGTACAGCCCCTCTCGCCGCAGCAGCGAGCCCTTCGCCCCTTCGGGCAGCCGCTCGTACTCATCGAGGATGGCCAGCTTGTACTCGGCGCTGAACGTCCGCCGGGTCGGCCTCGGCGCCGGGTCGTCAGGAACCACGGCCCTATCTTGGGCGCGCGTCGGAAGAGAAGCGATCGTCATGGTCATGGTCTACGTGATCCCGTCTCGCCCCGGAGGGATGGTCGGCACCACCAGGTGCCTCACGTCAGCCTGACAGACAGGGGTCCTCGCCAGCCACGACACCCCGTCGATGGCCGCGCTGCTCGGCCTCGCGGCACTCGTCAGGAGCCCCTCCGAGGCTCCGACGTCCGATAGTAGCAGTCGCAGCGCGGGTCGTACCGACAGGTCGGGTCCATGCTGTAGGAGTCGGAGTTCCGGTCGTAATACGAGTTGCAGCTGTAGTCGCGGTCGCACGAGTAGCCGTCAGCATCGCCACACCCGTGGCCGCGTCCGTTGTAGCCGGCGCAGCCGTAGGAGTCGCAGGAGCCATCGTCGTGGCGGACCCCACGATGGTGGTCGCTCCCGCCGCTGCCTACGTCGTCGCCGTCGTGGCCGCGGTGACCGCCGCTGCGACCGCGGTGATCGCCGCCGTGACCACCGTGATCGCCGCCATGCCCACCGTGACTATCGCCGTGACCGCCACCATGACCACCGCTGTGCCCACCCCCGCCACCAACGTGCCCGCCCATCGGGAAGACCGCGTTGGTGGTCATGGCAACCCGGCTCTTGCGGGGCTGGGCTGAGTCTGCCCACACCGGTGAAGCCATCTCAAGGACGAGCGCGACTCCGGCAAAGACGATCCATTTGGCGCGCACTCAACACTCTCCTTGCCCGTGCGTGGGATCAAAAGGTGAGTGTTCGTCAAGGCGCTGTGCTGCTTGTTCCTGGCTGAGCCCCAGCGAACATTCCGCCTGTTCCTACCATGGCATGGCCGGCGTCTGCAACGATCTGCTTCCGGTACGTGGACGCCACCGGTAGGCTGCTATTCAGCCTGTTCTCGGTGGGACAGTTCACTCAGAGTTCAACCTCCCTGACCCTTCCTGATTGGGGGTCAGCCAATGTAGGGCTGCACCCCGAGAAAGTGTTTGATGCGGAGTCGGATCGAGGGATGGACCTTCATGTGCTCGATTTCCGCCGCGGCGAAGAACGCGGCGTCGAGCATCTCCTCGCTGGCCATTGGTTCTCCGCCGACGAGACGGCATGCGAAACAGACGGAGAACTCCTGGCGGACCTCGCCGTCGGAGTACTCGACGACGTGGCCAGGGTCCGAGTACACGCCGACGAGCGACACCACCTCCACGTCGAGCCCGGTTTCTTCCTTCACCTGGCGTGCGGCCGTCTCTGCGATGAACTCGCCGGGCTCCATGGCACCACCCAGGATCGTCCACAGGCCGTTGTCACGCCGGCGGGCGAGGAGAATCCGACCATGGCGGTCGGCCGCCAAAGCGGAAGCTGCCGGGATCAGCCGGGGCGCCACCGGGAACTTCCAGGCCGGGGTCGGCCACTGCGAGGGCGGGCGAGGGGTCGGAGTGTCCCTCCGGCTCAGCAACGGCCGTGGCCCCCGCTGGGTAGACGGGCTGCTCGGCGGTGGCGGCCAGCCAGTAGCCGACCTCCGTGGCCGGAAGGCGGAAACCAATCCAGGGGAGATGGGCCACGACCTCGTGGGCGAAGCACTCAGTGAGCGCTGACGGCTGCACTTCGCCTGTTTCGTGGGCCAGAAGGAGCGGGCGAGCTCGAATGCCTCCGACCTGTGATAGCCCCAGTCCATCCCAACGTCGGATGCAGGATGAAGCTGGCGGAGCGGCGTGACGCGAGGGCCTTCGGCGGCTCGGATGCGGGGCAAGGAGCACCTCCTTGTCAGCCATGATCCGGGCACGGCGCGCCCTCTGTTCTTCCGGCGAGAGGACGGTGTCGTCGTCGTGCAAGTGGCTGAGGTTGGCGAGGAATTCGACGATCTCGGCGGGGTCGGGGTAGAGCGTCCGTTCGACGACGAGCACGCGCGGCTCGCGGCCGGAGCGGTCGCCGACGTAGGTGCGCATGGGCGCCTCCTTCGGCTGCTTCAGCGGTGGATGAGGTCGGGCCGGTCCGCCGCCTGGCGCAGGCGCCGGTCGTCGAACCACGAACGAAGGCGGACCCGGGTGGGGAGCTCGGAGCCGTAGACGAGGACGGCTTCGCCGGGCCGGATTCGGCGGAGGACGTCAACCGGGGCGGCGCGTCGGTAGGTGGAGTGCTCGGAGACGGTGCGTCGCGTCGCGTCGGGGATCTGGTCGCTCGACTGGCGGAAGAAGACGCGGGTCTGGGTGTCGGCCAGGAGTCCTTCGCCGGCCTTGGCGGCGGCGGTGCCGTCGTCGGCCTGGCCTCGCAGGTCGGAGAGCCGGTGGACGACGGCGACGTTGGCGACGCCGTAGGCCCTGCCCAGCTTCCAGCAGGACTGGAGATAGCGGCTGGTGCGTGCGCTGCCCAGCAGGCTCCACGCCTCGTCGAGGACCTGGAGGCGGGGCGGCCCGTCGGGGCGGGCCATCACCGCCTGGAGCCAGGCGCTGGCCGCCACCATGACGAGTGCCAGCGCCTGGGGGTCGTGATGGACGCAGGACAGGTCGAGCACGACTCCCGGTCCAGACGAGTCGAGCCGCACCGTGGTCGGCCCGTCGAACATGCCTCGCAGCGAACGGTCGATGAGCTTGTCGAGGGCGTAGACAGCCGCCTCCGCTCGCCGGGACAGCTCGGCCGGCTCGGTCCGGGCCCGGGCCGCCATCTCCTCGGTCGGGTCGACGAGCACCGCCGCGAGGTCGGCCATGGTCGCCCGACCGCCGAGCGTCCGGGCGAGGTGGGTGAGCGCCCAGCCGACCGCGGCGTCTTCGACCTGGTCGAGGTCGCGTCCCAGCACGGAGCCGAGCAACGCGGCGACCATCGTCGACTGGCGCCGGGCGAGCTCATCGGGCCCGTCCGGCGGGCCTCCCGGCCCCGGATCCAGCGGATTGACCCGCGTCGAGCCTCCAGGACGGAGCCGCACGACGTCGAGGCCGAGCACCTCGGCCAGGCCTTCGTATTCGCCCTTGGGATCGGCGATCGCCACCCACCGGCCGAACACGCCGGCCGAGCGGTACAGGAAGCACTTGATCGTGGCCGACTTGCCCGCGCCGGGCTCGCCGGCGACGACCATGTTTGGTGACGAGGCCCTGGGCGTACGCCTCGAAGGGATCGAAGGCGAAGCCGCCGCCACCGGCGAGGACGTCCGATGCCGAGATAGGCGCCGTTCGACCAGACGCCGCCCTCGGCGAGGAAGGGCCAGGCGCTGCCCAGCTGGGCGGTGGTGGCCCGGTGGCGGGCGACCCGCAGGCCGCCGAGGCCGGCGAACCAACCTTGCATTGTCATGAAGTCCTCCGGGCGGCGAGGCCCCGGCCGAGGGGCAGGGCGCAGACGAAGCCGTGGTCGTGCTGTCCGTGGACGGGCCGCAGTTCGAGACCGGCCTGGGAGGCCGCCTGCTCGTAGTCGGCGCACGTCCGCTCGAGTTCCTCTTCGCTGGCGGCGCTGACGGTGAGGAAGCCGGCGTATTCCAGTTCGGCGTGTCCGGCGACGAGCTCCGCCTCCCGTTCGAGGACCGCCGACTCGATGAACTGGCCGACGAACGGGAGGTCGACCTTCTGGGCAGGCAGCCGACGTAGACATCGATCACGTTGGAGTCGATGTCCCGGGCGAAGTCCCAGACATGGTCGAACAGGTCGCGCCTGGGGACGACCGGGCCGGCCGGGCTTGGAGATGAAGTCGTCGGTGTCGGTCTCGGTCTCAGCGCGACACCGTTACGTCACAATCTCAGTCCGGTCTTCGGTATGCCAGGCGACGCGTAGGGCCGCGACGAGACCTTCGATGGAGACGTCGCCCTTGACCAGGTACCGGAGGGCACCTTCGCTCGTTGCTTCGTCGACCACGCCGAACCCGACGGCACCGGACAGCACGATGATCGGCACCCCGGCCGCTCTCTGGCGGAGGGCACGCACTGTCGCCGGCCCATGGCTGTCGGGTACGTCGAGGTCCGTCACGATGATGTCGACTGGCCCGCGCTCGAGGCGAGCCAAGGCCTCGCGGAGTTCGGAGACGCTCTCCACGATGAACTCGGGTGCCGCCTCCCCGACGATGCTCGTTACCAGGTCGGCGAAGTTTGGGTCGTCCTCAAGGAGGAGCAGGGACACCTTGACGTCCCGGTCGCCACCAGTCGTTTTCATGGCCGGGATCACCGACGGCGTCATGTCGTCCCTTCGGCCATCTGACGACGGGTGTCGCCGTTCAAATGCCATCTCAGCATGATCGGCCCGACTCGTTGAGGAAACGCTCGGCACCGTACCCGCAGGACCAGTGCCGGTGCTCCTGAGAACGGTTGCACTACAGGTCCCGGATGAGGGCCATGGCCGGGCGGCGGGTGGCTCGCACGGCGCTGATGGCGGAGGCGGCGGTGGCGGCGAGGGTGACGGCGCCGACCGTGGTGAGATAGGTCCAGGGGACGGCGAGGGCCGCCGGGGGTGGGTCGAAGACGCCGGTGAGGACCTTGACGAGCATGTGGGAGAGGGCCCAGCCGCCGGCGGCGCCGGCGAGGAGACCGCCGAGGGTCACGAAGGCCGCTTCGGCCCACACGAAGCCGCCGAGCTGGCGGGGGCTGGCGCCGAGGGCGGAGGCGATGGCGAAGGTGCGGCGACGTTCGGCGAGGCCGAGGGCGAGGACGAGCCCGGTGGCGGCGGCGGCGAGGGCGAGGGCGAAACCGAGTTCGACCCGGGTGAGGCCGGCCAGGTCGACGGCGGTGAGGCTGGAGCCGATGAGACGGCGGCTGGTGACGATGTCGCTGACCTGGGCCTGGGGGCCGAGCTGGGTTCGGACCCGGTTGGCCACGGTGGCCGGGGAGGCCCCGCCGGTGTCGAGGAGGAAGGCGCCGACGGCGTCGCTGCCGGTCATGTTGGCCACGTAGTCGGCGTTGGCGACGAGGAAGCTGTCCTTGGGGGCGGTGGGGAACTCCTTGGCCACCCCGGCGTAGTGGAACGGGACGTCCCGGAAGGTCTTGGTGCGGCCGTCCTGGAGGCGGAGGGTGAGGGTGTCGCCGGGGTGGAGCTGGAAGTCCTTGACGGTTTCGGCGCTGACGAGGATCGAGTCGGACCGGGCGGCGAGCTGGCCGAGGAGCTGTCGGGCGGTCCCGCCGGCGAAGTAGGCGTCCTGGAGGCTGGTGGCGGCGACGATGGTGGCGGGCCGCACGCCGTAGAGGTCCTGGAGGTCGGCGCCGACGTAGGCGAAGCGGTGCTGGATGGGTTCGACCGTGGCGACGCCGGGGACCCGGGCCAGCGCCGCGGCGGCCGATGGGCCGACGGCGGTCCCGGGTGATTCGGTGACGGTGACGTCGGCGCCGTTGCTGAGGCGGGCGTCGACCTCGGCCTGCTGGCGGTAGGTGGCGTTGAAGGTGGCGGTGGAGGCGGCGAAGGAGGCGGTGAGGCCGACCAGGACGACGGCCCGGGCCAGGAGGCGCCGCTGGCGGGAGAGGGAAGCGGCGACGGTGCCCGACAGCGGGCCGGCGAGGGGCCGGATTCCCCCGGCCAGGAGCCGGCGACCGCGGTGGAGGGTGAGGTCGGCGAGGCGCCAGGCGAGGAGCCCCGCTCCGGTCCACAGCAGGGCCGGGCCGGCGAAGGCCCAGTAGCTGACGGAGATGGTGGGGACGCCTTCGGGGGCGAGGACGAGGTGGTAGCCGCCGCGGCTGGTGAGCCAGAAGATGACGGCGCTGGCGCCGAGGAGCCAGAAGTCGAGCCCGACGCGGGCCCAGTGCGGCGCCCTGGCCCGGCCGACCCGCTGCCGCCCGGCGGCGACGGTGATGGAGCGGGCGTCGCGCCAGGTGGGGAGGGCGACGGTGGCGGCGGCGATGGCCATCCCGGCCAGGGCGGCGCCGCCGGCCCAGCCGGCGGCGGCGAGGGGGGTGGCGCCGAAGCTGGCCGCGCCGAAGGCGACCCGGCCCACGGCCAGAGCGAGACCGAGTCCGACGGTGGAGCCGGCCAGGCCGACGGCGCCGGCCTCGAGGAGACCGAGGCGGACGAGGCGGCTGGTGGTGGCCCCCCGGGCCCGGAGCAGGGATTGCTCGCGGCGGCGGCGGTCGCCGCCCGCTGCCGCCACGGAGGCGGTGAGCAGTCCGGCGAGGACGGCGCCGGGCAGACCGAGGAACAGGAACAGGACCTGGGCGTAGAGGCCGTCGGCCCGGGCGGCGGCCAGGGTGGCGGCCAGGTTGTCGCCGACCAGGGCGGTACCGGCCAGGTGGACCTCGAGGTTGCGGGCCCGTCCGGAGATGTCGGTGTAGGCGGCGGCGGGGTCGCCGGGCAGGTTGTGGCGCAGCCGGGTGTGGATCTGGGTGTGGACGAGGTCGGGACGGGCGGCGGTGAGAGGGTCGAAGAGGGCGTGCCAGCGGGCTTCGGGCAGGAGGAGCACGTTGTCGGGTGGGGCCTGGGGCTGGGCCCCGGGTGGGGCGCCGACCTTCTGGAAGAGGGAGTCGGCCTGGGGCAGGTCGACCACCCCGTCGACCCGGACGGCGACGGGCGGGAGGCCGGCCCGGCCGATGGTGACGGTGTCGCCGGGGGCGGCGTGGAGGTTGGCGGCAGTCTGCTGGGCGAGGAGGACGCCGGTCGACGCGCCGGCGAGGTCGCGGAGTTCGGCCGGGAACACGGTGCGGTAGGTGTCGGGGAGGCCGAGGACGACGCCGGGCCCGGTGCTCTGGGTGGTGCCGCCGGTGGTGGCTTCCAGGCCGCTGGTGGAGGCGAAGCCCACCGCCAGCCCGTCGGTGACGCCGGGGTAGGCCCGCACGGCCTGGGCCACCGCGGCGGGATCGGCGCCGCTCTGCGCTTCGACCTGCCAGTCGACGGCGACCCCGGCGACCGCCCGGCGGGTCATGGTGGCCTTAGAGGCGGAGACGAAGGAGCCGATGGAAGCGAGGAGGGCGACGGCGACGGCCACACCGGCGGCGGTGGCGGCCAGGCGCCCTCGGCGGCGAGTGGTGAGGGCGGACAACCAGGTCAGGCCGAACACGACAGGCTCCCTTCGGGAATGACCAGGCGGCCGTCGGCCATGGTCCAGCGGAGGGCGAACCGGTCGGCCACCAGGGGGTCGTGGGTGGCCACGACCAGGGCGGCGCCGAGGGCTGCGGCCGCCTCGAGGAGGGCGTCGATGACCACGGCGCCGTTGCGGTGGTCGAGTTGCCCGGTGGGTTCGTCGGCCAGGATCAGACGGGGCTTGCCGGCCAGCACCCGGGCCACCGCCACCCGCTGGGCCTGGCCGCCGGAGAGTTCTTCGGGGAGTTTGGCGGACAGTTCTTCCAGGCCGAGACGGGCCAGGGCCTGGTGGGCGGCGGCCGCGGCCTGGCCTTCCGGCCGGCCGGCCAGCAGCAAGGGAAGTGCGACGTTCTCGGCCACGTCGAGGGGCGGGAGCAGGCTGGGACCCTGGAAGACCACCCCCACCGGTCCGGGCCGGAGCTGACGGCGCGCCCCGATGGCGGGCCAGGTGATCGTGCCGGCGGTGGGTTCGTCGAGGCCGGCCAGGAGGTGCAGCAGGGTCGATTTGCCCGAGCCGGACGGGCCGGTGAGGGCGAGGCGGGCCCCGGCGGCGATCTCGCAGCTGGCGCCGTGGACGGCGACCACGGCCGTCGGGCCGCGGCCGAAGGTGCGGGCGGCGCCGACGGCGCACACCAGCACGTCGGGGCGCGGGTCGGCAACGGGGTCGGGGTTCATGCCGATCCCCGCAGGTCGAGGAGGGCGCCGTCGACAACGCGGCCGTCGAGGAGCGTTACCGTCCGGTCGGCGGCGGCGGCCACGGCGGGGCTGTGGGTCACCACGAGGATGCCGGCGCCGGTCTCCGCCCGGGCCCGCAGGAGGGCGAGCACGGCGGCCTCGGCCGGGCCGTCGACCTCCCCGGTCGGTTCGTCGGCCAGGATGACCACCGGGTCGTTGGCCAGGGCCACGGCCAGGCCGGCCCGGGCCGCCTCCCCGCCGGAGAGTTCGGCGGGGTAGGCCCCGGCCCGGGAGGCGAGACCCAACTCGCCCAGGAGGGCTTGGCGGCGGGCGGGGTCGTGCTTTCCGACGAGGCCCTGCACGAGGGCCACGTTGGCCTCGACGGTGAAGGTCTCGAGCAGGTTGGCCGACTGGAACAGCATGCCGATGCGTCGGGACCGCAGCGCCGCCCGCTCGTCTTCGGGGCGGCGGCTCATGGTCTCACCCGCCACCACCACCGTCCCCCCGTCGGGTTCGTCGAGCCCGGCCAGGCAGGCCAGCAGGGTCGACTTGCCCGATCCGGACGGGCCGACCACGGCCACGACCTCACCGGCCTCCACCGTCAGGGAGACTCCCCGCAGGGCGAGGGTTTCCTCTCCGCCGGCGTGGAAGAAGCGGTAGAGGTCGCGGGCCTCGATGGCGGGGCTCATCACCGCCACCCGAAGGAGTCGGTGACGATCTTCCAGGGGTCGACGTTGTCCGCCCCCTGGGGTCCGGAGAGAGTGAGGATGACGGTCTTGCCGGCCCGCCAGAAGGCGTAGCGTTCGACGTCGTCGTGGACGACCTTGCCGGTCACCGGGTCCGGCGCGGCGTCGGCCCGGTAGGTGGCGAGCACCGCCGTGCCGGCCGGCCGGGTCACCGTCTTCACCGTTCCGGGCTCGAAGTTCCTCGACGCCGCCTGGATGGCGGGGAGGTCGGTCTGGGTGACCGAGGCCACGGTGGGAGCGGTGGCGGCGGCCACCGTTTCCATGCGGACGCTGTTGAGCTTGTCGGTGAAGGTCACCGCTCCGGCCGCCTCCGAGCGGGCCCACCCTTCGGGAACCTTGACGGTGAAACCGCCCGACGGAGGGGTGTAGGCGACGAACACCTGGTTGTCGGGAATGTCCCCGGCGGCGCTGACCTCCGGGGCGTTGGGGTTGACGGCGCCCTTGGCGCCCTGGGTCGATGCGGTGCTCGGGCTGGCGGAGCTGGTGCTCGGCGTGGCCTGGGCGCCTGAGCCGCCCTTGCCGCCGCAGGCGGCCAGCAACGCCAGGCCGGCGACCGCGCCGATCAGGCCCGGGATTCGTTTCACGTTCGCGCTCCTCGTGAGAACAGGGGTCATGGGATCGACCATACGGAGGTGGCGGTATGGAGCCTCTCCCTGGTTGGTCAACGCGACTCGCCACTCGGTCAACGTTCGGCAAAACCTCCCCGGCACGGCGGTCGGGGTCGCGTTCCGCCCCCATCGCCGACGTCCGCCGGGCGCCTACGCTGCAGCCGTGGACGAACGGCAGATCCTGGTGGTGGAAGACGACGAGGCCATCGGCCGCGGCCTCTCCCAGGCCCTCGCCACGCAGGGCTACACCGTGCGGTGGGCGCCCACCGCGGCCGTCGCCCTCCGCGACGCCACCGAGGCGGCACCCGACCTGGTCCTCCTCGACCTCGGCCTGCCCGATCTCGACGGTGTCGAGCTCTGCCGCCGGCTGCGGGCCGTCTCGCCGGGGACGACGATCGTGATGCTCACCGCCAGAGGGGCCGAGATCGACGTCGTCGTGGGCCTCGACGCCGGAGCCGACGACTACGTCACCAAACCGTTCCGCCTGGCCGAGCTCCTGGCCCGGGTCCGGGCCCATCTGCGGCGGGCCGAACCCGCCGGTCGGGCCGGACGCCTCGTCGTCGGGTCGCTCGAACTCGACATCGCCTCCCACCGGATGTCGGTCGGCGGGCGGGAGGTCGACCTGCGGCCCAAGGAGTTCGACCTGCTGGCACTGCTGATGGCCGAAGCGGGACGGGTGGTCGGCCGGGAGCGGATCATGGCCGAAGTCTGGGACGAGCACTGGTTCGGGTCCACCAAGACCCTCGACATGCACATCTCCACCCTGCGCAAAAAGCTCGTCGATGCCGGCGACGTGCCGAACCGCCTCAGCACCATCCGGGGCGTCGGATACCGCCTCGAACCCTTGTGACCCGTCGGATTCTCACACCATCCTCGCGGTCACGACTCCGGCCGTCGCGCTCTGCGGGGTCCCCCTCGCCCCCAGGGCCGCCTGCATCCGCTGCCTGACGGCGCCGCCGCGCTCACGGCCCTGCTGAGATCGGGCAGGTGGTGGTCAAGCTGCCGGGTCGGCGGGTGGTGAAGGAACCGGCCCGGTTTATCGGGAGTGGCAGCTCGTGGCTCGTCGGGGTGGCCGAACGCTGGTAATGGTCCGGGTCTTCGGGCTCGGCGTGTTCATCCCGATGGGAACGGATCTCGACCGCGGCGACTCTCGCAGTGCTCGGCGTGCTGCTCCTCTCCGGGCTGTCGACATCGGCGTTGACGGTCCTCTCGCCATCCCCGCTGGTCTGGCGGCGAGCTTTCAGGCCGGGCTGATAATCGATCTGGCGCTGCTGGAGGAGTTCGCCATCCTGGTGCCCGACCTGTCGGTCGCCGAGGTCACGGCCATCGTGGCCCGCATCCGCGCCTCTCTCGACGACGACCCTCCGCTGTTCGCGCCGATAACCTTCTCGGCCGGTCTCGCCCTGGATCGGAGCGGGGAACTCGTCGCCGAGGCTGACGGGGCTCGGTACCGGGCCAAGGCGGCGGGACGGCGCACCACCGTCACGAGCGAGTCGCCTGTCGGCCGGCGTCGTGATGGAGATGTGAAGGCTCACATGTGGGGCACACCGTTCCTTCAAGGCCCGCCTGTCAGCATGCGCCCTGTCCCCAAACGGAGGAGGTGAGTGATGGGCATCAAGAAGAAGCAGCTGGCGGCGGCCGCGGCCGGCCTGCTGGCCGTCGGTGGGCTCGGTGCCGGCGTCGCACTGACCGGCGCGGCCGGCCCCTCGCAGCCGGCCACCGTGCGGATCCAACCAGCCTCCGCGGTGCAGACGCCGGCCGCCACGCCGGTCGGCGCCGGAAGCCAGTCAGGGCCGACGGCTGAAGACCCCGAGCCGAGTGGATCCGACAGCGACAACGTTCAGGAAGGCGACCAGAACGCCCCGGACGACGCCAACAACGCCAACGACGCCAACGAGAAGGAGGGAACCGAGAAGGCAGGGACCGAAGAGCCCGGTGACGAGAACCTCCCTGGCGGCGGGCACGCCGACCCCCAGGGCCAGAACGCCGACCAGCAGTTCCAGGGGGCCCAATAGACTCCTCTGGGGCATGCTCCATTGATTCCCTGCAGCGGGCCGGGCGGCACCACGCCCGGGCCGCTGCAGCGTCTCCCTCCATTTCCGCCTTCCTCCTTCAGGCAAGGCGGACCGGGAGGGCGTCAGCCGGCGCTGGCTCCATGGGGCCGGCGGCGACAATTGGAGTGCTATCAGATCTCCTTCGCCTCTGCGCGGGCCAAGCGGGCGAGCTTCCTCAGAGAACTCCGGGCACCGCGCCGGCCAGGGCGGCGGGCAAGACATTCGCCGCGTTCGGGAGCAATCCCCCCGTCAGTTCACCAGGACCGGGCCCGGCGAGGTGCTCGACCTCTCCGCCGCCGCGGCCCTCGGTCGCACCCACCTGGGCCGACGTCGCAGCCGGCGGGCTCGAGGAGTAGAAGACCGCCGGCGAACGCCACGGCGGTCGACCTGGGAACGGTTTCTGTACCGAGACGGCTTCGGGCGGCTCATCGCTTCTGGGGAGAGCAGCGTGGCGAGCGTCAGGGTTCCCGATCGGCGAGCGTGAGTTGGCGCCGGTGGTGGTCGAAGTGCACCGTCGCGCAGTGGTAGACGTCGGCGAGCGTCATCTGCTCTGTGAAGTAAGGGTCCCATCGGACCGGGAAGAACATCCTCCGCTGCAGCGCAGCGTCGCTCTCGGCGCCCAAGCGTCGATGCAGCGAGTCGATCACCTTCGAGAACCAGGTATCGAGGCGCTCGCCTCGCACCACGCGGCCGCCGACGCGCGAGCCCCAGTAGTTGACGTGGTGGAACGGCCGAGTGGCCGAATCGAGGAGGCGGGCGAATCCGCGTTGGGCCGGCACCGGCACCCGTGTCACGATCTTCACGACCAGGCGCAGATTGCGGGTGATCAAGTACCCGAACAGCATGTGAAAGAGCAGCTCGCCATTGGTCCGCCGCGTCCCATCCGAGAGTCGTCCCAGGTCGGCGGGGGAACTCGACGCCAGCACCAGCCGGACGGCCGACGGCGCCCGGGCGCCCCAACACGGGGAAGAGGCCGACCGATGACGACCTTCGGCCTGGTCCTCGACTGCCACGACCCCGAGGTCCTGGCCGACTTCTGGACGGCTGCGCTCGGATACGTGAGGCTCGGCGCGGCCGGCAACTACGTCCTCCTCGTCGACCCGGACAGGACCGGCCCGAAACTCCTCCTCCAGAGGGTCCCCGAGGCGAAGTCAGCCAAGAACCGCATGCACATCGACATCGTCACCGCCGACATCACGGCGAAGCAGCCCGCCTCGCCGCCGCCGGCGCCCAGCGAGTCAGCCCGGAGGCCATGAGCGAACACGGCAGCACCTGGCTCCTCATGCTCGACCCCGAAGGCAACGAGTTCTGCGTCTGTGACGGCGGCGCGGGCAGCGCCTGATCCCTGCCCGACGACGCTGCCGGCCCGATTACAGGGCGAACGAGGTCGGGGCCTTCGGCCGCCAGTCGCTCGCAGACCTCGATGGTGCCCTCCAACTTCGAGGTGACCTCGGCGGTGACGGGCCGACCTTGCTCGCCCAGCACCGGCGGATCGCCGACCGCGTAACTCATCAAGAGGCTGAGCCGTTGCCATGGCGGCGGGCTTGGCAACGCAGACGTTGAACCCGTTGGAGGCGGTGACGGCGGGGGGGGATACGGCGCCGGGGAATACCTGCAGGCGGGCGACGCCGTCCGCTCCGGTATCGATGTTCTGGTTGTCGAGCATGCCGTGGCCCACGCCGCCGGGGAAGAGCTCAACCGCGGCCGGGTTCGGCTGGTATCGGCTCGCCACAGCGTTGCTCACCATCGGGCTCCTCGCCGCCGGGCGGTCTCACCGACCCGCCCTCGCCGGCCCCGAGGCTGCGGAACGGAGAGTTACCCGTCACCGTGGGCCGGCGGCATCGCGAGCGGGATGGCGGATCACAACGACCGGACCGCCGGCGTGGTGGACGCAGAAGGTGCTGACCGAGCCCAAGAGCACCTGAGCCAATGGACCGCGGCCATGGGACCCGACCACCAGCAGATCAGCGTCGCGTGCGGCATCGATGAGTACCCGTCGTGCGTCGCCTTCCACCAGGGCGCCATCGATGGTGACCCCGCCGGTCTCGACACCGTCGAGGCTCTCAGCGAGGCGTTGCTGAGCCGAGGTTGTCCCAGTAGTCGTGGAAGTTGAAGTGGCGGTCCCCCGCTCGAGACCTGCCTGCTGGTAGGTGTCGGGCGTCCGCCAAGACACTCGACAAGACAGGGGACCGCCGTGAAGAAGAACTACCAAACCACGGGCGCTGCCGCGCCGATCGACGGGTTGGCGATGCCGGAGGCGGTGACGCTGGCGATGAGCGAGCTCACCGGGGCGGTGAAGGAAGGGCTGCTGGCCCTGGCCGTGGGTGCCGGGCTGGGGGTGTTGCAGGTGCTCATGGAGGAGGGCGTGACCGCTATGGCCGGTCCGAAGGGTCGTCACGACCCGGGGCGGGTCGCCAAGCGGCACGGGACGGAGGACGGCTCGGTCACGCTTGGCGGGCGGCGAGTGCCGGTGCGTCGGCCTCGGGTCCGCAGTGCGGATGGCCGCCGGGAGATCCCCGTCCCGGCCTACGAGACGTTCGCCAGCACCGAGATCCTCGGCGAGCTGGCCCTGGAGCGGATGATGGCCAAGTTGTCCACCCGCCGCTATCGGGCCGGGCTGGAGCCGGTCGGCCAGGCCGTGAAAGCGACGGCGACCTCGACGTCGAGGTCGACGGTGTCGCGGCGGTTCGTGGCCCTGACGGAACGGGCGCTGGCCGAGATGCTGGCCGGCGACCTCGCGGGCCTGGACCTGGTGGCGCTGATGGTCGACGGCGTCCACTTCGCGGAGCACTGCTGCATCGTGGCCCTCGGGATCGGGATCGACGGCACCAAGTACCCCCTCGGCGTCGTCGAGGGCTCCAGCGAGAACGCCACCGTGGTCACCGACCTGCTCACCAACCTGCGGGAGCGGGGCCTGGACGTGACCCGCCCGGTCCTCGTCGTCATCGACGGTGCCAAGGCCCTCGCCGCCGCCGTCAAGGCGGTCTTCGACCACCCGGTGATCCATCGCTGCCAACTCCACAAGAAACGTTGAGCAGAAATTGCCCGACGCCATAGCCTCCACGGTGGCCAAGAAGATGCGGGCCGCCTACCGCAATCCCGATGCCCTCGCCGCCGAGGCCGACCTCGAAGCCCTTGCTCGGCAACTGTCCAAGGCTCATCCTGGCGCCGCCGGCAGCCTCCGGGAGGGCCTTGCCGAGACGCTCACTATCGGCCGTCTCGGTGTGCCGCCGACCCTCGCCAGAACCCTGCGGAGCACGAACGCCATCGAGTCGATGATCGAGATCTGCCGGGATCACTCCACCAACGTCAAGCGCTGGCGGGACGGCGAGATGGCCCTCCGCTGGTGCGCCGCCGGCATGCTCGAAGCCGCCAAGCAGTTCCGCCGGGTCAACGGCTTCCTCCACCTGCCCGCCCTCCGAGCCGCCCTCAACGCCCACATCGCCCGGCAGACCATCACCCCCATCGACTACAACGAAGAAGACGCAGCCTGATCACCGGGCCGCCACCGAAGTTCCACGGAACTCGGGACTTCCTCCTGAGCCGCCTCCCGCAGTTTCTGCTCGTCCACCGGGTAGAGGACCTCCATCTGCCAGTCATAAGGGCTCATCCAGGCGTGGATGGCTCTCACGCGGCCGTGACGGGCACGTGCCTCCTCCACCGCCCATCGCAAGGCGGCTCGGCTCATCGGCGAGCCATCGACGCCCACGACAACCGTGTAGGACTGTGCCGCACTCGGGTCACTCATCGCTTCTCCTTTTGAAGTCGATCGCCGACAGATGCGCAGGCTCGACGGAGGCCACTCATCCTGTCTCATGCCATGATGACGCGATGGTGGCCTCGCCCGGGATGGTGGTATTGGCTGGCGGTGCGGTCGGGCTGCTCATGGGACTGTTCGGCGTTGGCGGTTCGTCCGTGGCGACACCGGTCCTGGCCCTGCTGGGGGTGCCTGGACTCGTTGCCGTCGCGTCGCCCCTTCCAGCCACCATCCCCGCTGCGCTCACGGCGGCCGTCCCTTACGTGCAGGCGGGAGAGGCCCGGCTCCGGGCGGCGGCGTGGTCGTTGGCGGGTGGCATCCCGGCGACCGTGCTCGGCGCGCTGCTCTCCCGGGTGGTCGGAGGGCCGGCGTTGCTGGTCGCGTCCGGGATCGTTCTGATCGTCATCGGGCTGCGAGTCCTCCGACCGATCAAGGAGGAAGCACTTGAAACCGGAACACGCCGCCGACACAACCGTCCGATGCTCGTGGCCGCCACCGCCGCGGTCGGCCTCTTCACCGGACTGTTGGCCAACGGCGGCGGCTTCCTCCTCGTCCCTTTGTATCTGCTCGTGTTCGGGCTGGGAATGCGACAAGCAGCGGGAACGAGCCTCGTGGTCATCGCCGTCCTCGCCGTCCCCACCCTTGCGGCGCACTGGGCGCTCGGCCACATCGACTGGGCGATCGCCGGCGAGTTCGCCTTGGGGCTCGTGCCCGGAAGCGCCACCGGCAGCCGCTTCGCCCACCGGGTCGAAGGTACCGCCCTCCGAGAAGCCTTCGGGTGGTTCCTCATCGCCTTCGGCGTGTTCTTCACCATCTACCGGGTCGTGCGCGGCTGAGCCCACCCGTTCGCATCCCGCCAGCTCGCGTCGCCGGTCGGGAAGGCCCAAGGATGCTGATATAAGCCCGACGGGATGCTGTGTGTTCTCACCCCCCGGCCTTACCGAGGACGAACGAGGCGAGGAGGAGGGTGAGGACCACGGACGTGATGACCACGAACGTGCGGTCCCGCTGGTAGACAAAGGCGAGGACGGAGACCGCGACGCGCAGGACCGGCGTCGCGATCAGCAGGAGCAGGCCGGTCATGACCAGCGCCCGCCCCTGGCTGTGCTCGACGCCCCGGATCACCGACGGGACGCTGTGGGGGAACTCTGCACCGGGCGTCGTCAGGCGTACGAGGTCCCGCCGCGAGCTCAGGTAATGGGGATGGTGGACGAACGTGACCACGGTGCCGACGAGGACGATGAGGAGGCTCGTCCCGACACCGATCCGCAGAAGGTTGCTGATGGCCAGCTCGACCCTTCGGACCCGCTCCTCGCCGAGGTCCTGATCGACCTTGGTCTCGTCGGGAGTCATCGCAGGCCTTTCAGCAGCATCTCGAGCGACACCCACAGGAGCACGATCACAAATACCTTGCGGATGACGGAGCTGTGGAGCCGGCCGAGGAGCCGCGAACCACCCAGGGCGCCGACCAGCACCCCCATGGCGACCGGACCGGCCACGAACGGGTCGACATGCCCCCGGGCGAAGTACACACCGGCGCTGGCCGCGGCCGTGACTCCGATCATGAAGTTACTGGTGGCGGTGGAGACCTTGATCGGCAGCCGCATGGCCAGGTCCATGGCCGGCACTTTCAGCGCCCCGCTGCCGATCCCGAGCAGCCCGCTGACGACCCCGGCAACGTACATGAGGGCCAGGCCCACCTTGGAACCGGCCACCCGGTATTCCACGTCCCGTCCGAGGGCGTCGTCGGTGTAGGAGCTGTGCAGCCGGAGGCGGTCGGCCAGGCCGTCGGCCGGGACGACGGCGGCGAGCTCGGTGTGGCGCTTGCGGAACATGGCCAGTGCCGAATAACCCATGACGACGCCAAAGACGAGGTACAAGGTCCGCACGGGGACGACGCCGGCCAAGTAGGCACCGCTCAGGGCCCCGGCCGTGGTGCCCAACTCGAGGAACATGGCGACTCGCAGGTTGGTCATCCCCTCGCGCACGTAGGCCGCGGCGGCGCCGCTCGAGGTCGCGATGACCGACACGATCGACGCGCCGATGGCGAAGCGGATGTCCACGTGAAGAAGGAGGGTCAGCGCCGGGACCACGATGATCCCACCGCCCAGGCCGAGGAGTGACCCGAGTACGCCGGCGCCCACGGAGATGGCGAAAACGGTGAGGGTGAAGGTCAATGGTGTCATGGCCGCGCGAGTATATGTCTAGACATCTGATCGACTAGAGTCCCAGCGATCATCTCCCCTGGTTCGAGGTGGCGATGGCCTGTGCAGCGACCGCACGGCATGCCGGGCCCCAGGGGCCTGGGGCGGGGCAGCGAGCTCGTCCCTCGGGTCTCGACCAGCATTGGACCCGCCATCCTCTTGCCCGCGACCTGCCCGACTCCGACCCTCGCGCCGTGACGCCGGGGCCTGATGATCGTCGTCTGAGTCGTCCCAGGTCCTCGGTATTGAATCCGTCCCCACACCGGACCATGTCGCCCGCCGGCTCCTGATACCGACCGGGAGCGTCTCATTCCGTCTCCTTCGCCTCCGCATGGCCAGTGGCCGCCCGCTCCTCCTGGAAACCTCCCACGCCTCGCCGAAGGCCCCACCGTCACCGCCGCCACCGCCCTGGCCGTCACCCTCGACCTCGACCAGCTCACCCGCCGGCCGTCACCTGGCGGCTCACAGCAGCTGATTTCCGTAGGAGAAGGGGCACCTTGCGGCTCGCCGTAGCTTCAGGAGCGCCGGGCCATTTGAGCGGGTGTTCTGGCACGCGGAAAGCGCCCCGCCCAATTGTGGAGCCTGTGGTAGCAATCCGGACGTTCTTCCCCAAAGCTCGCCCGGCGGGGGCGTAGAGGCCCCAAGCCGGCCGACCGGTTGCATATGAGAGAGCGTTGGACCCTCCGCGGGCCGCTTGGCGGTGACCGGCGTTTCTCCCGCCTCGTGATTGTCGGGGCCGTGGTCACCGGCCTGTTCCTCGCCTGGCTGGCTGGGAACTTCGGCGGGAAATCGTTGACGAAGACGGTGGACGACGTCGGCGAAGGACTGGTGGCTGCCCTGGCCGGGGTGGCCTGCCTCCGGCGGGCGGCCCGACATTCCGGCCGTCTGGCCCGAGGTTGGCGGCTGCTGGGCTGGTCGGCGCTGTCGTGGTCGGTAGGCGGGGCGGTCTGGACGTACTACGAGGTGGTCCGCGGCATCGAGGTCCCGTTCCCCTCGCTGGCCGATGTCGGCTACCTCGCCGCGCTCCCGCTGGCCTTGGTGGCGATGGTGTCGTTCTTCGCCTCACCGGCCGGTTGGACATCGCGCCTGCGGCTGGTGGCTGACGCCTCGATCGTCGGGGCGTCGCTGCTCTACCTCAGCTGGCTTGTGGTCCTCGGGCCCGTGTACCACGCCGGCGAGGGCGGGGTGCTGGCCCAGGTGATCACCCTGGCCTATCCAGTGGGTGACGTCGTCATCCTCGCGGTCGTCATCCTCGTCGCCGCCCGAGGCCGGGCGAACGCCGACCTGCCGCTCGGGTGGATCGCCGCCGGGCTGATGGCGCTGGCCGTCTCCGACAGCGCCTTCGCCTACCTCACCCAGCAGGGCACCTACGCCACCGGCTTGCTCGACGCCGGATGGTTCGCCGGGTTCGTGCTCATCGCCCTCGCCGCCGCCAAACCTCCGGCGGGGGACGGTCGGCGCGACGCCCGCGCCCGGGAGTTCACCCTGCTGCCCTACATCCCCATCGTCATCGTTCTTGTGGTGAAACTCGGCCGCTCCCTCACAGGCGCCGCCCCCAGGGATTTCCTCACCCTCGACTGGGCTGCCGCTTTCATCTTCGTCGTCGCCCGGCAGGTGCTGACCCTGCGGGAGAACCGGTCCCTCGCCCTTGGCCTCGAAGCCACGGTCGAGGCCCGCACCCTGGAGCTGCGCCAGAGCGAGGAACGCTCCCGGGCCCTCGTCCAGAACGTGTCCGACGTCATCAGTATCGTGCGGGCCGACGGCGTCATCCGCTACATCAGCCCGTCCGTCGAAGCGATCAGCGGCTGCACACCGGCCGAACTCACCGGCCAGAGCCTCTACAACTTCCTCCACCCCGAAGACACGCGCACCATGGCGACGTTCTTCGAGACCAAGACAGGGGGGAGCCGCCGGATGGAGGTACGGCTGCGCAACCGGCAGGGAGACTGGCGCGACATCGAGGTCGTCGGAACTGACATGAGCGACCATCCGGCCCTGGCCGGCTTCGTGCTCGCCAACCGCGACGTCACCGACCGCAAGCGCCTGGAAGAGCAACTCGCCCATCAAGCCTTCCACGACCCCCTCACCGGACTCGCCAACCGGGCGCTCCTCTCCGACCGGATCGACCACGCCCTGGCCCGCATCGGCCGCACTGGCCGCGACCTGGCCGTCGTCTTCATCGACCTCGACGACTTCAAGTGCGTGAACGACACCTTGGGGCACTTCAACGGTGACGCCCTCCTCGCCGAGGTCGGCCGGCGACTACTCGGCTGCGTCCGCCCCGGCGACACGGTGGCCCGCCTGGGAGGCGACGAATTCGCCGTCCTCATGGAGGACGCCGACGAGGACGTCGCCGTCAACGTCGCCGAGCGACTCCGCCAAGCGCTCGGATCAGCCGTCGACCTCGAAGGCCGCCCGGTCCTCGTCTCCGCCAGCGTCGGGATCGCCCGCAGCGGGCCCGAGACCCACTCCGCGGCGGAGGTGCTGCGCAACGCCGACGTCGCCATGTACCAGGCGAAAGCCGACGGCAAGGCACGGCACGAGGTCTTCCGCGCCGAGATGCACGAAGCGCTGGTCCGGCGCGTCGAACTCCTCGGGGAGCTCCGCCTCGCCGTCGAGCGCAGCGAGTTCACCCTTCACTACCAGCCGCTGGTGGAGCTCACGACCGGCCGGATCGCCGGCTTCGAGGCGCTGGCCCGCTGGCAGCACCCCACCCGGGGCACGGTCCCGCCCAACGACTTCATCCCTCTCGCCGAAGAGACCGGCCTCATCGTCCCGTTGGGACGCTGGGTGCTCGAAACCGCCGTGACCCGGCTCCAGACCCTCGATGCCCTCGGACCCCACGAGCCGCCGCTCACCATGAGCGTCAACGTCTCCGGCCGCCAATTCGCCAGCCCCGACCTGGTCCCGGTGGTCGCCGACATCCTCGCCCGCACCGGCATCGACCCCGCCCGCCTCACCCTGGAACTGACCGAGAGCATCCTCTTCGAAGACGGCGACGCCACGGTCACCCGCCTCGTCGAGCTCAAGGCGCTGGGCGTCCGCCTCGCCATCGACGACTTCGGGACGGGCTTCTCGTCGCTCAGCTACCTCCAGCGCTTCCCCATCGACAGCCTCAAGATCGACAAGTCATTCATCGACGCCATGGACACCGCCAGAGGCAGCGAGCTCGTCCGGACGGTCATCGAGCTGGGGTCCGTCCTTGGGATCACGACCGTCGCCGAGGGCATCGAACACCTGGACCAGGCCGACATCCTCCGGGTCGGGGGGTGCGACCTCGGACAGGGCTTCGTGTTCTCCCGGCCCGTGCCCGACACCCAGGTCGAGGCCCTCCTCCGGGACGGGGTGGAACCGATCCCAGCCGTGCTGCCCTTCACGACGGGCTGAGACCAGCCGGCCCCGGACTCAGGTGGGACCCCAGCATATCGACCGTTCAGCTCCGGTTCATTCCCCGCGAATCGCCCCGAAAGGGACCTACCGGACCGGGTCGATGATCACTGCCTGTCCATCGCCGCCATGGGGGTCATCTGAGTATCGGCGCCAAAGTGGCCCTCCGGGCGACCTCGGGTGACACCGGCTGGGGGCATCCCCGCACCGACTGCTACTACGCCAGCCGGCCCCGCCCCGCCGACCGGCGGACCAGCGCCGAGCTGATGGTCCGGGTCACCCCCGAGTACGCCCCGTCGGTGGAGCGATCCGGTGGCGACCTTCACGTCCATCTCGCTATTCGGGTTCGATTGTCCGCCAGGGCGAGGCGACCGGCGTGGTGGTGGCCCCTGGCATAAGGACCGACTTCGGTCGCACCACCCAGCTCATCGAGACCGCCCGGCCGAAGCTGCACATCGAAGACGTCGTCACCGGTCTGGTGAAACGGCTCTTCGTCATCGTGGGCGTGCTCGTCTCGGTCACCGTGGTTGCCTCCCTACTCGAAGGCCTCCCGCTCGGCGACATCGTGCCCTCTCGCTCGTGCTGCTCATGAGCGCGGTGCCCGTGGCACTTCCGGTGATGTTCACCGTGAGCAGGCCCTGGGCGCCCTCGAGCTCGGGCGCCGGGGTGTGCTCGTCACCCGGCTCAGTGCAGCCGAGGATGCCGCCAACATGGACGTCTTCTGCGCCGACAAGACCGGCACCCTCACGATGAACCACCTCGCGCTCACCGGCACCCTGCCCCAACCGGGATTCACGGACGGCGAAGTAATCCGCGACGGTGCGTTGGCGTCCCACGAAGCCGACCAGGACCCCATCGACCTGGCGGTCCTCCAGGCGGCGCGAGAACGCGCGGCCAGGTTGAACTGGGTCGACTCGTCGGACGCGTCCCGCGGACTTCGGAACCCCCCGCTGACGGTCCGACGTCGCTGGCGAGCGACGACGGATCGAAGGGAATCCACGGATCATGCCGGTTCGCTCCATATGTTCGGCTGGTGGCGTCGCAACGAACACGAGGACTGGCGGCCGGGGGCGACGAAGTGAGTGCGGTGACCCTCTCGACCCCAGCCAAGCCAGCTCCCACCCTTCCGCCGGACGGCGCCGAACCGCAGCACCGGCCATCCGGGACCGGGTCCCGGCCAGCGTGGCTGACGGCCGGTCTCGTCGGGGCCGTGGCTGGCAGCCTCGCGATTCTTTTCCTGACGCATGCCTGGTCGGTGGCCGGGGCCACCATTCATGTGCCGCAGGCCGTCGTCCTGGGCGCGGTCGAGGGCATCACGGAGTTCCTGCCGATCAGCTCGACGGGGCACCTGGTTCTGACGGAACGTCTCTTCGGGTTGGGCGGGACCAGCCGGGCGCTGACCGCTCTCGACAGTTACGCGGTGATCATCCAGGGTGGGGCGATCCTGGCCGTCGCCTGGTTGTTCTGGGATCGGCTCCTCGGCCTGGCCTTGGCGCTGGGCGGGATGTTGCGCCTGCCCGGATTCCGCCGGGAGGTCGCACCCAGCGATCGCCGGCTGGCCCTGGCCGTGGTCGTCGCCTTGGCTCCAGCCGGGCTGATCGGCTTCCTGCTCGGTGACGCCGCCCAGCACCATCTCTTCTCGCCGGTTCCCATCGCGCTGGCCTGGCTGGCTGGCGGTGGAGCGCTGCTGGCGACGGCCGGGTGGCTGCACCGCCGGGGCACCGAAGGCGCCGCGTGGGTTGGCCTTGACAGTGTCACGGCCCGGCAGGCGCTGCTCGTCGGGTTGGCCCAGGTGCTCGCCCTCTGGCCGGGTGTGAGCCGCAGCCTGGTGACGATCGCCGCCGGTTGCCTGGTGGGGCTCAGTTTGACGGCCGCCGTGGAGCTGAGCTTCCTGCTCGGCTTCTTCCTGCTCGTCGGCGCCAGCGGCCTCGAGATCGTCAAGCACGGAGGCGACATCGTCGCCGCCTTCGGCTGGGCCGACCCGCTCCTCGGCCTCGGTGTCGCCTTTGTGTCGGCCATCGCCGCCATCCGGTGGCTGCTCCGGGTCATCTCCGGCCGCAGCCTGGCCGGGTTCGGCTGGTACCGGCTCGCGGCTGGAGCGCTCGCTCTCGCCCTCGTGGCCGCTGGCCGGATCTGATTCGCCAGCCCGTGACCATGCGGGCCGTCCCAGCGGAAGCTCAGAATCGTGCCTGCAAGGCGAGGACGTTCGCTACGAAGTGGTGCGTCTCCTCATAGACGCCGTCCTCCCGCACCGATCTGAGCCCCTGGTAGTAGGCGGCGAGGGCGAGCGGGACATCTCCGCCGCACCGGTCGAGCAGGTAGGCCACGAAGCGGGTGCCCATGCGGATATTGGCGTCGGGATCGGACGGGTCGAGCGTGACCGGCAGACCGAGGAGCATCCGGGAGGCGAAGGCCACGGTGTCCGGCATCAGCTGCATGACACCGATGGCCTGGACCGGTGAGACGACCTTCGTCTGCCAACCGGATTCCTGCCAGGCCAGAGCCATGACGAGCTTTGCTGGCACGCCAGCGTCCGCCGCGTGCCGCTCGAAGACACCGGCCAAGTCGCGACGGGTCGGGGGCACCGCCACCTGCGTCGCCCGGACCGACGGTGTCGTTGTTGCGGCCACCGTGGAAACGCGGGACTCCGGGATCGCGAGGTTGTCACCGGCGTAGATCAGGTCCGGATCGCCGATTCCGTTCGTTCTGGCCAGTTCGGCGATCCCGACGCCATAGCGCCGAGCGAGCCCGTCCAGGGTTTCGCCGGGTTGCACCGTATGGACCCGAGCGGTAGCGGAACCGGCCCAGAGGAACGGCACGAGCAGTCCGAGGCTGAGGGAGCGGAGCATGGTCGGCACGCTAGAGGACTGACAACACAAGCCTCAATGGCAACAGCAGAATCGCGATCAGATCGCGATTTCTGGGGATGTCCCTAGAGGACGACCTTGTATCCGAGGCCCCGGACCGTGAGCACATGCCGTGGGTTGCCGGCGTCCTCCTCGATCTTGGCCCGGAGTCGGTAAACGTGGACGTCGACAATCTTGCCGTCGCCGAAGTAGCCGTACCCCCAGACGCGTTCGAGGAGCATCTCCCGGGTGAAGATCCGCCCTGGGCTGCCCGCCATCTCGCACAGCACCCGGAATTCCGTCCGGGTCAGGTGAATGTCCTCGCCCTTGCGCTGCACGACCCCCTCGTCGGGGATGATCACGAGGTCGCTGCCCAGTCGGATGGTCGGTGACGGCGACTCCATCCCCCGGGCGCGCCGCAGGAGGGCGCGGATGCGGGCGGCCAACTCCTTGGGTTGGAACGGCTTCGTGACGTAGTCGTCGGCGCCGGCCTCCAGCCCGGCGACCACGTCGAATGTGTCGGAGCGAGCCGTCACCATGATGATCGGGACGGTGCTCCGCTTCCGCAGCGAACGACAGACGTCGAACCCGCTCGCCCCGGGCAGCATGAGGTCGAGCAGGACACAGTCGGCGGGTTGCCGGTGAAAGAGGCCGAGGGCCTCCTCGCCGGTGGTCGCCTCATCGACGAGGTATCCCTCATCTTCGAGAACCACCCGGGTGGTCTCCCGGATCGCCTCGTCGTCCTCCACGAACAGGACTCTGGTCGTCACGCCGCCCGCCCTGGTGCGGCGATTGTCATCGAACCGCAACCAGACGGAGTCCCGTTCGTGGCCCGCGAGGCGCATCCTCGACCGCGACCCCTGACCTGGGCTCGGACCGGAGCGGAACCAGTGACCGACGACACACCCGGCATCGTACCGGGAGGGACCGACATCGGAGAGCGTTGTCGAATCGCTGCCGCCCGGCGAATTTCGGGTGCGGATGGAGGGCAGGATCTCGATCGTGGAGGTGCGCGGGGTACTCGACCGTCCGACAGCCGCCAGCTTGATCGAGTTGGTGGTAGCCGCAGCCGGCACGTGCCGGGCGGTGGAGGTGGACCTCGACGGTGTCGAGTCCATGACCCAGGAGGCCGCCGCCCTGTTGTTGTTCCACGCTCGGCCCTGGCGATCGGTCAGCGAGAAGGTGACGTTTCGAGCGAACGGCCGGCCGGGCCGCGAGGCGGTGCTCGACGCCTACGCCCTCCGTCGGGGTTCGGCCACCCACAGCCCGCTGCCCTGAACCGTTCACCGCGAGGGCGGCGTGGGTGTCGAGGGCTCCCGGAGGACGGCGTAATCGGCGGCGGTGAGCGGTCCGGCCGACAGCGTGCCGTCCGATCGGGGGACCTCCACCGGCTGACCCTCCAGCGCGAAGCGCACGCTCGTGATCCCGGCGACGGCCGTCGTGGTCAGGACGACCTGGGCGAGAGCCAGGATCTGTTCCTCGCCACCGACGTCCACGAAGGCGCGAGTGAGGTCGACAACGGCGATGGCGCCGTCGATTCGCACGAGGTGGAGCTCCGTCGGCGAACTGATGGCGGTCCGGAGGCCGGCAGCCAGGTCGGCATCGGTCGGCCCGCCCAGTAGCTCGTGGAGCGAGGCGTCGACGCCGGCACCGGTGCCGGTGAGCGTCCGGACGACCGGCACCACACGGTTGGACCGGACGAAGAACACCGTCGCCTGGACCGCGGGCTGAGGTGCACTCACCGCCGGCCGGGTCGGCCCGAGGGCTGGATTGAGGATGCCCCCCGGTAACACGATCGGGTGGCGATCCTGCGGGATCCCGCAGCCGCCCAGCGCGATGCCGGCCAGGAGGGCGGCCAGCCGGCTCGGTCTCACTGGGCGACCACCGGGAAGTCCACGATGAAGCGGGCTCCCCCGCCCGGCCGGTCCTCCACCCACGCCCGGCCCCCGTGCAGCCGGACGTGTTCGGCGACGAGCGCCAGGCCGAGACCGACACCGCCGCCCTCCGGCGGGCGGCCGGAGCGCTGGCCCCGGAAGAAGCGCTCGAAGACCCGCTGCCGGTCCTCGAGCGGGATGCCGGGCCCACGGTCGTCGACCACGATCCGGGCCCGGCCGCCCTGCTCCTCGACCCGGATGCTCTCAACGCCGCCGCCGTGGATCTGCCCGTTGGACACGAGGTTGGCGACGACCTGCTCCAGCCGGCGTTTGTCGGCCCTGATCACGGTGGCCGTGGCTGATGCGGCAACTTCCACGGGGGCAGTCCCGGACGGACTCATCTCCACCGCTCGAAGCACGAGCTCGCCCAAGAAGACCTCCTCGAACGAGCCGTGGACAGCCCCGGCGTCGAAGCGCGAAATCTCGAGCAGATCTTCGACCAGCCGCTCGAAGCGGTTGACCGCCTGGCTGAGGAGGTCGACGCTGCGGGCAGCCCGTTCGTCCAGATCGGGCTTTCTCGTCTCCACCGTTTGGACCGCCGACCGAAGGGCGGTCAACGGCGTCCGCAGCTCGTGGCTGACGTTCGAGGCGAATCGGGCGTCCCGCTCGATCCGCTCCTGGAGGCTGGCGACCATCCGGTTGAAGCTCGAGGCGAGGGCGGCGAGCTCCTTGTCGTCGCCGACGTCGAGCCGCCGGTCGAGCTCGCCGTCGGCAATGGACGAGGCAGCCGCGCCCACCTCGGCCAGCGGGTCGAGCAACCGACGGCTGACCCAGACACCGACTCCGGCGGCCACGAGCATCGACGCCGCTGCCGCCGTCGCCAGCGCATCACGCAGGGTCCGCAGTGTGCGGTCGAGCTCCGTGTTGCCGAACACTTCGAAGTAGGCGTCGCCATCGGCCAGGGGAATCCCGACCGCCAGCCGGGGGACGTGGTCGAACAGGTAGCGTTGCCGGGCCCGGTTCCGCTCCTCTACTACCACCCGCCGCAGTTCGGCGGGAAGGGCGTCGCGTCCCAGCTCGAGCGACGCGGCGAACCAGCGCCCCTCATGGAACACGACGGCCCGGCTGGAACCGGCGGGGTTTTGCAACGACCCGAGCAGCTGCGGAACGTCCGGGGCCGACCGGAGGGCGGTGGCCACCAGCCGGGCGTTCACCTGCGCCTGCCGCAAGGTTGACTTCGCCCGCTGCTGGAGCAGGTAGGTCCGGGTCAGGCCGTAGGCCAGGAAGGCCACCGCCGACGCCAGCAACAGCGCACCACCGGCGAAGGCGGCCATCAGCCGGAATCGGAGGCTTCGGCGTCGCGTTCGGGCCACAGTTCATTCTGTCCGCCGCGGGAGCGGACGCGGCAAAGACCTCTGCTGCTCCCCCACCGGTCGGGCCGACCGGCCCGGTGCGGGGCTATCAGATGGGCGCATCGCTCGGCAGGGTGGCGGGGAGCCGGGGCCCGGGGGGCAGGGCGACCCTGAGCGCGACACCGCGGGAAGCGACCCCGAGCCGGATCGCCGTTCCGTGGTTGAAAGTGTAGACATCGCCTCGGCCACCACCCGGGCCGCAGATCGATCGGGGTCGCTGCAGTTCGAGTGCGCCGCCGGGAAGCCATCCGAGGGGGGTCGCCGCGCCCACCGCGGGTGGGAGGGCGACTCGGTTGCCGCCCTCGAACACGGTGGTGGAGGCGGTCCCAGCGTCGCAGTCGCGTTGACGCCAGGCCACGTCGCCGGAGGCGAACGGCGAGGCGACGAGGTCGGTGATGGCCGCCGTGGCGGTGCCCGTCGATCCGAGCGTACTCAGCCGACCGGTGGCCAGCACCAGTCGGTGGATGTCCCAGCGGTCGTCGTGCTGGGCGGCGAAGACGAGATCACCCTCGGCCGTCCACGTCAGCGGGCCGATGTGCCGGGCGGTCTCCGATCGGGCCAGGGTCGCCAATGGCTTGCCGGTGTTGTCGGCCAGGTAGATCCCGTAGCCGTCGAGGAAGCCCACCGACACGATGGCCTGACCCCCGGGATGGTAGATGGCCGATTCGTGGCGGTTGAGGAAGGTGATGTCCCGGGCCGGGCCACCGGAAGTGGGCCGCTTGATCAGGGCGCCGCCGGGCGTGACCGCCAGCAACGACGAGCCGGCCGGGCGTGACCAGGCCACCTGGTCGACACCCGTGAAACCGGTGGGGTGCCGGCCGCCGGGGAATCGCTGCGACCGGTTGTCAACCAGGAGCCGGTCGCCGCCGGGCGCCCAGCGGGCGGTTACCGCCATGCCCCCCAGCCTGGCGAGGCAGTGTGAGCCCTGACCGGCGGGATCGACGCCGATCAGGCGACCACCGGCGACGAAGGTGACCTCACCGGCGGGCGAAACGGGCCGGAGTTGGCAGCCGGCCGTCGGCTGGGCTGACGACCGGCCGCAACCGCTGCCAATGACAACGAGCAGTGCCGCGACGGCCACGCGCCTTCGCATCATCGTCAGGCTCCTCCCGGAGTCACGGGCAGCTCGACGCCCCGCTCGTCCCCTGACACGTGCGGTCGTGTGCGAGCCGAGCGGACAGGTCGGCCAGCAGGCTCGCCGGCGGATCGTTGCCCGGGTCGCGGTCCCCGAGGAGGTTGTCGAGCTCCCACGGATCGTGCACCAGGTCGTAATACTCCCGGACCCACAGCGACGAGCCCGCCTCGTCGTGGTACCACTCGATGTACTGGTAGGTCGGGGACCGGATGGAAGCCCAGCTCGGCGTGGAGGTGAAGTCCGGGCTGTAGTGGTACTCGAGCAGGTTCTCCCGGCGGACGTCATGCCCGAGCACCGACCGCCCGTCCATCGGGTACTTCAGCTGCGGCCTGACCCCGGCGGCGTCGAGAACGGTTGAGGCGATGTCCACGAGCTCGATCGGGCGCCTGTCCGTGGCGCCGGCGGCAACGTGCCCCGGCCAGCGCAGGTAGAACGGGACGTGGATCGACGGGGTGTAGGGAACGCTCTTGGAGTGCAGGCCGTACTCCGAGTAGAGCCAGCCGCTGTCCCCGGCGTAGATGACCACGGTGTTGTCCAGCTGGCCGGATTGCTGCAGATGGCCGAGGACTCGATCCATCATGTCGTCGACCGACAGCAAGGTCCGCAGCTGCTGGCTCCTCGTCTTTTCCGCCTGGTCACGGGAGTAGGACTGGCGGCGGATGAAGTCCGGCTTGTCCGACCGATCCGTCTGGGTGACCGGCGGAGTCGGCTGCCACGGTGGCACCGGGGCATGGCTGTACCGGGGCGCCGGGGTCGAGGGCAGATGGGGTGCCTCGGGCGTCAGGTACAGGTACCACGGCCGGGCCGGGTCCTGCTCGAACCGTCGCAGGAAGTCGATGGCCCGGTCGCTCTGGAAGTCGGTGACGTACTGGTGGGTCGACAGCACCTTGCCGTCCACGTTCCAGCGCACGTTCTCGTAGCCCCCGAGGAAGTGGGCGAAGTGGTCGAAGTTCGGCGGCGGCGTGGCGATCGGCCAGCCGATGAGGAACTTTCCGTCCAGGCCGGTCTGATACCCACCGTCATGGAGGTACTTCTGGATGGTGGCGCTCTGGTCAAGACGCTCCGGCGCATCCAGGTTGGTCACTACGCCGTGGTTGTGCTGGTAGCGCCCGCTCATGACCGACGAGCGCATGGGCGCGCAGATCGGAATGGTGGCATAGGCCTCGCTGAAGCGGGTCCCGCCGTCCTGGAGCCAGCGTCGCGTCTTGGGCATCATCGCCATCGAGTCAGCCCGCTGGTCATCGGTGAGTACGACCAGGACGTTCGGCCGGGCGGGGGGAGTGACCCCCGCCTGGGTGACCGCGATCGTCGAGGCCGGGAGCGCCGGGCCCAGCGCCCCGGCCAGGACGGTGACGCCGAGAACGCCAGTCATGACGAGGCGACCTTGCAGTCTGCCCATCTCCCATCCTCCCCCTGAGGCTGCTGAGGGCGCTGTTGTTGCTGACAAACTACGGCGCCGGGAAGCGTCGCGACCGCGCCGCGACCGGATCGTCATCTCGTCGCGATCTCCGACGGCAATCCTGCGCGGAAAACGGCGGCTGCCATCCAGCTCGGCTCGTTCCGGGGAGGACGCTCGCATGTTCAACGGGCCACAGAACCGCAGGCGACTGGCACTGACCATCGCGGCAGCGCAGGCGCTGCTCGGATTCGCCGATGCTCCCGTCCTCGGTGCCCACGGGATCGTCACGACGTTCGCCGGCGCGTCGCCGGCAGGGTTTTCGGGAGACGGCGGGCCCGCCACCGATGCCCAGATGAACGAACCCAGAATGCTCACGTTCGACCGAACGGGGAACATGTACATCGCCGACACGTTCAACCACGTGATCCGCAGGGTCGACCGGAACGGCATCATCACCACCGTGGCCGGCAAGTTCACCGGGTTCGTCCCCCGCAGTCGGGCGACCTGCTCGCCGCGCTTCGCAGGGGACGGTAGACCCGCCACCCAAGCGACCCTCAGCTGTCCCCACAGCGTGGCGATCAGCCCCGCCGGTGAACTCTTCATCGCCGATAGCGCCAACCACGTCATCCGAAAGGTCGACGCCCAGGGTGTCATCACCACCGTCGCCGGGCAGGGAGGCAAGCCGGGGTTCGGCGGTGACAACGGACCGGCGACAGGGGCCCGTTTGAAAGGACCCAAGGGCATCATCTTCGATCCGGACGGCAACCTCCTGATCGCCGACTCCGGCAACAACCGGGTCCGGCGCCTCGACACCGGTGGGCGCATCACGACGATCGCCGGAACGGGAGAGACCGCCAGCGCCGGCGACGGAGGGCCCGCGGTCGACGCCGGGTTGAAGGAACCCCGCACGCTGGCGCTGGGCCCCCGAGGATCGCTCTACATCGCCGAACCGGAAGCTCATCGCGTCCGTCGTGTCGACCCGCAAGGCACTATTTCGACCTTTGCCGGGACAGAAAAAGCTGGGTATTCAGGCGACGGCGGCCCCGCCGAGCGCGCCCAGCTCAACATGCCGCGAGGCGTCGGAACCGATGGCGCGGGCAAGGTGTACATCGCCGATTCGCTGAACCAGCGGATCCGCGTCGTCGACCGTTCCGGGACCATTACGAGCCTGGCTGGCCGGGGGACCCCTTGCTACTACAGCGCCAGGAACCCTTGTGGAGACGGCGGGCCCGCCCAGGCTGCCGGCTTTGCTGTTCCTCGGGCCATCGACGTCGACGGCGCCGGCAACCTCTACATCGCTGATACGTTCAACGAGCGGATCCGGAAGGTCGATGACGTGGCCGCGGGAAAGGGAGCCCCTCCAGGGCCGGTTCCCGATGATGCCCCGCAACCAAAATGAAACCGCGTCTTATTTCTCTTTAGGTCTCCTCGATGTTAAGGCCAATCTGGCGACGACTCCACCCGTACAACCGGGCTTATGCTGACCCCGAGCCAGCCAGTGAAAGGAGCGACAAAGCATGGCCCGTCCCATCGCATTCACGGTCACGACGATCACACTCGCGATCCCGTTGGTCGGCACCACCACCGGCGCGGCCACGTCCCCCGCGGACTACCGCCCGGAATGCGAGAACGCCTACCAGAGCGGCAAAGCCGTGTGGGACACCGTCCTCGGCCCCGGCAAGGCCCTCTTCGGGCCGACGGAGCGAAGCATCTGCGGCGAACAGAAGCACACGCCCGGCACCGCCCTGCTCTCGTAGGCGCCGACTCACCGCCGACGTCATCGGCGTTCGGCGCCTCGTCGATCAAGGAGACACGCATGCAGCCTTCCAACACACTCCGATCACAGAAGATGCTCGCCGTCCTGCCCCTGCTGGCCCTCACACTCCCCACGGCTCCGGCGTGGGCCTCCGGGACTGGGGAAGCCCGACCCGTCGCTGGCTTGCCCGGCACTCCGCCGCTCCCGGGCGCCCCCGCTCCCACGACGCCCCCGCGGCCTGGCCTGCCGGCGTTGCCGAAGGAGGCCGACCACCCCTTCCCCGGTGGGCCCTCGTTGCCGAAGGCTCCGACCATCCCCGGCCAGCCGTGGGGTGCGCCGGGCGGTCCGTGCGGCCCCGGACTGCCCCACGTGCCCACTGGGGCGTCGCTCACGGGACCGCCGTTCACGTTGTGCTCCGTCCGGTAACCCCTCGCCGAATGGACGCCTGATGTTCGCCCACGCCCTGCAGACCCGAACGGCCGCCCGACGAGTCTTGTCGGGCGTCTCGATCATCACCGCGGTGGTCGCCCTCGGGTTGCTGGTCTACCCGTTCACCACCAACCTGCGGCAAGGCCGACTGCAATCGAAGCTGGCCATCGAGTTCAACCAGGCGCGAACGAAGCAGGCGTACCGGTCCGGCCGGATCGAGCCGGGTGCACCACTCACGAGAATCTCGATCCCCGCCATCGGCCTGAAACCGACGATCGTCGTCGAGGGCACCGGCCCGTCAGCGTCGCGGGCCGGTGCCGGTCACTACCCCGGCACGCCGCTGCCGGGTGAAGAGGGAAACGTGGCCATCGCCGGACACCGCACCACCTATGGCAAGCCGTTCGCCAACATCGACCGCCTCAAGCCGGGCGACGAAATCCGGCTGGAGACGCCGGTTGGCCTGTACCTCTACCGGGTCATCGCCCCGGTTGGCGATGCGCCACTCGTGGGACCAGGGGCGGCGGGCTACATCGTCGACAGCCACGACTTCTCGCCCATCATCCAGACCCCCGGCAGGACCTTGACCCTGACGACATGCCACCCGAAGGGCTCGGCCGCTCGACGGCTCGTCGTCAAGGCCGCCATCGCCGCCTGAGCCCCCAGACCGAATCGCCACCAGATCGCGACCCGGTCGCGACCATGTCGCGACGTCGCATGGGAAGGTTCCTCACGCCGGCGGGCGGCCAAGGTTCGCCGCGCCGACAACCGACGCGTCACAAAGGAGCGGCCGTGGCGAGGGCCGGGGTCCCCGACGAGGTGCACGAACTGATCCACGATCATCTCGGGACCAACAGCGGCGTCGACGTCCTGCTCCTCCTGCACCGCCGACCCGGCCAGAGTTCCACACCAGCCGCGGTAGCCCGGGAGCTGCGAATCCATCCCGATCAAGCGGCGGGCATCCTGGCTCGGCTGGCGGAAACCGGCCTGCTCCGGGCGGAGGGCGCTGCCTACCGGTACTGCCCCGTCGACGAGCGCCTGGGGCACGCCGTCGATGCCTTGAGCGCCCTGCATCCCAGCTATCGGGTAGCCATCGCCGACATCATCCTCGGGAAGGCGGCCGGCAGCGGAAATGCACCAATGGGACGAAGGTGACGACATGCCCGGCCGCGGGCACGATGTTCATCGGATCGTAAAGAAACCGAGTTCCGATCGCGGTGCAGCCGCCCCATCTTCGGTGCATAGATCCCCCCGGCTCGGGCGCCGACGACCGAACGGTGCCCGGTGGGGCCGACCCAGGGGGACCCGGCGACTTTCGGGTGTTGGAGTCGTGCGGGTTCCTCTGGGTCATTGCCCTGCGCCAGTCGGGTTCCGACGCCTGTAGCGACCGGCCGCCTTCGAGGTTCCCGCTCCCGCCAGTGGCGCCACGGCCAGTTCCACACCACCGGGCAAGGGGAACCGGGCGCCGTCGTTAGCGTGGCGGTCATGCGGGTCACGGCCGGTGCTCGTGGCCCAGCGGGCATGCACCGACCCGTCGTAGCGCACCGTGACCGGTGCACCCGTGGACAGGATGTCGAAGGTCACCCATCCCCTGAGGCAATGTCCGGGTTCCACCAATGCGTAGTCCGGCAGTGCCGGCCTGGCGACGGGGCTGGTCGCCCGCTGGAGCGTGAGATCGTTCAGTGCCAGCGCGAACCTGTACAGCTCGATCCTGAGCGGAGTCCTCAGGGCAGCGCTGCTGCACTCTCCGATGTCGACTCCGACGAGCGTGCGATGCTCGGCGGGCGGCTCGGCGCCCACGACCGGGTCCTGCATCCCGTAGACGGTGACGGTGCCCCCCGTCGTGGTCGTGACCGGGGTCCCCAACGAGAGGATCAGCTTTGCTCGGGCCGTCGTCGTGGTGGAGGGTGACAAGAGCCGGCCAGGCGACGCTCGGCTGCAGGAACCCACGACGCTTGTCGCCAGGCCGAGCGCGAGGACCGCGTTGACCGCAGAACAACGGTGGCCTCGTTGCTGGACGCGCAATCAGCCTCTCTTGCGAATCGTTTCACCGGCTCGATCGGGTCGGGACACCGGGGGGCCGCACGTCTCCCCGAACTCTGCCCGCCGGATGTGTTGGCGGATCGCCTCGTGCCATACGCGGGCGGCCTCGTATCGGCGGTTGGCCGATCGCCGTCGTGTCACGAGTGTCCCGTACCGGATGAGTTCCTCGCCGTTCCAGTGACGCCCGAGTCGGACCTGGACGAGGCCCGTGAGTTCACGATGTACATCGTCCAGCTCCCTGAGCGCTTCCAACATCGTCACAGTGGCCCGGTCGAGCAGGGCCTGGAGGTGTCCGTCCCGCATCCTCGTCCTCGACACTGGAGACTGAGCCGGCGCCGCCGACATCTGATGAACGATCGGGGCGAGGGCGAAGTTCCCACCTCGTCCGAGGTGCCGGAGGTCGGCGGCGGCCGGCCGGGCCAGATTCAGGCGGCCTGTTCCGGTCTCAGCAGTCGGTCTTGGCGGTCGGCGGGATGTTCGGGCCCTTGCAGTCGTACACCGGGTCGGGGAGGATCCGCTTGAGGTCCCAGCCGCCGTCGGAGGCGGTGATCCACTTGTAGATGAACTCCCGGTTGTAGGAGTACGGGTTGTCGTTGTGGCTCGACGCCGGCCAGTACATGGTCACACCGAGGCCGGAGTCCCAGGACTGGGATTCGAGGATCTTCTTCAATCCGTCCCGCGTGACGTCGGGGCCCATCTCGGCCGCCGCCTTGGCCAGGATCCGGGTGCAGACCCAGCCGGACTGCGTGATGTGGTGCATGCCGGCGTAGCGCCACTTGAAGCCCTGGTACTCCCGCCCGTTGGTCCGGAGCAGTTCCTGCTCCATCAGCTTCTGCTCTTGCGTGTCGCCCTCGGGGTTGTTGGGATCGGGCCCTGTGGGGACGCCCCAGGAGGTGATGGTGAAGGTCTTGTCCTTGATGTAGTCGCCGAAGATCGGCCCGTAGCCGGGGTCGCCGGTGAGGTGATTGGCGATGTAGCCGAGCTTCGGCGCCCAGTGTTGCGACTGGGCGTCGTGCATGAACTTCGCCACCGGGGCGGGCCAGGAGAACGACAAGACGAAGTCGGGGTCGGCCGCCCGCATGGCCAGCACGTGCTGGGACTCGTCGGGGGAATCCCACTCCTGGGCCACGGTGGCCACCACCTTGATGCCGTGCTTCTGGAGCTGGGCCGTGGCCACGTCCTTGGCGGCGATGTCCTCGGTCACGTTGAGGTACATGATCCCGACGGTGGCCGGCTTCACCGCGTTTGCCGTCCAGTCGGCGGCGGCCGACGCCTCCCGCATGCCGTTGGCATGGCAGGGGAACATCCACGGATCCTCGTACTCGCTCTTGAACCAACCCCACGACAGCCACGGCACCTTGTCCTTGGGCAGCCGGTCGTGGATCACGTCGGTCAGCCAGGTGATCGACGGGATGAGGGCGAAGACGCTGTCCTTCAACTTCTCGTAACAGGCCCGCCCCCGGGCCACGTCGCCCCCGTCGTCGCAGGTGACGAGCTGCAGCTTCCGGCCGTTCACGCCGCCGGTGCGGTTGATGTACTTCACCGCCGCGTCGAGATTCTGCTCCTGGACCCCGGCGATGGCCGGCCCGAGGCTCCGGGTGGCCGACGTCATGTTGATCGTCCCGAGGCGGATCGTGTCGGCCGTCACCCCGACATCGGAGGCGTAGTTCGCCTTCTTGCCCGCGGGGGCACCCGGCGTGGCCGGTGGCGGAGCCGTGGCCGGCTTCGCACCCGGTCCGCTGGGCACACCGACGGACGGGGTCGCCGCCGTCCTGGCCACCGCGGCGGCCGGCCGGGCGCCACCCGCCGCCTTGGGAGCCGCGGCCGGCGACGCCGGTGCCACTGTCGCAGCCGGTGCCGCGGTCATGTCGGACGGTGCCGCCCCCGGGGCAGCCGGCGGCGGCGGGGTGGGGCCCGCGTCACCGCCCCCGGCGACCGTGGCGGGTGCCGCCGCCGGCGCCGGCTGGGACTGGGCCTTCGACGACGCCTGCTTCGTGGTGCCACCCGAACAGGCCGCGCCCACCAGAGCCAAAGTCACGACGAGCGCGACACGAGTAGAGTTCCTCCCCCAGGACATGCGCCACCTCCGAGCCCGGGCGATGTGCCTTCACACGCCTTCCGAGACTGAACGAGTTTCGAGGGAATTCGACCACAGGTTGGCCGCTACTTTCAGTGTGTTGGCGGGTCACCGCTGGCACTCATGGGCCAACAGCAGAGGAAGTCTTTGTTCGCCACGGTCCAGGGAACCCTTGACACGTCGGCCGTCCTACTTCCTCACGACTGCAATTTTCATTTGAGTAACAAAATCAAATTCTTCTATCAGTCGGCTGAGGCGCACAACATTCTTGGTGAAGACCTCCACCCGAGGGCCGATGGCGTGCGCGGCCGCGATGCCAAGGATGACCAGCCGGGTTACCCTCGCGGCGGAGAGCTTGCAGCCACGTTCTCGGGGGCAGCCATGGACCGAATCCTCGTCGTCGAGGACGACAATCTGATCCGCGCGACAACCAAGATCCTGCTCGAGGACGAGGGTTACCTGGTCGAGGAAGCACCGACCGGTAAGGACGGACTGGCGGTCCTCGGGGCTGTCCCGCTGGACTGTGTCCTGCTCGATCTCCGCCTGCCCGATCACGACGGGTTGGAGGTCTGCCGGTCCATTCGCCAGGTCAGTGCCGTGCCGGTGATCGTCGTGACGGCCCGAGCCGAAACGTACGACGTAGTGGCCGGGTTGGAAGCGGGTGCGGACGACTACGTGACGAAGCCCTTCCAACCCAGGGAACTCGTCGCCAGGATCGGCGCCCAGCTCCGGCGAAACCGGCGGGGTCCGGTGGGACGGGAATCCCTTCGGATCCGGGACCTGGCGATCGACGTAGTCGATGGGACGGTGTTCCGCGGCTCAGATGAGATCCCTTGAACCGCCCTGGGTTCGGTAGAGGCTCGCGCTATTGGATTTCGATGATCTCAGCGTCGAGGGTGTCGCGTAGCAGTTGAAGGTAGTAGAGCTCTTCGTACTCTGCTGGGGGTAGGTAGT
>Ga0070741_10001906_pt1 | contig 59251 bp, 59 predicted proteins | sample Coa_R1_4_FD_66440 | JGI IMG/M metagenome (GOLD analysis project Ga0070741, IMG submission 66440) | Surface soil microbial communities from Centralia Pennsylvania, which are recovering from an underground coalmine fire - Coalmine... | ecosystem: Environmental > Terrestrial > Soil > Unclassified ...
AATGCTGTAAATGGAAATGGAATTTCCGTTGAAGTTGCTGACGAATAACAGACTATTATCTGTGCTCACGATAGAGCGCACCGGGCCTGGCCCCAGCAGATGAGTGCTGCTCACTTCATTATTTCCAGTCAGGACCTCGGAGACGGAGTCGGAGCCGAAGTTACTCACAAAAATTTCGCCGCCATCAGGTTTAAGCGCAAGATGTACGGGGGTTTTGCCTACATCGAGCAAAGTCAGCAGCCGGTCAGAGTTCTCGCCCGGCGATTCTTCGCTGGGAGAAGCGGGCTTGCTGGGAACGGATTTCGGCTGCTTCCCGCCAGACTTTCTTTTCGTCTTCGGGGAGGCTGGTTTGGCGGCAACTGCCTGAGCCGCAGTGGGCGAACTCGCGGGCGCCGGGAGCTCGCGCTGCAACTGCACCACGGCAATTTCATTGGCTGAGCTGCACGAGATAAAGCCTTTGCTGGAGTCTGCAAGAAACTCGATTTCTTCCGGCCCCTGGCACACCGGAATGGTTGCGCGTACCCTCATTGCCGCGGTATCGATCACAGAGACTGTGCCATCGCCGCGATTGGAAGCCAGTGCGGTCTTTCCGTCCGGCGAAACCCGCGCCAACCCGGGTGAGTGTCCCACAGGTATGATGCCCACAACCTTGCGGCTCTCCAGGTCCACGACAGAAACATTGGCCGAACCTGCGTTGGCAATGTAGGCGCGTTTGCCGTCAGGCGTGAGATCCACGAAGTAAGGAGAGCGATGCAGCCCAATCGTGGCCACCACCGTGTTGCTCTCAGCGTCGATAATGCTCAGGTTATTCGATTCGGTATTTACAACGTAAATTTCGTTCTTCTTCGGGTTGGCTGCAATCCCTGTAGGGTTTTGCCTCACAGGAATGCGCTTCACATTTTTGAAGCTGAGCAAATCAATCACGCTGACTTCATTGCTCTTGCCGTCGGTGATATAGGCATATTCGCGATAGGCAGTCGGATGTTCAGGCGAACTGCCGCTGCAACCCAGGAGAAAGAAAAAAAGCGCGGCTATGGCCGTTGCCAAACGCACCAACCGGCCATGAACAAAATGATGTGTTTTCATCGTTATCTAGCGCACTACTGCGCTCTGCAGGCGTGAGGGTTGGGTGGGCATGCTGCGATGAAGGATGGCCGCAATCTGCCACAGCTCGCTCATGAGCTGTTCGAACTGATCGGGGTAGAGCGACTGTGCGCCGTCAGAGAGCGCGCGGTCAGGATCGTTATGGACTTCGACAATCAATCCGTCTGCGCCTACCGCCACCGCCGCGCGCGAGAGTGGAATCACTTTATTGCGCTGGCCGGTGCCGTGGCTGGGATCAACGATGATGGGCAGGTGGCTCAGGCGCTGCACTGCCGGCACCACGCTGAGGTCGAGGGTGTTGCGGGCGTGGTCAACAAAGGTACGGACGCCACGCTCGCACAAAACCACGTTGTAGTTGCCCTCGCTCATCACGTACTCGGCCGCCATCAGCAGTTCTTCCAGGGTAGCGGCCAGGCCGCGCTTGAGCAGCACCGGTTTTTTCGATCGCCCGGCGCGCTTGAGCAGAGAAAAATTCTGCATGTTGCGCGCGCCGATCTGGATAACATCGGCATACTCTTCCACCAACTCCAGACTTTCATGATCAATAGCTTCGGTGACGATCCTCAGACCGTAACGCTGGCGGATCTCGGCAAGAATCTTAAGCCCTTCCAGCCCCATTCCCTGAAAGGAATAAGGTGAGGTGCGCGGCTTGTAGGCGCCTCCACGGAAAAAGCGCGCTCCCCGGCGATGCACGCTTTCAGCCACGGCAAAAGCCTGCTCGCGGCTCTCGATGGAGCACGGACCGGCAATGATGGCCAATTCGGGGCCGCCGATCGTTCCTTCCCAATCTGGGAAGCGTATGACGGTGTTGTCTTGTTTTACGTCCCGGCTTACCAGTTTGTAGGGTTTGCTGACGGCAATGACTTCCTGCACGCCGGGCATCTCATCCAGGCCAATTTCCACCATGCCTTGGTTGCCGGTGATGCCAATGGCCGTGCGTTGCGCGCCGGGAATGCTGTGCGCCCGCAGCCCGTGCGCCTCGATTTTTTCACATACGGCGCGAACCTGCTCTTCGGTGGCCTGCGCCTGCATAACGACTAACATTGCGTGTCCTTTAAAGCTTAAGTTTAATTGCGGAGTTGAGCAAAGGCAAAGCCCCGGCCATGTATCACTCTAATCATGGTTCCAACCTTTACAATATTTTCTGTATTGAGTACTGACAACTGAGGACCGATTTTTGCCCCGTTCCATCAAAGACGAACAAGACATCCTGAAGCTGCCCGTGCCCAAGCAGCCGCCTAAGCTTACCTCGCGGCGCATTGGGATCCATACTTCCACCTCGGGTGGGGTGCAGACGGCGGCAGAACGCGCCTATCGGCTGGGATGCAATACGTTCCAGATATTTTCTTCCAGCCCGCGGCAGTGGAAGCCCTATCTGCTCGGCCGCTCGCAGTGCGACCAGATGCGGGGTCTGCGCGAAAAGTACGGCATCAGACCGCTGGTCATCCATACCAATTACCTGGTGAACCTGGCGGGGGTGAACCCGGAGTTCCTCGCTAAATCCGTAGAAGCTTTTCGCGCCGAGCTGGAGCGCGCGCTGGCGCTTTGCGCCGAATATCTTGTGCTGCATCCGGGATCGTTTCGCGGCAGCAGCCGTGAAGAAGGATTGGATCGCGTGGCGGCCGCTATCCGCGAAGCCGCCAATGGCCTCGACCTGAAAGCAGGGAACTTGACGGTGTTGATCGAGAATACCGCCGGAGCGGAATATTCACTGGGCAGCTCGTTCGAGCAGGTTGCGGAATTAATCGCAAAGTTGCGCGGACTCATCCCGATAGGCGCCTGCATTGATACCTGCCATACCCATGTTGCTGGGTACGACATCGTCAGCGAATCCGGCCTGCGCGAGACGCTGGCGCAACTCGATGCCACGGTGGGCCTGAAGAACGTTGCCGTCTGGCACTGCAATGACGCCAAGGCGCCGCGCGGATCGAAGCTCGACCGCCATCAGCATGTAGGCCAGGGAAAGATTGGCCTCGAACCCTTCCGCCGCCTGCTGAACGATCCCCGCACAGCCCATTCGGCGTTTATCGCAGAGACGCCGATTGATGAACCCGGCGATGACGTGCGAAACGTGGAAACGTTGAAAAGCCTGGTGCAGGATTGAGCGGCCTTCGATAATTAGAATGAAACAAACGAAATTCCCGTAGAGACGTAGCTTGCTACGTCTCCGCATGCAGTGCCAATGATTTGCAGGTCTGGCAATAAAAGTACATGACACTTTTCCGACAAAAATACAGGATTGAAAGCGCGCGAAAAAGAGATTGGGACTACACATCTCGCGACTGGTATTTCGTCACGATTTGTACAAGAAACAAAATTTGTTGCCTGGGAACAATTAGAAATGATCAAGCAGTTTTGAGCGCCATCGGCAATTTCGCCAATGATTCCTGGCGTGAGATTCCCAGACACTATTCCGATGTGACAATAGACCAATTTGTAGTAATGCCGAATCACATGCACGGCATTGTTGTAATAGAGGGTGATCACATTTATTCGCCGAATGCTCGACTGACAAAGAACGACAATTTGCCCGGGATTTCTCCGCAGCCGGCCTCGTTGGGCTCCATTATTCGTTCGTATAAATCAGGCGTAACACTCTGGTGTCATCAAAACGGCTTTCCCGATTTCCAGTGGCAGCCCCGTTATCACGATCGCATCATTGGTTCCAATACATCCCTCGCCGCCGTACAGGATTACATTCGAAATAATCCGGCGAATTGGTAGGAAGATGAGCATTTTGTTTATTAGGGAAGTGTGTTTCCTTTACAGGATGGTAGTCTAAAAGAGAGACGTAGCGGAGCTACGTCTCTACGCGAGTGTATATAAGATCGCAGGCGAACTAACACCAATGACAGAACAGAGTTCAACCAACATGACGCAGGAATTGCACTACGATCCGCAGCCGATCGAAGAAAAGTGGTCGGCGCGCTGGCAGCAGGACCCACAGCTTTACGCGGCTGAGCCTTCGAGCTCGCAGCGCAAGAAGTATTATGCCCTGGAAATGCTGCCGTATCCCTCGGGCGCGCTGCACATGGGACACGTGCGCAACTACTCGATCGGTGACGCCCTGGCCCGCTACATGTGGATGCGCGGCTACAACGTGCTTCATCCCATGGGTTGGGACGCTTTCGGCTTGCCCGCGGAAAATGCCGCTATCAAGAACAACGTTCCTCCGCGCGAATGGACACTCGGAAACATCGCCAACATGAAAGCGCAGATGAAGCGCCTGGGCTTTGCCTATGACTGGTCAACGGAGGTCACTACCTGTCTTCCCGATTACTATCGCTGGAACCAGTGGTTCTTTTTGAAAATGCTCGAGCGCGGGTTGGCGTATCGCAAAAAGAGCAAGGTGAATTGGTGTCCGGAATGCGCCACCGTTCTTGCCAATGAACAGGTGGTGAATGGCTGCTGCTGGCGCCATGAACAGACGCAGGTGGAGCAGCGCGAGCTGGAGCAATGGTTTTTGCGCACGACTCATTATGCGGAAGAATTGCTGCGCGATCTTGACCGGCTTGAGGGTTGGCCTGAAAAAGTGCGCACCATGCAGCGCAACTGGATCGGATGCAGCCAGGGCGCCAATGTTGATTTTAAAGTCGAAGGCAGCGAAGCCCAGATCACGGTCTTCACTACCCGCATTGACACCATCTTTGGGGCGACGTCGGTACAGCTTGCCCCTGAGCATGCTTTGGTGGCCGAGCTTGTGGGAGATGATGCCGGGCTCTCCGCAAAAATTCAGGAGCTCATCGCCGAGCAGCGCAAGGCAAAAGAAATCGGCGATTTGGGCGCCATTGACAAGCGCGGAGTAGACACCGGCCGTTTCGCAGTCAATCCATTCAACGGCGAAAAAGTGCCGATTTGGATTGCTAACTACATCCTCATGGATTACGGTACCGGCGCCATCATGTCTGTGCCGGCTCATGATGAACGCGACTACGAGTTCGCAAAAAAATATGGGCTCGAAATCCGGGTGGTAGTCATGCCTCGCCGTGAGAGTGAGGCGTCAGCAACCGGGCCGGAAGAACATATGCTTCCCTACACAGGGGAAGAGAGCCTGTTGATCAATTCGGGAAAATTCAGCAGCCTCTCCTGCACGGAAGCGCAGGCCAAAATGTCACAGTTTGCCGAGGAGCACGGCTTTGGCAAACCGACCGTCACCTATCGCCTCAAGGATTGGGGTATCTCGCGCCAGCGCTACTGGGGCACGCCCATCCCTGTGCTTTACTGCGAGAAGTGCGGCATTGTGCCTGTTCCCGAAAAGGATTTGCCGGTCGTGCTTCCCGATAAAGTCGAAATCACCTTGCAAAGCGGCTCGCCTTTGTCGCGGGTGCCGGAGTTTGTGAATGCGAAGTGTCCCAAGTGTGGAGGTAAAGCACGGCGCGAAACCGACACCATGGATACATTTGTGGATTCCTCTTGGTACTTCTACCGCTACACGAACCCTAAGTTGGTGGACAAGCCGGTGGATACCGCGACCATCTCGTACTGGTTTCCCATTGATCAATACATCGGCGGCGTTGAACACGCGATTTTGCATCTTATTTACTCCCGCTTCTGGACCAAGGTCATGCGTGACCTCGGTTTGGTGAAAAATTCCGAGCCGGTGCAGAGACTTTTTACCCAGGGCATGGTCATTAAGAGCGGGGCTAAGATGTCCAAGAGCCTGGGGAACACAGTAGCACCCGATGAGATGATTGCCAGGTATGGAGCCGATGCTACCCGGCTTTATACGTTGTTTGCCGCTCCACCCGACCGCGATCTCGATTGGCAGGATACCGGCGTCGAAGGCGTCAGCCGCTTTCTCGGGCGCGTCTACCGCTTCGTGATGCGTAATGCAAAGACGGTGACACCGACTTCCAAGAAAAGCGAAGTAACCCCGCGCCAACGCACCGTGCAACGCAAGCTGCACCAGACCATCAAACGCATTACCGATGATTTTAACGGCCGTTGGCACTTCAACACTTCTATCGCGGCAATTATGGAGCTGGTGAACGAGCTTTATATTGCGGAGAGCGAATTGGCCTCCAGCAGCTTGCTCGCAGAAGTGCAACGCACGTTAGTCTTGCTGCTTGCGCCTTTTGCGCCCTATCTGGCCCATGAGCTCTGGGCAACGTTGGGCGAAAAATCGAATCTGTTGCGCCATCCCTGGCCGCAGTACGACGCGGCGCTGGCTAAAGAAGATGAGGTAGAGGTTGCGGTGCAAATCAACGGCAAGGTTCGCGGCCACGTGCTCGTGCCCGCTGAGATTGCCGCCGATAAAGATACCCAGCGCGATTTTGTACTCAACGATGAAAAAGTGCGCGTCTTGCTGGAGGGCAAGGAAGTGGTAAAAGTGATCTCCGTTCCCGGCAAGTTGGTCAATATTGTAGTGAAATAGCTGCTAGCTTCTGAGAGCAAGCTCCTAGCTGCTAGCTTCTAGCTGTTTTGAACGTGAATGATGCAAACAGTTTCCACCCTCAGACACAGCTAGAAGCTAGTGGCTAGGAGCTATTTCACAACATGAACAGCGAAAACACAGAGATTCCCGTTGGCCTCATCGGCTTTGGTGTAGCCGGCCGCGTATTTCATGCTCCCACAATTTCCGCGGTGCCGGGCCTGCGTCTTGCGGCAATTCTGCAGCGCAGCCGCGGAGACGCGGCGGCGCAGTACCCGAATGCGCTAGTTGTGTCGTCGCTGGAAGATCTGTTGGCCATCGATGAAATCAAGCTCGTCATCATTGCCACGTCGAACACCTCGCACTTCGATCTTGCCCGCCAATGCCTGCTGGCGGGTCGAGATGTGGTCGTGGATAAGCCGTTCACCACCAGCTATCAGGAAGCCTATGAACTGGTGCGGATATCACGCGAGCGTGGACGCCTGCTTACTGTCTTCCAGAATGCCCGCTGGCATGGAGATTTCCAGACAGTAAGAAAACTGGTTAACGCCGGCACGCTGGGCCGGTTGGTGTTCTATGAGGCGCACTTCGATCGCTTTCGTCCGCAGCTTCGTCCCGGGGCCTGGCGTGAACGAGATGAGCCTGGCAGCGGAGTATTTTTCGACCTGGGACCGCATCTGATCGACCAGGCGATGGTGCTCTTTGGAACGCCCGAGGCGATCACAGCCACCATTCGCATTGAGCGCGATAACGCTGTGGTCGACGATGCTTTCTACATTGCCCTTCACTACAAATCGTTGCGGGTTGAGTTGCGTGCGACGATGCTCGCCGGCTCGGCTCCCGGGTTGGCTTTTGCTCTTCACGGCACGCTTGGTTCCTATGTGAAGTATGGACGCGAAGTCCAGGAAGAGGCGCTTAGACGCGGCGAACTCCCCATAGGCGATACCTGGGGAAGAGAACCTGAAGAAAAGTGGGGCTCTCTATATATAGAGAGAGACAGCAAAGTTGTGGTCCAGCCGGTTCCTACTGAGACGGGCGACTATCGCCGCTACTATGAAAATGTACGCGATGCCATTCTGGGACGCGCTAATCTCGACGTGACCGGCGAACAGGCCCTCAACGTCATGCGGGCCCTGGAACTGGCGCGCGAGAGCAGCCGAAAGCAGTGCACCCTTGTTTGGCGGAACGAGTAAAAAATAACCTGGTGCGTTGTTTTTCCCTTGTGGTCAGACTTTACAGCCACGCCGTATTTTGCTGCTAGTATGCTATCGAGTACATGAGCAACGAAACTCCATCGGGCGCCGGCTGGCGGCTGGCGCGGGAAAATCCAAAACTTGTTTTGATTGAAGTCGCCTGGCGCTGGAGTTTCGGGCTTGCGACTTCGTTATTACTGCTGCTGGCATGCGTCAACACCTTGAAGCGTGTAACCATTTCCGATGCCGATTGGGCCGTGCTTCGCAGTTTTGATCCGTACAAGATGGCCAATACGGTTGCAGTCCTGGTCGTAGCTTATGAGAAGCTGCTTTCGCTTGTGCTCGCGGTGTTACTACTCACGCTCGCATTTTTGTGGATGCTTGCCGCCACCTGGGGACGAGCGGCAACGATGAAAATCTTGCGTGGAAGCGGCAATATTGCCGTGGTGGCGGGGTTGAACCTGTTGCGCATCTTTCTCCTGCTGGCCGCGTTTGCCGTGGCCGCCCTCACGACCGCCGGCGCGGCAATGCTGGCCAGTTATTTTTCATCTGATCCGGCAGAGCCCAACCTGCCGGTGTATTTTTTCATCGTAATTCTGGCTTTGCCGGTCATCGTTGTAGCGTGGGCAATTTTGAATTGGGTGCTCTCGCTGGCTCCGCTGTTTGCGGCAGGGAAACAAGGAGTTTTTGCCGCACTCGCGGCCACATTCAGGAGCTTGCGCGAGCAACGTAAAGCGTTTTGGTCTGTCAGCGGAGTTTACGGCACAATCCGTGGGGCGGGGCTTCTCGTAGTGATCGTATTTGGATTGGCCCTGGCTGCAGTCGGGGAGAGCAAAATCGCTCTTGGATTCCTTGTAGCGCTTCTGCTTCTCTATTTTTTCTTTGCAGACCTTCTTTATGTTGCGCGGCTGGCGGCGTATTTGCAGATCATCGAGCAAACTCCAGACCCAAAGATATAACTTGAGTAGAGATGCAGCTTGCTTTGTCTGCGAAGCTGTAATTAACGGGTAGAGATTCCGGGCCCTTCGACTCGGCGCAAGCGCCTCGGTCAGGATGGCTGTTGTTGAATGTTCTTAACTGGCAACGCTTCTCTACTTCTTCGCGGCCATTCCCTCATATTCTTTTTGCGATTCCGGGGTAAAAAGAATCCACAGTGTGTAGATACCCAAGGCCAGTCCGAATGGGATATTAATCAGTGCAATGATGCCGAGCACTATAGCAAGTATGCGTGCCCACGGCTGGCGTTGCCACAGTCCTATGCCTGCGCCGATTCCAAGCGCCGCTTTCAGGATGAGAAACATTCCTATTGCGATAAAGAGCGGCTGCAGGAACCCCGGAATTTGATTGGGCACGCCTTCTACATGGCTGAGATAACTGAGAATGATTGTGGGGAATACCATGATCGCGATGCCGCCCATCAGATCGAACAGGGAGTACACAATCCACAGGATGCCCAGGATCTGAATATGATGGGCGACGCGGTTGATGGAACGGGGAATGGGCGCAACTCCGACGGGTTGACCGCAGGCGCTGCAATATTGCTGACCAGGCTGAAGCTCTCTTCCGCATGCGTTGCAAAACAATGGCGCACCTCGCTCAAGCCCTTACATATTAATGCAACGCCGAAGGTTTATGGCTGTTCGCAAGAATCACGCCTTATCTTAAATAGGCGGGGGGCGCTGGCCAGCCGAAAACTATCATGGCGGCCGCCTCGCGGTGTAGCCGGCATGCCGTAGAGCGGCTGCACAATCAAGAAATATCTCCATTCGTATTCAGGCTGATAAAATCAAGCCATGCAGACTCATGCTCCCGCCCAGTCCATTGTCATTCTCGATTTTGGCGCGCAATATTCGCAGCTTATTGCGCGGCGCGTCCGAGAGCAGAATGTGTTTTCCGTCGTGCTGCCCTGCACGGCAACGCTGGAGGAGATCAAGCGCTACGCGCCGGCGGGTATCATCCTGAGCGGTGGCCCGTCGTCGGTCTATGACAAAGACGCTCCCCCGGCCGATGAACGCGTGCTCTCGCTGGGAGTGCCGGTGCTGGGCATCTGCTATGGATTGCAGTTCATCGCTCATAAACTTGGCGGCAAAGTCAGCCCCGCGGAAAAGCGCGAATATGGATACGCCGAAGTAGAGCTGCTGAACGGTTCGCCGCTCTTTAAAAACCTGCCACGCTCGCTGCAGGTGTGGATGTCGCACGGCGACGAGGCCCTCGATCTGCCTCCCGGATTCAAGCGCACGGCGCAAACCTCGAACGCTCTGGCCGCCATGGAAGACGACCAGAAAAAAATTTTCGCGGTACAGTTCCATCCTGAAGTTCACCATACCAAAATGGGAACCGAGCTGTTGCGCAACTTTGTCTTTGAAATCTGCCACGCCGAGCCCAGCTGGACAGGGCAGAGGTTCATCGATGAGACTATCGCCTCTATCCGCGAATCTGTGGGCGAGGGCAGGGCGATCTGCGCGCTGAGCGGCGGCGTGGATTCCGCTGTAGCCGCTGTTCTGGTTCACTGCGCCATCCAAGACCGGCTTACCTGCGTCTTCGTAAACAACGGCGTGTTGCGCAAAAACGAATTTCAAAAAGTGCAGCAGAACCTGCACGACCGTCTGGGACTGAACCTGGTGGCGGTAGATGCCTCCGAACGTTTCCTCTCTAAGCTGGCCGGCGTGACTGATCCGGAAAAGAAACGCAAAATCATCGGCAATGAATTTATTGCGGTCTTCGACGATGAAGCTCACCGCATTGAGCGCCTCATCGGTAAAGTGGAGTGGTTGGTGCAAGGGACGCTCTATCCCGATGTCATCGAGTCGCGCCCGGTGCGCGGCTTTTCGCAGACCATCAAATCGCACCACAACGTCGGCGGCCTGCCGGAAAAGATGAAGCTGAAGCTCATCGAGCCGCTCAAAGATCTTTTTAAAGATGAAGTCCGCCGTATGGGCCGCGACCTGGGAATGCCGGAAGAAATCTTGCAACGCCAGCCCTTCCCCGGACCAGGATTGGCGGTGCGAATTCTGGGCGAGGTCACAGCCGACCGTGTAGCGCTCCTGCAAGAGGCCGACGATATCGTGGTCAGCGAGATCAAAAAAGCCGGCCTCTATAACAAAGTCTGGCAGTCATTCGCGGTCCTGCTGCCAGTGATGTCGGTTGGAGTCATGGGCGACATGCGTACCTATGCCTATACCTGCGCCGTCCGCGCCGTGCACTCGGAAGACGGCATGACGGCCGACATCGTAGACCTGCCCCACGAAGTTCTCACACGCATCTCCACCCGCATCGTGAACGAAGTAAAGGGCATCAACCGCGTGGTCTACGACATTACCTCCAAGCCGCCAGGCACGATTGAGTGGGAGTAGAGAAATTACGATTTGTGAAGTACGATTGACGATTTTTTCTCCATCCAGCTTTCTGGACTTACCGCTATGAGTATCAGACGGAAGCTTGCAATCGCGCTCGTCATCATTGTGTCGACTACCTGTTTTTGCCTTTGGTTTGTATGTTTCTCCGCACAACATTGGCTAAACCGAGTAGATTTCGTAACAGTACTGCTTGATGATCGTCCAGTGCAAGCCGACGTGTACATGGGACATCCGACAGACAATGAAGCTGAGGTCGTCGCGCTTGCACATGTGCCTGGGGTGGGAGATTATTTCTTTGATTTCGATGACGTGGCATTTCGCAAAGCATCGGCTCACGAATTCATCCGCTTCCATCGCGGAGTGTGGATTTACAGGCCCATGCGCGATGGAAGCTTTAGCGCGGTTCTGCCGTTCCAGAATGACAATGAGTTCCGAATTGCTTCATCGAATGGACACATCTTAACCGTACAATTCTGATCGAAGATGCAGATATCCCCAATGATCCGAGAATGAATGAAAGAGCGAAGAGTCCCGACCTGCGCCTGCGTCTAGCAACCAACGTGGATGCAGAGACAATTTCGCGCTTAATAAATGACGCCTTTCGTCCAAAAAGATTTTTCACCGATGAAGACCGCACCAATCCTGAAGAAGTGCGCGACTTGTTGACCAAAGGAGAGTTTCTACTGGCCGCAGATGACGCCGCACTTGCGGGTTGCGTCTATCTGGAGCGTCGGGGAGAGCGCTGTTACCTCGGGTTGCTTTGTGTAGCTCCCACGAGGCAGCGCGCAGGTCTGGGCGCCTGGCTCATGGCGGTTGCAGAAGATCGTTGCCGGGCGGCGGGAATGCGTGGCATAGATCTTCAATTCGTGAATCTGCGAAAAGAACTGCCCGGATACTATCGGCGTTTGGGATACATCGAAAGCGGCACCGCCCCATTCCCAGCGCATGTAAAAATCAACCAACCCTGCCACTTCATCAAGATGTCGAAGGATTTGAGCAAACCTTAACTGGCAGCCACAATCCTTGCTTGTAGCTGTATTTCTATTGTCCGTTGCTCTTGCTCTCGCGCTGGTAGGGGGTGGAGAGGTATTTACGCGCTTCATCGAGCGCGCCCTGAAAATTGTCATTGGTCTCGAGCGCGCGCCGATATTCGTTGATGGCCCGGTCACGCTGGCCGGTTGCATCGAAGATCTTTCCCAATTGAATGCTGCTCCAGACCTCGGTCCAACGGGGTTCGCCGTCGCCCTCGCGGGCAGCGCGATATTCATTGGCCGCAGCCTGATAGTTGCGCTGTTGAAAGAACACTTCGGCGATCCGATAGTGGGCCAATGAACTGTTCTTGTTGATATCCAGGGCTTTTTGCAGTTCGGTTAGAGCCTGGGCAAGGTCGCCTTGCTGCACTAGTTGTTCGCCTTTCATGATGGCGATGCGCAGCTTGAGTTCGCCGGTATTTTTGAGAACGTGATTGTTAGGATCAATGGTGATCTTGCGCGGCATGCCGAACGTCTCAACGGTGTAAGGGGAATCGGTGCCAACAACCTCGATCCGTTTTTCCTCGGGCTTGCCATCGGTATCGATCTTGAGATCGACAGGCATGCGGAACAGGTCCAGGTCCTGATTGATCTGGCCGGTCACACGGAAGCCTTTTGCGATGCGAAAAACCGTGTACTTATTTTTGAATTCGGGAGCGCCGGTTGAATCCAGCCATTCGGCGAAGAACCATTCCAAATTACTGCCGAAGTGCTGCTCCGCAATTTTGCGGAAGTCGGCGCCGGTGGCCGGTTTGCCGGCAAATTGCATGGCGAAATTGCGCATGGCATTATCGAATTGGTTGTCGCCCATGACCCAGCGCAGCATTTCGAAGATCATGGCGCCTTTGTCGCTGGCGAGGGATTGCGCTTCGGGGGAAAATGGCGACAGCTTGCCTACACTGGCCAGCGGGATGTTGTCATATGCCAGCGCCCCCACTTCCATGTCTTTTATGACTTCCTGATAACCGCCTACGCCGGCGGCAGACTCCACGTAACGGGCCTCTGAGAAGCGCGCTGCGCCGTCACGCAGCCATGCATCCTCGGACGAAGTTGGAGACACACTCGCGCCCCACCACTGATGGGCAATGGCATTGGCCAGCAGGCGGTAGTCTACTTTGGCGGATACCGCGCGGCCGGCAATCGCTGCAACCTCAGGTGCCCAGGTATAGGGGATGGTGTCATCCGGCAACTCGACAATATTCAAAGTCGAAGAGGGAGCCGGACCATACAACGATGAGAAATAAGAAAATTCTTTGCCGGCCGTTTCCGCATACGCGCTAGCGAATCCCGCATGATTGGCAGGGAAGTAGACGTGGATGTTCGCGCCATTCAACTGGCTGCTGGTGTCTTGAAATTTTCCGATAATAAGCGTGCCGGGAAAGCTGGGTTTCTGCCAATCAAAGCTGAAAGTTGTGCTGCCAGGGGCGGCCAACGCGTGTGTTGTCACAGCAGGAGCGGTCGCTGTCGCGCTGTGGGCTACGGCAGCGCGCCTTTTGGTAGTCCCCACGTTTGGGGTAGTTGCCGGGGCCGCAGCACGGCGGCGCAGCACCGGAGCTGTTTCCTCGCTGGAAGTGGAACTGGAAGTATTTTGCGGTGCGCTCTCTTCGGAGGGGGCAGCAGGTTCTTCTACGGCCACCGTAGAAGGGGAGGAGCCGGCGGTTCGTCCACTGCCAACGACGGTGTATCCAGCGGGAACGGCAATATTGATTTTGGCGGTAAAGCGGTTGCTGTTGTATCCATTCACCGGAAACCAGCGGCCCGGATACATTAAATAGCTGATATTTTCGTCGATGTAGGCCAGCTTCAATCCTTCCACCGGGCTGTCGTCTGCCGAGTTGAGGACGCCATCGTAATCAAAGGTCAAGGTTGTGCTGTCATCTTTAGCCACGGTCTTCGGCAGGATCACACGCACAGCATTATCCTGGCTGATGCGTTCATACTGCAGCTTCTCGCCTGCAGGCCCGGTCACGCGGTTGACCCGCAATGCATTGTGCAGCTCAAAGACGGCGCTCGTAATATCGTCCAGCGCCGTGAACTTCACGCTTGCCACCCCGTGTAGATGGTGCGACCGCGGCGTAATCGCGGCGTTGATGACGTAGTCATCCACCCGGAGGCGCGGTTTTTCGGCGGCGAATACCGTCGCAATGAGGACGAAGACAAGTAAAAATACGGCGCTGCGTCCCAAGGGCCGTGGCGTGAGCTGCATAGGGGAATTCTCCAGAGAATTATCGTACGTATGATGAAAATTTTACATGAAAAGATGCACTGCACTGATTTTGGTGCAACCAGCGCTAAGCTCGTAATTATGGATGTTGATAGCCTGCTGGTTTAATAATTGTATATCGCTACAAGCTGGCCGTTCTCCTCATTCTTCGTGGAATTCTGCGTAGGATTTGAGTGATGGATAGCGGCCCTCGCCACGATTCGAGAGAAAGTCTTTAGGCACGCCAATTTCGCGTGTAAGCTCAAAGAAGCTCTCCCAAGAGTTCGGGCGTTGCGAAAAAATCACATCCCCGGTCGATGGGTCTCGTCGGATAAAAACTTCCTTGCCCTGAAAACGAAACTCCAAGGGCAGACGAACAGCCTGACTCCGTCCGTTGCGAAACAACTTTGCAATATGTTTCATCGCATACCTCTTTTCAAGGCCACATATTAGGAGCGTATTACAGAACGCATCCCTCGGCGTGGGTCAGTTGACTTGTACGGTAAAATACCGTACATTAGCTTTCTAGCAGGAGTTGCTATGACACCGCCTGTATTAATGGAAAAAGAATCGAAAAAGGAACGCTTGGAGGCACGGATTACGCGCGAGCAGAAAAAGCGTATTGAGTATGCCGCCAGGATCAAAGGAACTTCCGTTTCGGATTTCGTTATTGGAAGCGCTCAAGAGGCTGCCGCCCGCACAATACGGGATTACGAGATCTTGACATTGAACGACGAGGATCGCGCGGTGTTCGTGAATGCGCTTCTAAATCCTCCTCGGCCGGGCGCACGACTACAAGCTGCTGCGAAACGTTACAAGGAACGGAAAGCAGGTGTAAGTGGCAAGAAAGCTGAAGTTTGAAAAAGCGTGAGGGTTTTAGAACAGAGCCGCTCAGTAAAGCGCATGAGCGAGCGGCTTTTTCATGTGGCAACTACCATCTTGATAATTACCTCAAGACCCAGGCCAGTCAGGACATGTCGAAACATGTTGCCGCGTGTTTTGTTCTTACATCGGATGGCAAGACCATAGCCGGATTCTATACGCTCTCCCAATACTCCATTGAAGCCGGTTCCCTACCCCAAGAAGTCAGTAGGAAACTTCCAAAGTATCCGCAAGTGCCAGCAACACTGTTGGGCCGACTGGCGATCAGCAATAGTTTTAAAGGACAAAAGTTGGGAGAGTTTCTGCTTATAGACGCTCTCCATCGTGCGCTGTTGCACAGCCAACAGGTTGCATCCGCCGCACTGGTTGTGGATGCAAAAGATGAAAGAGCAAAGACATTCTATGAATACTTCAACTTCATGTCTTTTCCTGGAATCCAGAATCGGCTATTTCTGCTGATGCAAACAATCGAGCAACTGTTCACAAGTTAGATCATCTCGGTGCCGAATGCTGATCTCTAAACACTCTTCATAATCGCATCCGCTGCGTGTTCGATGGCCGGCCTCTGGCCCCCGCGATTCAAAGCAGCCTGTACGCCGGTCAAATCAGCCAGCATCTGCTGTCGCGGAGCACCATCGTCAATCAACGGTTGCAAGTGCCTGACCACATTTTCTGGCGTAAACGCGTCTTGCAGCAGCTCAGGGATAATCTGGCGGCCGGCAATGAGGTTGGGCATGGCCACGTGCGGCACCTTCACCAACCGCTTGGCGGCAAAAAAGGTAAGCGGCGAGAGCCGATACACGGCGACGAACGGAGTTCCTATCAGCGCAGCCTCAACCGTTGCCGTCCCGCTGGTGACCACTGCGGCGCGAGAGTGCAACAAAGCCGCCGCGGCATTTTTTACCGGAATCATGGATGTAGTCACCAGCTCCGGGTTACGGCGTGCCAATTCAGCTTGCGCCATTATGCTGCGGAACCAGCCTATATCGAGATTCGAAGCGACTGGAAATAGAAATTGATACTTTGCGCTCTGGCTTTGCAGGAGCGCGGCTGCTTCCATCATTCCAGCCAAGTGGGCCCGCACTTCTTTGCGGCGGCTGCCGGGAAGCAAGGCAATCCATGTGCGCGCAGGGTCGAGTCCATTTTCCGTGGCATATTGCTCGCGGGAGACCTGCGGCCTGGGCATGTGGGCAAGGGGGTGGCCTACATATTCCACATCCACGCCATATTTGCGGTAGAAGGCCTCTTCAAAAGGGAAGATGCACAGGACTTTTTTGATCCAGCGCTGTATCCGTTTCACGCGATACTCGCGCCACGCCCAGAGTTGCGGAGCCACAAAATAAATTACAGGGATGCCGCGGGCGTGCATCTCACGCGCTACGCGGAAGTTAAAAGCCGGTGAGTCAATGACCACGGCGACAGCGGGCTTGGCCTTGGCTTCATCTACTACGCGTAGCAGCTTGCGAAATTCCGAGTAGATTTTCGGCAACTGTCCCACGATCTCGGTCATGCCGACGACGGCAAGGTGCCGGGAATCGACCACGGTGTCGCAACCGGCGGCGCGCATGCATTCCCCGCCAACGCCCATGAATTCCAGGGGCTCATCATCTTTGCGGGCGCGGCGGCGCAGGGCCACGATGAGTTGAGCCCCGTACAAGTCGCTGGATGCCTCGCCTGCCGAGATGAGAAATTTCATGAATTGCTGCTGAAGGCAGTGTACCGGTTAGTCGTCGGCCCCGACCAGTCTTTCTGCGCCGCTGGCCGGCAGAGGGATCTCCTGGTCTTTGTACTGTAATTGGTAGAGCTTCCAGTAAATTCCACGGCGAGAGAGCAGTTGCTGGTGGTTGCCGATCTCTCGCACCCGGCCTTTGTGCATGACAATGATTTTATCGGCGCGCTGAATGGTTGAAAGTCGGTGGGCAACGATGAGCGATGTGCGGCCTTCCGTTCCAATCATGCGGCTGAGGGCGTCGCGCACGCGGAATTCGGTTTCAGTATCGACGCTTGAGGTGGCTTCATCGAGAATCAGTACCTTGGGATCATGGGCCAGAGCGCGGGCGAACGAAATAAGCTGCTTTTGCCCGGTGGAAAGCGTGGTTCCGCGCTCGCGAACCGGCTCCTTGAAGCCGGCCGGCAGGGTGCGTATGAAATCGGCTACGTTGACCTGCTCCGCGGCCTGCTCCACGGCTTCAGCGGTGACCCACTGGCTGCCCAGCCGGATATTCTGCTCGACGGTGCCGGTGAACAGGAATGGGTCTTGCAATACCATGCCGAAGTTGCGGCGCAACTGGTCGAGTTCCATCTCGCGGACATCCACACCATCAATCCGGACCGCCCCGCGCTGCACATCGTAAAAGCGCAGCAGCAAAGAGAGAATCGTGGTCTTGCCCGCGCCGGTGTGGCCTACAATGGCCACGGTTTCTCCGGGCTCGATGGCGAAAGAAACATCCTGCAGCACCCAGTCAGGTTCGCCGGGCTTTGATTCGGGCTCATCCGCTTTGCCGTCGGGGTTTCGCGCTGCGCCTGCCGGCATGTTCTTTTCCGTTTCTTCCTTCGGAGGCACGCTGCGATAGGCGAACCATACGTGGTCAAACTCAATGCGTCCCGGGCCCTGGGGTTCTTTGGGCGAAGCGGGTGAGATGATCTCAGATTTGGTGTCGAGCAGCTTGAAGATGCGTTCGCTGGAGGCCATGGCGCCCTGCAGGATGTTGTATTTCTCGCTGAGGTCCTGAATAGGACGGAAGAAGCGCTGCGCGTATTGCATGAAGCCGGTAAGGATGCCGATAGTTACGACGTTGCGGATCACGCCTCCCCCGCCAAACCAGATAATCGAAGCGATTGCCAGCGACGACAGGATTTCGACCACCGGATAGTAAATGGCGTGGGCCAGGATGGCGTCTTTGAAGGCGTCCATGTGGGCGGCATTGATCTTCATGAAGCGCTCGTAAGCGCGCTTCTCGCGGTTGAACAACTGCAGCACCACGATGCCGCTCACATGCTCCTGCATGAAGGCGTTAATGCGGGCGATAGCGGTGCGAATGCGCCGGTAAGATTCGCGCACTGAGCGGCGGAACAGCATGGTCGCCCAGAAAATCAGCGGCAGCACTGCGAGCGTAATGAGCCCCAGCCACCACTTCATGCGCAGCAGGATGAAGACGATGTAGAACAGCACAAAGATGTCTTCAATGATCGAGACCACACCGGCGGTGAACATGTCATTGAGGGCGTCCACGTCGGTGGTGACGCGGGTTACCAGCCGGCCGACAGGGTTCTTGTCGAAGAAGCCAACGTGCATCTGCTGCAGGTGGCGGAAGATCTGGCTGCGCAGGTCAAACATGACCTTTTGCCCGGTCCACTGCATGTAATAGGTTTGAGCGAATTCCAGGAAGAAGCTGAAACAGAGCAGGAAGACATACAGCCCGCCGATCTGGGCAATGCCCACCAGCGGATCAGGATTCAGCCAGCGTGTAAGGGCATAGCGCGCGGCGGGCGCGCCGAACTTGGGAGCAAGATAGGTATCTACAGCAACAATGGTGAGCAGCGGCCCCAGCGCGTCGGCGGTGGCCTTGAGCACAATTGTGACCAGGGCAACCGCCACCTGCCATTTATACGGACGCAAATACGTGAGCAGCCGTTTCATCAGCCGGCTGTCATACGCTTTGCCTAATGCCTCTTCTTCGTGGATATTGGCCATGCGGACTCTAAACATTGTATAGACGTTGGCAGAGGATTGCAGGATGCAGAGAAAAAGCATTCAGCCGTCAGCACTCAGTCAAATCAGAAGACATGCATCTCAATGCCGTGCTTTCCCGTGCTTTGCCATGCTTTGCCGTTTGTAGACCCATGCCTGGCTCGATAGATTCCGAGGGTTGTCGAGGAGTCGAGAATGAGTCATGCCACGAAGAGTCAGATAGGTCGCCGCGGGGTCCTTATCATCCTCAGCTTGTTGGCGACCGCTAGTCTTTGCCGTGCCCAGGCAGGCAGTCCGGCAGAGGCTCCCAAGAATCGGTTACCGCTGGTTGAGCTGGCTTTCACCATCCCCACGATCAAAGCGACTGAGAACAGTCACGTTGGAATGGGAGCACGGGCGGTTTTCAATCCGCACGCTCTTCTATCAGTGGAACTTGAGGTCAACCATATCGTTACCGACTCTGGAGAAAATCGCAGGAACCATCCAAACGGCGCAGGCATCGACGAAGTATTCGCAGGCGTGAAATCGGGACACCGTTTCCGTCATGTCGGACTATTCGCCAAGGCACGGCCCGGCTATCTGGGTTTCTCGCAATTTGTCCTCAGGCAGCCATTGGTAGAGCCGAACGATCCAGGTTCTGCACTGAATAGGCGTGAGCGATTTGTGAAGCGGCCGGCCTTCGATCTGGGCATGGTGTTTGAGTTCTATCTGAGCAAGCATTGGGCGTTCCGGACCGATGTGGGAGACACCATGGCCTTCTTTAATTCAAGGTTCGCCCAGGATGTTGACCTGGAGGGGGTGACCCGTCACAACCTTCAATCGGGCTTTGCCATACAGTTTCGGTTCTAGCGCCAGAATTCAACGAGTTCTCCCGGCGGCCGGCTGCCACACGCTTTTCCTGGCGCCTCTTCTTCGTGGATGTTGGCATGCGACCTGTAGATATTGTAATAGACGTTTGTAGACCAACACAGGATGCAAACAGTTGCCAGTTACCGATCCACAGCACGCCGCGGCAGGCAGCTGATTGTGGAGACAGGAATATTCCTTTTCTAAATATCTGTCTGCTTCTTGAAATATTTGCGCTGTTCGTTCGTCTACAAGGTAGAGGAAGCATGTATTCGAGCGAATTACTGCAAGCTGATAAACGAAACCGAACCAAAGACGTCTATATCTCGTATCTGATATGAGGCGCCCAAAAGGGAGAGATGATGCTGAGTCTGACAATCCACAACCTGGACGACGTAACCGTATTCCGATGCGCGGGACGAATCACGACCGAAGATGAAACTATCTTACGAAATGCGTTTCTGACTCAACCGAAGACTCGGATCGCGGTGCTTGATCTGGCAGAAGTCAGCAGTGTCGACCCCGCCGGCTTAGGAGTATTTACGTCTTTTCGGGCCTGGGTGAACGCAACGGGGGCCGAACTCAAACTGATGAATCTGTCGCCCGGAGTAGAAGAGGTGCTCGACTCCGCACGGCAGTCCGCATTGGAAGTCTGCTCTGTCCCGGACATGATTGATCTATTGTGTCGCGCCGCCCGCCAATTTCCATTGAGCAGCAAGGCCGGCGACCGAAACATGAACGATGCCGGCCCGCTCGGTCCTGACCGGTGGGTTGCCGCCATGGCCGGGTAAGCGACGGCGGTTTCCTCTCGGTCCTTTGTGGTTAAACTTTTCGAGACTTCTTGTATGATTCCCGGATGCGACATGCCCAATGTCTCCTCATCGTTTGCTGCCTTGGAGTCCTGAACGTTTCAGGGCAAACTCCTGCAGCCTCGAACGAAGTCGGCAGCGTCTACCCTGAAGCACGCGCCCTCTACCTCGATATACATCAAAATCCGGAGCTCTCTTCACATGAGACGCAAACTGCGGCGAAGTTGGCGACGCGTCTCCGTAACCTCGGCTATGACGTGACCGAACACGTGGGTGGCACCGGAATTGTTGCCATCCTCAAGAACGGTCCCGGACCAACCATCATGCTGCGCACCGAACTCGATGCGCTTCCGGTAGAAGAGAAGACCGGCCTGCCTTATGCCAGCAAGGTCCATACGAAAGACGATGCCGGACACGATGTTCCAGTAGACCACGCCTGCGGACACGACCTGCACATGGCATCGCTGGTGGCAACCGGCGCCATCATGGCGCACAGCAAAGACACCTGGCATGGCACGCTCATGCTCATCGGCCAGCCCGCGGAAGAGACCATCAGCGGCGCCGAGGGAATGATCAAAGATGGCTTGCTGACACGTTTCCCCAGGCCTGACGCAGCTGTGGCTTTGCATGTCATGAATCTAATTCCAGCGGGGAAGGTGGGCGTTGTGCCCGGGACGTACGACGCCAATGCGGATTCGCTGCGCGTCACTATCTACGGCAAGGGCGGACACGGCGCATCGCCTCATACTACGGTTGATCCCATCGTGATCGCTGCTCGCACCATCCTGGCTTTGCAGACCATTCCTTCACGCGAGGTGAAGCCTGGAGAAATGGTGGTCATCACGGTTGGCTACATCCAGGCGGGCACCAAGAACAATATCATCCCCGATCACGCCGAGATGGGCCTTACCGTGCGCACCTACAAGGCCGACGTTCGCAAGCAGGTGCTCGCGGCCATTGCGAGAATCATCAAGGCCGAAGCTGAAGCCGCAGGCGCGCCGCGCGAGCCCTTGATTGAACACTACGAATCTACAGACTCGGTGTACAACAATCCCGCACTGGCCCAGCATCTCGAGGCCACGCTTGAATCGGCGCTTGGCAAAGAGAATGTTTCGGTGGAAGAGCCGATCACAGGCTCGGAAGATTTTTCTTACTTTGTCGAACAGGGCATCCCCGGCTTCTACTTCACGTTGGGAGGAGCTAACCCTCAGAAGTATGCCGAAGCCAGGGCGGCGGGAATCTCGCTGCCCTCGAACCACTCTCCGCTGTTCGCCCCCGACCTAGACCCGGCGCTGCACACCGCCATCGCCGCCGAGGTAGCTGTGCTGCGCGATCTGCTGAACCGGTCGGCTGACGAGCTGCAGAAATTAACCCATCAACAGGCAGGACAATAAGGCAGCAGTCAGCACTCAGCAGTCAGCATTCAGTCAAAGGAACAGCACCTGGAAATTTCCTTCGTGCCCTTCGTATTAACCCTTCGTGTACTTTGTGGTTAGCTTTTTTGGGGGGGTGGGGGGTTACTAAGTAACCTTTTTGGCTTGGGCGGGCGCCTCCCTTTGCCTCTGGAAACCGTGAGAGGCGGCGCTTGATGTTTTCAAAGACGGTGGGGCATAGAACCCACATCCATCATGCCAGTGATCTGATAGAACGCAATGATTTGATACCACTTGCACGGATTTTCCTTAAGTTCGTCATCCTGAGGCGAGCCGCTATTCCTGGTTACGCAACTCGGGGTGATGGCGCTCTTCATCGTGCTCAAAACTCTCCCTGCCTGTGTGTCTCTGTGGTGAACAGCCTTTGAACCTGTTCCGGCGTGCTTTGCTTACCGGATGCGCATTCGTGTACCTTGGTGGGGCAAGCGGCGATGAGCCAAGGCCGAGTACTGCAGATCACATTCATGGACGTTCTCGAAAAGCTTTTTGAGCAGCATTTTCATACACCGGCTGAGCGGGTGCAGCCGCTGCAAGGCCAGCTTGGCGGGTCGGGGCGGCGCATCATTCGGCTGGCCGGCGGAAAATTCAGCGCGATTGGCATCCGCTATGACGTGCGCGAAGAGAATGTCGCATTCCTGGAATTTTCCAGGCATTTTCGCCGGCACGGGCTGCCGGTACCGGAAATTTATGCCGAAGATCTGAACCAGGGCGCTTATCTGGAAGAAGACCTGGGTGACACCACGCTGTTTGAATTCCTTTCAAAAAATCGCGACGGCGCCGAGGTTGCTCCGCAGGTGGCCGAAACCTATCGCAAAGTTGTGGCCGTGCTGCCGCGTTTTCAGGTCGAGGCTGGACGTGATCTGAATTACAAACGGTGCTATCCCCGGCACAGCTTCGATCGCCAGTCCATCGCCTGGGACCTGAACTATTTCAAATATTATTTTCTCAGGCTAGCCGGCATCCCCTTCAGCGAGCAGGCGCTGGAAGACGATTTCGCGCGTTTGACCAGGTTCCTTTTGACCGCTGATCGCGATTATTTTCTCTACCGTGATTTCCAGTCACGCAACGTCATGTTGCGCGATGGCCAGCCGTTTTTCCTGGATTACCAGGGTGGCCGCAAAGGCGCGCTGCAATACGACATCGCTTCGCTTTTGTACGATGCCAAAGCCGACCTGCCTCCGGAGCTGCGCCAGCAGTTGCTCGATCATTATTTAGACCGGCTGGCCGGGTTCGTCAACCTGCAGCGCGAAGCTTTCATGCGGCATTACTACGGATATGTTTATATCCGCATCATGCAGGCGCTGGGCGCCTATGGCTTTCGCGGTTTCTATGAGCGCAAACCGCATTTTTTGCAAAGCGTGCCCTATGCGCTCAAGAACGTGCGCTGGCTGCTGCACAATGCCGAGCTGCCTATCGCGCTGCCGGCGCTGATGTCTGCCTTCACCAGCATGCTGGGCTCGGAGAATCTGCAGAGCCTGTCTTCGGAGGGAACCCATCTAACGGTTCGGATTTTCAGCTTTTCATTTCACCAGGGATTGCCGAAAGACGACAGCGGACATGGCGGCGGATTTGTCTTCGATGCCCGCAGCATTCCCAATCCGGGACGCGAAGAGCGTTTCAAGAACCTCACCGGCCAGGACGCGCCGGTCATCGAGTATCTCAACCAGCAGGAGAGCGTGCATCAGTTCCTCGCCAGCGTGATGTCGTTGATTGATGCCAGCGTGGGCGATTATCAGCGCCGCGGCTTCAAGAGCCTGATGGTGTCGTTTGGTTGCACCGGCGGCCAGCATCGCTCGGTATTTATGGCTGAACGCCTGGCGAAGCATCTGCGCGCCAGGAGCGGGGTCGAGATCGTGGTGCGGCATCTTCAGTTAGAGAAGCTGGGGATGGAGAAATTGAGCCTGGAAAAGGCGGGTCAATGAAAGCCATGGTCCTCGCCGCCGGCCTGGGCACGCGCCTGCGGCCGCTCACCGATACGCGCCCCAAGGCGCTGATCGAAGTCAACTGCCGCACGCTGTTGGAAATTACACTTACCCGTTTGCGCGATTTTGGGGTCAGCGAGGTGATCGTCAACGTGCATCATTTTGCCGACATGGTTGTTGACTACCTGAAAAGCAACGCGAACTTCGACATGCGTATTGAAGTGTCGCGTGAGGAAGTCCTGCTCGATACCGGCGGCGGCCTGAAAAAAGCTGCCTGGTTTTTTCTGGAAGATTCCAGCGGCCTGGATATACCGTTCATTTTGCACAACGTGGATGTGATCAGCACGATTGACCTGGGGCGCATGGTGCAATTCCATAATGAGAATCACGCCCTGGCCACGCTCGCCGTACAAGACCGCAAGAGTTCCCGCTACCTGGTCTTCGACCAGCAGCTTCAGCTTTGCGGCCGAGGGCGCGGGCAAGGCGGCGACCCTGAATTGGTTCGCGCCGTAGCGCAGTCAAAGGCGTTAGGATTTTCCGGTATCCAGGTTATTTCTCCCCGGCTTCTTACGATGCTGACAGAAGACGGCATCTTCTCCATCATCGACTCTTACCTGAACCTCGCCGCTCGCGGGGGGAAGATCGTCGCCTTTCCTGCGGATGAATATCAATGGCGTGATGTTGGCAGGCTGGAAGATCTAATCCAAGCGGGTAAATAGCACTCGTCCAAGGCAGAAATCTTTCGCCACGGACAGACACGGGTTCTTACGGATTTCCCGACAACCATAAGCCGAAAAAATCGTAAACGTCACAAATCGTAAATCGTTGCAATTGCCCAATGGATTCAAGAGATTTTTCGTACGACCAGGGCGGAATTTTTTGATCCGAAAGCAATGCAGTTGCACACGGCGTGCTCGATGGTCTTTTTGCGGCCTGGTTGAGGGATGTAATCCAGATCGCATTCAGGATCGGGTTGTTCGAGATTGATGGTGGGCGGAAGCTGGTTGTGCTCCATGGCAATCAATGTGGCGGCGAGACCGCCGGCTCCGCAAGCGCCCTGGGGATGTCCGATTTGCGATTTCAGCGACGACATTGGCGTTTTATAAGCCGAGCCTCCGAGGGCGAGCTTGAGTGCCCGGGTCTCGATGCGGTCGTTGAGTTCGGTCGAGGTACCGTGCAGATTGACATAATCAACGTTGTGGGGCGCGATGCCGGCCTCTTCCATGGCAACGGATATGGCGCGCGCCGGCTCTTCGCCGCACTCGGCCAGGCGTACGCGATGGAAGGCCTCACAGGTGGAGCCGTAACCGGCAATTTCCGCAAAAATTTTGGCGCCGCGGGCGCGCGCGTGCTCGTATTCTTCCAGCATGAACATCCAGGCGCCTTCGGCCACAACAAATCCGTCACGATCGGCGGAAAAAGGACGCGACGCACGCTCCGGCGCGTGGTTCCATGAGGCGGTCATGATGCGCATCAGGGTGAACCCCTTCATGATGCCGAAAGCGAGGGGCGAATCTACGCCGCCGCACAACATCATGGGCAGAATGCCGGCCTGAAGCTGGCGATAGGCGAAGCCGATGGCATCGGTGGAAGAGGTACAGCCGCTGGTCACGACCTGGCTGGGACCGCGGAAGCCGAAACGCATACTGATCTCACTGGACATGGTTCCCATGGTGCCGCTGGGAATACAGAAAAGGCTGACCTGCTTGATCTTCCCGGAATGGTACAGCCGGTATTGCTCTTCGCTGAAATCCATCGCCCCGCCGCCGGTGCCCAGCAGCACGCCGATCTTGCGCTTTTCATCCATGCTCATGGCGGCAAGAGCGGCAGAATCAAAGCCGGCGGTCTTCAGAGCTTCGGTCGCCGCCGCAACAGCCATGGGAACGGCGCGAGAGACGTGCTTGCGTTCGTGGGCGTCTATCCAGGCAAGCTCGTCGAAGTCTTTGAGTTCGCCACCGATGTGTACCGGCAGTTCCGTAGGATCAAAGCGCGTGATGCGGGTTACGCCGCTTTTGCCGGCCAGCAATGCCCGGCAAAATTCAATATTACCCAGACCATTTGGACTCAAAGAACCAAAGCCAGTTACAACAACGCGAAAAGGCATTGGGACATTGTACAGAGAGTGCCCGGAAAAATAAGCTTATGTGACAAGAAAATGACAATCGCAAGAGCAGTTGCCGGTTGCCAGTTACCAGTTGCCAGTAAAAAACGAGAGCTTAACCGCAGAGAGCAGGGAACGCAGAGGCTAGCTTTGAATAGCTCTTGATAGCCGCCTTCCGTTCCTTTTGTAAGGGGAATTGCAGTTATACTACGACTTCGCCGCAGACGTATTTTCACCCGACCGGATCAGGGCTATGTAAACTGCCTGAAGACGGCGGAGGCAGCGTTTTCCTCGCGACAGGAGACAATTTGCGATGAAAGTTGCAAACCCAGAGATCGGATTTGCAAGAGGTAGTAAAACGGCCGATTCCTTTTCCATTGCGGGCGAACCGGCGCGGCAAGAGAATCTCAAGCGCATATTTCTGTTTTGGCTGGCATTCTCGGGCGTGCTTCTGTGGCTCGGCCCTTTCGCCAATTACTCGCCCGCAGGCTGGCTTGATCCCTGGCTCTACACCGGTTATTTCACCAACTTTCACGACATGGTGCACCGCTTTGGGTTGCGCTACTACGCCGCCCGCCTGCCATATGTGCTGTTTGGGGTCCTGATGTACAAGGTGTTTTCGCCGCTGGCCGCCAATTACCTGATCAACGTGGCCATTCTGAGTGCCGACACCTTTTCGCTCTACGCCATCCTCACGCGCCACGCAGGACGCTGGGCCGCTGCCACGGGTACTATCGCGCTGGCCTGCAATCCTTATCTCATCGGCACCATCACATGGGACTACCCTGATGGGCCGGCCATCGCGTTTCTGCTGCTTGGATTCTGGATGGTGCTGGCCCCACCGCAGCGCTGGGAAGGAAAGGCGGCGACAGTTGCCGCCGGAGCCTTCTGGGCGATGGCAGGATTCACCAATCTGATCTCCGGGCTTGTCATTATTCCAGGCGTCATAATCCTGTTGTACATAAAGCGAGTCAATCTGCGTGAGGCCCTGAAGCAGTGCGCCTGGCTGGCGATGGGCGTGGTTCTGATAACGGCCGTTTTTGGAGTGATCTCGCTATTTGTGTTCCATACGTTTGTCTTCTGGATGCCGCAGTGGAACATGTACCGGACCATGACTACGACCAAGGGACTGTTGGAGCGCATGTGGGGCACGCGCTGGGCCTGGATTCCGACCAGCCATCGCGTGGCTGCCACCTATGGCCTCGCCCTGATCGGGGGAATCTTCTTTCTCCGCTATTTTCGCCAGCTCAAAAGAGACCGATTCTTCGTCATGGCGTTTCTGCTGCTGGCGCTCTCCGATCTGGTCTTTGCTTTTGTCGAGTTTGGAATGAACGGCGCCGTGCTGCGCGTGTTCTATACCAGCTCCTACCTGCTCGCACCGGCGTTCATCTTTCTCGGCGCACTGCTTGCTGCCTGTTACAAAATTGCCCAGGAGCAAGGAACGGCCTGGCAGCGAGCGACCCTGGCAATGGCAGTGGCCGGAGTAATTCTTCCATTCTTCATCATCAAATTTCTGCTGCGATGGCAACAGTCACCAGGAATGCAATGGGCGGTGCTGCTGCTGATCAGTCTTGTGGGTCTAGTCGCGGCAAGCTTGCCCGCGAAGGGGCGCCGTATCGGCATTGCTTTGGCCGCTTTCTGCTTTGCCCTGGTCGTCAGCTTCTCGACCTCGGTGAACATGGCCTACGTATTTTTCAACAACCGCATAGAATTCAAGGCCGCGCTGGCCACTCAAGACCTGCTGATGGCCGGTCTGGTGAAGGATAGGCCGCTTGTGTTCTGGTACGACAATGACGAACCCTGGAGCCCACTCTACACCTCGATCGCAATGTTATATGTCTGGGATTATCATGACCTGACACCTGGGCTCGCTACTATGCCGGTCGAAGAGCTGCGCGGTTGGATTCTCCCTGACGCAGTAATCATTCACCTCACGACGGTCCCGGAAAAAGTGCCGCAACGGACACGGCTTCTCGCCCAACGCAACATCAAGGTCGAAGATATCGGTTATTGGACGGTGCGGCGGGAGCACATCGAGTTCCGAGTCTATGCCCAACATGTTCTCAATGCCTCGGAGGTGAAATAGGCCTGCCTCCAGTTTCCACTTCCAGATAAGGACAGATCACAGTGTCGCACGAGATTCGTCGTGTACTGGGTGTGCAGGCCTGGTGACCGGCTCATGTTTGAGAGCGATGAAAGGGCATTCGAGTGCGATCCCATAAGAAGTGAGAGTCCGTTTGCAAAATATCGCAGCATTGGGAATCCGGGAATTCGGTCTGGGAAGAGGGGAGTCAATCAGTGCATTCGTGAGTTGCGCGGGAAATGACAACAGCAACTGCTGCTTCAATTCTATGAGGTTCTTCCCGTGTGGAGAAGGGCCGCCATAAAGCTGCTATTACTTCTTCATTTATGATTGAATTTGTCAGCTGGTCTTGAATGGCTCTTGGCATCTACATTTCGGTTCCTTTTTGCAAAACAAAGTGCAGTTACTGCAACTTTGCCTCCGACGTGTTTTCACGCGACCGGATGCAAGGCTACGTGGACCGCCTGCTTCAGGACATGGCTTCAGCACAACGCACGGTTGAGATGAATGGCGGCCGCTGGGACTCTGAAGTAGACACGATCTATTTGGGCGGTGGTACGCCCAGCATCCTCGAACCAGGGCAGATTGCGCAGATATTTCGGGCTCTGGGCCGGCATTTTGCAATTGAAGAAGAAGCAGAGATAACCGTGGAATGCGCCCCGGCAACCCTCTCGCCTGAAATGCTAGACGCCCTGGTTGAATGTAAGGTCAACCGGGTAAGCCTGGGAGTGCAATCATTCGTAGATCAGGAAGCCCGCGCCGTAGGGCGCCTGCACACGCGAGACCAGGTGCTGGTTGATATTGCCCGCTTGCACGCCGCCGGCATCTCGAACCTGAATATCGATCTCATCGCCGGTTTGCCGCACCAGACGCCTGAGAGCTGGGAAGCATCGCTGACTGCCGCTATCGAAAGCGAGGTCCCGCACGTGAGTGTTTATCTGCTTGAAGTAGATGAAGACTCGCGGCTGGGCAATGAACTGCTCGCAGGCGGCGCGCGCTATCACGCCCACTTTGTGCCGGATGAAGAACTGATGATCCAGTTTTATGAACGGGCCTGTGAGCGGCTGGGGGAAGCGGGTATCCGGCAGTACGAAATTTCCAACTTTTCACTTCACGGGATGGAATCGCGGCACAACCTTAAATACTGGGAGCGGCAGCCGTATCTAGGCTTCGGTGTAGACGCCCATTCCATGCTGCCCAGTGCCAGTCCCGATTCTGATGCCCTGCGGCTGGCCACGCCCGATTCTTTGCCTGTTTATGTTTCAGCGTACAACGAAACTACGCAGATTACGCGTTTGAACAGAAATGAGGTCTCATTCATTCAGGCGTGGGAGGAGACGTTTTTTCTGGGGCTGCGTCTAAACGCTGGAGTTAACTTGCGTGAAATAGCCCAGCGTTTTGGAGATTCGCAAGCGGAGCATGCCCGCGAGGTGCTACAAGAGCTGATAGAACCGGGATTGATAGAGATAAGAGGAGAAAGGGCCTGCCTTACGGCCGCCGGACGGCTGGTCTCGAACGAAGTTTTCGAAAAATTTGTATCGGATGCAGTGCCCCGATAGTCTAAGTGCCAGGCATTCTCTATTCCCGAAATTGCGTTATGTAGAATTAGAAAACAGCCCTCGGAAAAAATTAACAATTGTCATTCAATTGAGGTGAGAGACTTCCAAGCGGAGCATCTGTGGTCTCGCTTTAAAGAACCGATAGCAGCTTTAAAGAACCGATAGCAGAATGAAATAGCGACGTCTGACAGTTTTTAGAGTTCATTGAGGGTATCGAACCATTATGGCGATTCAAGTTCAAAATGCATTGCAGTCTGACGAACGCAGCATGGCGGCCACGATGGTTGATCTGCGCAGCGATACGGTGACCAAGCCGACGCCAGAAATGCGCCGCGCTATGGCTGAGGCCGAGGTAGGCGATGATGTTTATGGCGAGGACCCAACGGTCAACCGCCTGGAGCGGCGCGCGGCAGAAATTTTTGTGCGCGAAGCCGCCATCTTTCTGCCCAGCGGAACCATGGGCAACCAGATTGCCATCAAGATCCATACCCGGCAGGGGCAGGAGATCATCTGCGAGGAGCGCGCCCACATCTTTAACTATGAGATGGCCATGCTGGCGCATTTTTCCGGATGCATGCCGCGGCCCATCTGTGGCGAAGATGGAATCCTGACCTGGAAGGACATCGAGAAACGCATCAGCCCAAAAATTTATTATCGCGCCCAGACAGGCCTGATTTCCCTGGAGAACACGCATAACATGGCTGGCGGCTCGGTGTATCCGCCGGAGATTGTGGATGAAATTTGCGACCGCGCACACGAAATGGCATTGCCGGTGCATCTGGATGGTGCGCGCATCTTTAACGCATCTGTGGCTTTGAACAAGCCGGTGCGTGAGATTACGAAGAAATTCGATTCCGTGATGTTCTGCCTGTCCAAGGGTCTGGGAGCCCCAGTTGGATCGTTACTGGTAGGTTCGCGGAACTTCATTGAGCAGGCCCGCGTATACAGAAAGTCCCTGGGCGGCGGTATGCGCCAGGCGGGTGTGCTGGCCGCGGCGGGAATCATTGCGTTGGAAAAGGGCCCGGAGCGCCTGCGGGAAGATCATGAGAATGCAAGATTTCTGGCGGAAGGTCTGGCCGAGATTCGCGGAGTTGCCATTACCCCGGCCAAGGTCAAGACTAATATCGTGGTTTTTGATATCAGCGGAACAGGCATGAGCTCGGAGCAGATGGCGCGCGAATTGGCGGCGAAAAATATTCTTGCTTCCGGCATCGGCCCGCAAGCCATTCGCCTGGTCACGCACACAGACGTGGACCGCGCCGCGTGCACACGCGCATTAGAAGGGATCCGGGAAATTTGCAGGTAAATAATTAAGACTTAACCAGCCACGTCATGGGATCAAGAATCGAACATTCCGTTCAGGTCAAATGCAGCCCGCAGAGAGCCTGGGAAATCTACACCGACTGCATGCGCTGGAAGTCGTGGAACGGCGTTTACGGGGACATCCGCTGGGTAGAAGGCGAACCGTGGATGACCGGGAGCCGTCTGGAGGTTGACCTGCTGCAGCCCCGGCCCATGACAGCGAAGCAAGTGCTTACCGTATGCGAACCACCGCGCAAGCTGGCATGGGTTGGCCATGGGGTGGGTGTTACCTATGAGCAATGGGTTAACTTCACACCGCGCAGGGCAGGCGGAACCCTGGTCTATGTGTGGATTGAACTCACCGGCATGGCTACCCAGTTCTTTGGCAAGACCATCGAAGAAACCGTGCGTGAGATGCTGACCAACTGGTTTGAGGCGTTTCGCGCCGAATGTGACTTGGGCATTTCCACGGAAGGGAAAAGGGCGATCTCTATGCAGCCATAGTTTTTGGCGGACATAGGCTAACGCACTCGATAGCCAGCGAGGTTTTTCCGGCGCTTGCGTCTCTCTTTTTGTTCCCCGCTTTTTTATTTATTCAGTAAAATACCTTTGGCTTGAAGAGAGGAGCACTTTATGGGTCTTTATGCGCATTATGACCATGCCCACAATCATCCGGTGAATCGCGCGCTGCACATGCTGGCTATTCCAACGGGCTTCTCTTCGTTGTTTGTAGTGTGGTTTCATCCCATCATTGGTGTGCTGCTGATTCCGCTGGCATTTGCCATGGCGTGGGTCGGCCATTTCATTGAGGGCAACAAGCCCGCGTTCCTCACCAATCCCGCGCACGTCTTCGTGGCGCCGGTCTGGATGGTGCGAAAAATCTTCGGGATAGGGCCACGGGAAAAATCCTCCGGCGATTCCCATACTGCATGAAAATCGTCATCAAACGCTGCCTGGTTTGAACTGAACACCGCATTCGGGCCGTGAGCCTGAAGAAACTCATCGCTGAAAAATTTGGCGTTAAGCCCAGAATCTCTATGGCGGGGCTCGGTATGCTGGACGTTTTTCTGGATGGGAAGCAAATCTTTTCGTATCGCGAGGCCGGCCACATGCCCAAGGATGAAGAAATTGTGGCGCTGATCCGGGAGAAGACAGGAATCTCGCCACGCACGAGCACCGGCGAACGGGGATCAACCGCGGAAAATCCAGGCTCCCCAGCCCGCTAGCCATCCGCTTTCGTAGAAACTGTAAATCTTTCGATCTGCGGGGCATTTACACAGTTCTATGGAAACGCAAGCTGGAGTCAACTTCTGCCGGCACGCGTCTATCCGGGCATCTTGAAAGAATATCCCGCATCTGCTTAAGTTGTGGACATAGTGAGGCTTAACAGGGAATATTGGACGCCGAAATAGGTAATATTTATGTGTGCAACAGCTTGCTTTTGGGGGTGATTTGAAACTACAATTTATGCACCTGAACTGTTCTCTGGAGCAAGATTCTTATGTCTTTTAACCGTTTTTCATTCCGTTTTTTTGTGATTGCTTTAGGGTTGCTCATATCTACAGCCCCAGGTTGGGCGCAATCTTCGGCTACTGTTTCTACTGATAATTCTAAGGCTACCGACAGCTCCAAGGCACAGAGCGCTGACCAGAAGCAAGCCACGGGCAAACCGGATGAAGTTGATCCGCTCAAGCGCCCTCTTACTGAGAAGGAAAAAGAGAGAAACGCGAAGGCTTTTAAACATGAGGTCAGCGATACCTATAAAAAATGGTTGAACGAAGACGTTCGCTACATCATCACCCCGGAAGAAGAGGCGGTCTTCAAGCAGCTCTCGAACGATGAGGAGCGCGACCAATTTATTGAGCAGTTCTGGCTTCGCCGCGACCCCACTCCAGATACACCTGAAAACGAATTTAAAGAAGAGCACTACCGGCGCATTGCCTACGCCAACGAGCACTTTGCCGCGGGCATCCCGGGATGGAAGACTGACCGCGGCCGTATGTACATCATGTACGGTCCGCCGGACGAAATCGAGTCGCATCCTTCAGGCGGAACTTATGAGCGTCCTATCGAAGAAGGTGGCGGAACGACGTCAACCTATCCTTTCGAAGACTGGCGCTATCGTTACATCGAGGGCATCGGCCAGGAGGTCATTATCGAGTTCGTGGATGATTGCCAGTGCGGCGCCTACGAGATGACGATGGATCGCTCCAAGAAAGACGCTCTTCTCTACGTGCCCAATGCCGGTCTCACTTTTTCGGAGCAGATGGGGCAGTCGAGCAAGAACGACCGCTTTAGCGGCGGCGGCTTGGAAAGACTGGGGCTCGATCCCGGCCAGGCAAGCGCGCAACAAGGAAAAGAATTCGACCGCCTGGAACAATTTTTCAAGTTGCAGCGGCCACCGGAAGTCAAATTCAAAGAGTTGGATGAAATTGTAAGCCACAAGATCAGGTACAACCTGATGCCGTTTGATGTGCATTCTGATTTTGTGAAGATCACCTCCGATACAGTATTGGTGCCCATAACAATTCAGATCCAGAATAAAGACATCACCTTCGAGAATAAAGATGGAGTCGCACGCGGCCTGGTGAATATCTACGGGCGGGTCAGCACCATCACCAGTCACATCGTTCAGACCTTTGAAGATCCGGTGGGAGTCGATGTTCCCGGCGAGTTGCTGGAAAAGACCATGCAGAACCATTCCATCTATTGGAAGGCGCTGCCCCTGCGGCCCGGCCACTATCGTGTGGATATCGTTGTAAAAGACGTTAAGGGCGACCGCGTCGGTACCTGGACCAAGGCGCTTACCGTTCCTGAATTCAGTGACGACAAACTGGCTTCGTCCAGCCTGATCCTGGCAGACGTAATGGAAAAAGTTCCCGCCAAGAGCGTGGGCGCAGGCAACTTTGTGATCGGCGACACCAAGGTTCGGCCCCGCGTCGAACCTGCTGACGGCAAACCCGCCAGCTTCAAACGCGACCAGAAAGTGAATTTCTGGATGCAGGTCTATAACCTCGGCATCGATGGGCAGAGCAAGAAACCTTCAGCCACTATCGAATATGACGTGGTCAATACCGTTACCAATAAAGCGGTAGCTCATATGGTAGAGTCCACGGAAAAAATGGGTAACATAGGCGATCAGATAACCCTGGAAAAGAGCATGCCGTTGACTTCGCTGCCTCCGGGAACGTATCGCTTGACAATCAAGGTGAACGACAACATCTCGAAGCAAACGATTACTCCTTCCGCCAACTTTGCGGTTGAGTAACCGTGTGCACGGTTCGCCAAAAGGGGGTTAAAACATGCGCCACAAGCTGATATTGATTCCGCTCATCACAGTCGTGTGGGTCGTATCGGCGGCTGCATTTCCCCAGGAAGGCAGCATCACGGGAACCGTGCGCAACTCCGGCGGTGTACCGCAAATGGGCGCTATGGTTGAAGTGCTGGCCGGCGCAGTGCCTTCCATGACCGTCTTTACCGATGATCATGGCCGCTATACCGCCCTCGGCCTGGCCCCCGGACATTACCAGATCAAAGTTACTGCAGCTTCGTTTCTTCCCGCCCTGCGCGAAAATGTGGTCTTGCACTCGGGCGCCAGGCTCATTATCAATCTCACTCTGAACACTTTGTTTGAAGCTATTGCCACGCTGCCGGTGCGTACCCGCACTCCTAAGGATGACGATGACTGGCGATGGACCTTGCGCTCCACCGCCAACCGCCCCATCCTGCGCGTGTTCGACGACGGGCCGCTGGTGGTAGTTTCCAAATCTGCCAGTGAGGATGATCGCGTGCTCAAGGCGCGTGTCGCCTTTGTGGCCGGAGCCTCCAATGATGGGTTAGGAAGCCTCTCCGATCAGGCCACCTCGTTCAGGGTAGAGAGATCGCTCTTTTCCGGCGGGACCCTGGTCTTCAATGGCAACATGGGAAAGGCCAGCAGTTGGAGCTCTTCTCCCTCTGTGCTGCGCGCTTCTTACAAACATCAGACTTCAGACGGCCACACCCCCGAGATATCTTTCACCATGAGGCGCTTTGGTGTGATTGACAGCGGCGACCAGCGGGCCGCCCTGCAGGCATTGGCGCTCACGCTTTCCGACAGCATGCAGTTCATGAACTTTGCTGAAATCAACTATGGGGCTGAGTACCAGAGTATTCAATATCAGGGCAGAAACGCAGCCTTCCGTCCTTTTGGAACGCTCGATCTGCACTTTTCACCCAACACAATCGTTGAATACCAGTACGCGACTTCTGTGCCTAATACCCGTGCTGCCAAAGGCTTTGACAGCGCTCCGGCCGACTTCAGCGAATCAGGACCGCGGGTCACGACGGCAAATTTCGTCTCCCACATCGAAGACGCCCGCCATCAGGAGCTTTCGCTGTCGCGCCGCTTTGGAAAAAATCGCTTCCAGGTTGCCGCTTATTCCGATCGCATCAGTAACACCGCGCTGTTAGGCGTTGGCAATGTGGATGGCGCCCTGGGCGATGGCAACACACTGGCCGATCCATTCTCCCAGTCATTTACATACAATGGCGGAAATTTTGCCACGAACGGATTTCGCGCCGTGGCCGAACGCAAGTTTTGTTCGGCGTTGACCGCCACATTTGATTATTCTTATGGCGGCGCGCTCTCTCTGGGAAACCCCGGCGCTCTGCAGGCGGGCCCTGCTTCTAATTCCTTCGATACATTGCGCCGTCATGCCGTTGCCGCCAAGCTTACCGGCAAGGTGCCGGTTTCCAACACCACCTGGATTGCCTCGTACAAATTAACCGATAGCAAAGCGCTTACGCCCGTCGACGCATTCAATGTCTCGGCTGGCCAGGCGGACCCCTACCTGAATTTCTTTATCCGCCAGCCGTTGCCTAATTTAGGTTTTCTGCCCGGCCAGATGGAAGCTTTGATCGATGTCCGCAACTTATTGGCAGAGGGTTATATGCCAGTTATGGGGCAGGACGGCCGCACGCTTTATCTGGTGCAGTCAGCGCGTTCTATCCGCGGCGGCCTGGCTTTCAGCTTCTAAGTTGAAAAAGTAGCGCCGGCGTCCCGCCGGCTTTGCCCGCGTATTTTTCTTAATCTGCATTACGATTACGAATATGCAACAGGAAGGGAGCTTCCGTACCCGGCAAAAGCAGAATGCTCTCTGGAAGGGACAGAGCCTCAGCCAAAGGATTGCCCTGCTGCAGTTTTATATCAGTTTTCTTAATCCCGCTATTTTCCCGTAGACCGCGGGCTGAATTTTCGTCAAATACAAACCATGCCATAAGACTCAATGCCTCGCCACAAACTTATCATTCCGGCAAGATGCCGAACAGCACCGAACCAGCAACTTGGATGCGCCAACACATTCCGCGGGTTGACGAGTGCGAGTGCGCTTTGTATAGTCGGCCACACACGATCGGGTTGTGATTGACGCGATTTCGGAGGAAAGCCGTGGCTGAAAAAACTCAAAAACAGATTCCACAAATTCTTTCACGACGCAGCTTCGCTCGCGGCGCTGCCCTGGCAGTCGGCGCCGTAGCCATGCTGCCGGCCGATTTGCTGGCGCAAACCCAGGCGTCATCCCCATCGGCTCCTGACGCAAAAAAATCTGAAGAACACGCGCCTAAGCTTTCCCCCGCTGATCAGGCTGAGGCCGAGGCAAAAATCCAGAATATCCTGCGGAAATATGGCAGCCGGTTGGGCGATGAGGAAAGGGCTGACGTCCGCAAATTGGTATTTTCGTTGCAGGAATCCTTGGGGAAATTGCGCGGTTTTCCCCTGGGAAACTCAGACGAGCCGGCCTTGGTTCTGCGCGCAGTCGTTAAAGAGAAGGAATAAGAATGCTCGACGACGACATCCTTTATTTGACGGTGCAGGAGCTGGGCGAGCGATTGCGCACCCGCAAGATTTCTCCGGTAGAGTTGACCGAAAGTTATCTGGCGCGCAGCGAGAAGCTGGGTCCCAGTCTGCACGCCTATGCCACGCTGACACGCGATTTGGCAATTAGACAAGCGCGCACTGCTGAAAGCGAAATCGCGGCAGGGAAGTATCGCGGTGCACTGCATGGCATCCCTTACGCCGCCAAAGATCTGCTGGCCGTGCGCGGATATCCCACCACATGGGGAGCCAAGCCGTACGCCAACCAGCAATTTGATTACGACGCAACGGTAATACAAAAGCTGCAACAGGCGGGCGCCATATTGATCGGCAAAGCGGCGATGATCGAACTGGCAGGCGGCATGGGATACCGCTTCGGCTCGGCCTCGCTCACCGGCGCCGCGCGCAATCCCTGGAATCAGGACTGCTGGACGTGCGGTTCGTCCAGCGGCTCCGCGGCGATCGTGGCTTCCGGAATGGCTGCTTTCGCCATCGGCTCAGAGACCTGGGGATCCATCGTATGTCCTTCTGCGTTCACCGGAATCTCAGGCCTTCGGCCCACATATGGTCGTGTAAGCCGGCATGGCGCCATGTCCCTGGCCTACTCTATGGATAAACTTGGCCCCATGGCGCGTAGCGCTGAAGACTGCGGCGTGATTCTGGCGGCAATCGCCGGACATGACACTTCCGATCCTGCATCCCTGCCCACCGGGCAAGCGGCTTTCGATTTCAGATTCAGTGTGCCTACAAAAATCCCGGCGAAGACCCTGCGTGTCGGCTGGCTGGCCAATGCCTGGAAGAGTCTTTCTCCGGCAGTGCAGCAGCGAATCCAGGAAGCGCGAGAGGCCGTGCACAACTTCGCTGCCAGCTTTGCCGAGGTAGACCTGCCGGAGGGACCCTGGGAGGCGGCGGCTGGATTGATTATCTCCGCCGAATGCGCCTCCGCGTTTGAGGACCTGATTGAATCGGGCCGGGTAGCTGAACTCGCAGACCCGGAGGGCAGGGTAGGCGGTTATATCAACCAGCAGATTTCAGCCACTGATCTGGTACGGGCAAACCGTGTACGGCGCATCTTGCAATCCAAAATCGCCGATATGTTTGCGCGCTTTGATGTGCTGGTCGCCGCATCGCTGCCCGTAACTGCCACCAGAATTGAGGCGAACCTGGATGACGAGCTCAGCTTCCCCGATCCCTTGGGCGGAATAGGAAACTTCTGCGGATTGCCGGCTATCAGCGTCCCATGTGGTTTGGGAGCCGATAATCTGCCGGTGGGATTGCAATTTGTTGGACCGCCGCTGGGCGAGCAAGCTATCTTGCAGGCGGCAATCGGGTTTCAGCAACAGACCCAATGGCACAAGATGCATCCGGGGGGTTTGACAACCTGAAAACCTGAGCAGGCTTCAAGTCGACATATATTAACTAATAAGTAAATATACATAGGAATCTATGTACTTAATGGTTACTATTTCGTTGACACTTTTATTACAATTTATTTCTTCCGCATCCCTTCCAAATTTCATAAGATGGCAGCGTTTATATTCGCAAAAGCATAGACCGTAAGGTCGAATAGCTTGAAATGACTTTGTTCGAGCATAGTGTTTACAAATACTTAACGTTACTTAGCGCTTTGGTTATCAACATGCCGGAATAAAGGAACACCTGTTTGTCCGTGAAAAAGTAAGGTCCCGTTAAAAGTTCAAAAATTCAGGTTTTAAACGTTTTAGGAGGGGTATGTCATGAGGAATGTATTCAGCAGGTTTTATTGCCTGACAATCTTGTTAGTCTTGGTTTCAACGATTTTCAGCTTCGGCCAGGGAACTGTCACCGGCTCAATTTCAGGAACACTGGAAGACGCGCAGCACGCGGTCGTGAAAGGCGCCACAGTCACTGCCATCAACCAGGGGACCAACCAGAAATTCAACGGACAATCCAACTCCGTGGGTTACTTTACGCTGCGGCTGCTGCCGGTGGGAAGCTACAACGTGACTTTTGAAGCCGCCTCGTTCTCCAAACTGGGGATTAACAACGTGGCTGTGAAGTCCAGTACGGATACCTCATTGGGCATTCAGACCCTGACGGCAGGGAGCACCAAGGAAGTTGTGACCGTGGAAGAAGCTCAGCCGTTGGTAGAGAGCCAGACTTCACAGATAACCAACACCTTTGAATCGGTTAAGGCACAGGATTTGCCCATTGGCAGCGGATTAGACTCGCTGGCCCTGCTGGTGCCCGGCGTCGCTTCTACCGAAGGAGCCGGTTTCGGCAACAACAACGGCGCCCGTCTCTCTATTAACGGACAGCGAAGCCGCGCCAACAACTTTGAGATTGACGGCCAGCAGAATAATGACAATTCCGTGGCCGGACCTTCGATTTTCCTTGGAGACCCGGATGTAATCCAGGAGCTCCAGGTCATCACTAACTATGAATCGCAGTACGGCCGCAATATGGGAGGGGTGGTCAATTACATTACCAAGGCAGGCAGCAATGCCTTCCATGGAACCGGTTTTGAGTATTATGCCGGCAATTTCACAGATTCTTTGGCCAATGAAGAAAAATCACCTCGGCTGGGCTTTTGCCCACACGGCATAGGCACGGCGGGTCCCGATGGGATTGTTGGCACAGCTGACGACTGCACCGCTGTTAAGGTGCCACGTTTCGTGGAAAATCAGTTCGGCGGAACCTTGGGTGGACCTATCGTAAAAAACAAAATATGGTTCTTTGGTTCCGGCTATTGGGACCGAGTACGCACCGGTGGCTCACCTAACACATCGACCACTCTGACCCCTACCCCGAACGGAATCGCACAATTAAAGGCCGCTTTCCCGGGGAATGCTGCTGTAAATCTGCTGGCAGCCGTGGGCCCCACCGCCATTAAGTCCGGTAACCCGACTTTCGGCGGCCTTCAACTGATAAGTGTTAGCAACGGGACTACGACTGTCCCCGTCGAATTCGGCAACGTTACCCGTTTCCTGCTGCAGCCCTCCAATGACACCGAGAGTACGGGCCGTGTGGACTGGCAGGCCAGCGACAAGGATCGGGTATTTGCGCGATATCTGTTCCAACGGCAGAATTTCAGCAATGCAAGTGCCGGCGTAACTGCAGACTTCGCCGCCGGATATGCAGTGGATGTGCCTTCCCAGAGCCAGCAGATCGCGCTCGACTGGGCGCATACCTTCACCAGCAACTTTGTGAACCAGGGGCGCTTCAGCTTTTCACGCTCGAACGTATTTTTTGAGAATGGTACGGTTCCCGGTTGCAACCACAGCACCCCCACCGCCTGCCCTACTCGTATTAATTTCCGTGCTGCGAACATGTTGGGTTTTGGTATGGGTACGGCTTTCCCGCAAGGCCGTCTTATCAATGTGACCCAGTGGCAAGACAATCTCAGTTGGACGTATGGGCGCCACACCTTCAAGTTTGGCGGTGAGTATGACCGCCAGCGTTCGCCTAATGATTTTCTGCCCGTCATCAATGGTTCATATACCTTCACGAATTTCAACGGTTTTTTGCAAAACACCACATCGAATGGTGGTTTCAGCTTGACCGATGGGCCGTTCAGCTTCCCCTTCAAGGAGCAGGACGTTGCCTGGTATGTCCAGGATGATTGGAGAATTAAGGATAACCTAACTCTAAATCTTGGGCTGCGCTGGGAGTGGTATCAGCAGGCGATCAACCTGCTGCACAATATTACGACCGCCAAACAGGCATCTAGCAGCCCATTCTGGGATCCCACCCTGCCAGCGAGCCTGACTACCGTTCCCCATGTTCCTGAGTACTATAACAACTGGGGACCGAACGTGGGCTTCGCCTGGACGCCACGCGTTTGGCAAGGTCTATTCGGTCAGGATAAAACTGTAATCCGCGGAGGGTTCCGCATTGCGTACGATCCTGAGTTTTACAACATGTTCTCCAACGTAGCCAGCTCGGCGCCGGTAGTGAATGCAGGAACAAACATCACCCAGCCCGGGGCTATTGGTACGGCCTGTGTTGGTTGTCTGCCAACAACCGGCGGCAATGGTTCAGACGTTCGTGCGGCCGACCTTGGGCTGATCAAGTCTGGACCTGGCGTCAATCCCGGTGGACGCACCTATACCACCGTAGATCCGAACATTCGCAATCCGTATGCGGAAGAGTGGACTTTCGGCATCCAGCGCCAGATCGGGACACACATGGCCGCTGAAGTACGTTACAACGGCACGCATACGGTTAAGCAGTTTCAATCTGCCGATGCCAACCCGGCGCTGAATTTTCTGATCAGCAATGGGTTCCAAAGCTTCATTCCTGCCGGTCTAACACCCTGTACAAATCCAACCCAGCCCGGATTTTCTACTTCCCATACTCCCACAGGTGCTCCTACTGCTGCTGGTGTTCCTACCGGTGGTTACGCCAATTGCTCCAACGCCAATGTGATCCAGAGAGGAAATTACGCTTGGGCTAAGTACAATGGTCTGCAAACCGCGCTTCGCATTCAGGATTGGCATGGTCTGACCTCGGACCTGGCATATACCTACAGCCACACCATCGATAATTCGTTTGAGGTCTTTTCCCGAACTGGTGTGGGCGGCCTCTCTTTTGCTCCTAACGTCTTCAACCAGAACCAGCCGGAGAGGGCAACCAGCTCTATCTCGTTTCCCAATGTCTTCTCGTCGAACTGGCTCTATGATCTGCCCTGGTACAAGACGCAGCAAGGATGGCTGGGTCATGTGCTGGGTGGCTGGGAGTATACGGGCACCTATCGTTTCGTCAGCGGCCAACCCTACACGGCGAGCCAGCTCAAAGGTGAGACGGGCTTTTCTTCACTCGGCGATCCTTCAAATGCCTTCAGCGGCACCATTGACAACCTGCGTCCTATACAGTCGAATCCGAATGCTCCGCTAGGTACATTGGGAGTATTTGCTCATCAGGGTTCGGCGGCAGGACCCTTGGTTCTTATTAATCCTGTTGTTGGTAACTGCGGATTTACTCCAAATCCTATCCATGTAGGGGCTGGAGCCACCGATCTATTGGCATGCCCGGTAGTTCCGGCAAGCGCGGTTCATTGGATCTATAACGATCCCAATGCTGCTGCTTTCTTCAATAATCCATTTCTGGGAGTAGGCCGCAACACGCTCCGCGGGCAGACCGTGAACAACGTCAATATGGGCTTCTATAAGAACACTCACGTGAACGAGAGAATGACGGTGCAGCTCAGAATGACGGTCTTCAACATATTCAACCGCCAGTATCGCGGCGTGCCTGATGCCTTTGTTGATGATGTTACGCTTTCTAATCCTACGTTCGGCAATAACTTCTCCAACAGCTCCGGCTCCGGTGAAGTCAACGCCGTCTTCAATGGCGTAGCTCGCCGCCGCATTCAATTCGGCGCCAAGCTGGTTTTCTAGCTTCACTGAATTGATCCACTTCAAGGCCAGCCGCAAGGCTGGCCTTTTTTGTTCTGGGCTCGGATGGCCCAAGTAAGATGAATAACGCGAGACTAAGAGGACACTGGCTACTATCAAAGGGAACCGCTGTGTCCTTTTTCGTGTCGGCAATTGGCATTATTGGAGCTTTTGGCTTACTGTTTGTCCTCAACCTTACTGGAGACTCGCTCATAGAACGTTTCGTCGTGTTGCAATTCCTCATGAAAGTGGTTGGAGCAATCCTGGGAGTTCTTGGTTCACTGGGATGCTTTTGGATATGGATTGGTATGTTATGGTACTGGGTACGCCTGTATGAGTCGTCAATAATTAGAGAAGTAATATCTCTCGCCTTGATGATCTTGGGTGGGCCATTTGGAGCAACTCTTTTTTACTTTGTTGTGTATCGATCCCGGGTCAAGCTAATGCAGCAACAAGTCTCCCTGGTTTGAAAATTTCGCGAAGTGTGGCTAGCCTAAACACTTTTGTTTCCTCGAACCAGTCTAGAAGTGTCTTATCCCGGGGACGGTCTTTTCCTACAATCAAGAAACCTGAAACCTTGATATCAAACCGTTGCCTGATGAGAAATTCTCACCCATCATTTCAGCGGGGCTTGCCCCAAGTTAGGCATTCGGTCGCCCAGCATGTAAGTGCTGGGCTACTGGGAAAACGGTGAGCCCGTATGGAGCGGTACAAACTGTGTATAAGAGTCCTTAAAACGATCTAAGGATTTTACGGAAAGTATTATGAAGGCGTTAACACTGACTCACAACTCACGCACGAATGATCACTACTTCATCAACGCTTTGTTTGCGCCCTATATTGTTGAGTGTGGGCCAGTTAACGCTCACGAACTACTTCAATGTAATGGGAGGGGGGGCAACAGTACTTGGGACGATTTCGCACTGACTGAAAATAGTTATTATTTCATCATCACCAGGAGCATTTTGCGCTCTCGCGCTGAGTACTGAGGACCGAGTACTGGGTGCTATTTCAACTCCTGCTGTTCCATCTTCAGGATTTTCCCCAACCGCCTCCGGTGGCGCTCTTCGTTGGTAAAGCGGGCGCCGAGAAAGGCGCGCACCAGTTCGTGGGCGAGTTCGATGCCGATGATGCGGCCGCCCAGGCAGAGCACGTTCATGTTGTCATGTTCGACTCCCTGGTGCGCTGAGTAGGTGTCATGGCACATGCAGGCGCGGATGCCGATCATCTTATTGGCTGCAACCGTGGCGCCCACACCGCTGCCGCAGATCAGGATGCCGCGATCTGAGCGTCCTTGTTGCAGGCTTTCTCCGATGGCGCGAGCGTAGTCGGGGTAATCGTCAGGCTGGGTTGAATCATGCGTGCCCAAGTCGAGAACTTCGTGTCCCAGAGAGCGAACCTGCAAGAGGATGGGATCCATCAGAGGCACACCCGCATGGTCAGCGGCCACAGCGATGCGCATAGGTTTGAGAACAGAGTTGCTATCAGAGCTGCTCATGGTTTCCTCTCCCAGGATATTGGTCGGCCAGATTGTCGCCTGACCTGTGTATTGGCATTTTATGTGAAGACGAGAAAGGTTGCTGAGAACGCGAGGGCTACGCTATAGTGAATGAGGCCCCACGATCCGCGGTAACTCCCAATCAAGAAGGGCGCGTAGCTCAACTGGCAGAGCAACTGACTCTTAATCAGTAGGTTGAAGGTTCGATTCCTTCCGCGCTCACCAATTCAAATCAAACGACTTAGCGTTATTCTCGTTCATACTTGTTAGCGTCATGATCGGACGACTTTGGGGAAAACTTTGGGGACTCCGGTCTGATGGATGATGTGAAAAAGAAAAAGCCAACCGTCCACTTAAGTTGGCTTCGTAAGATGTCATTTGGGGGTCGAGTCTTAACTCTTGCTTCCTGTTAGCAACCTTGGAGCGGCAATCAACAACAGGAAGCGGAACATCGCCCCAAATTGCTGCTGTCAACCAAGAGAAGCGCGAGATCGGAGTCGCGAGTCCTCACGACCCCCGTGGACTAGATCGTTCGCCGGAAAAACCGACGAAATTACAAAATACCACAAATCATGGAACTGTCTGCAAAGCCCTCTAGAACATAGTGCCTCAGTTTCAGTGTCCTCGTTCTGCTGACTCCGTGGCTTCTTTCCGCGTCTTGAGGCAGAGGCAATCCCGGACCGATTTCGACCGATTATCTCCATTGCCAGTTCCAGATACTGTGTCTTCTCCGTAATGACAGCCATCCTGAAAGTGGATTGAAACGTAGTGATCACAAGCACAAAACAATTCATTACTCATAAACTTACTGATCCTTTGCGGAGATTTCCGCTAATTAAAATTGTACGGAAGACGAAGGACGCATGTGCGCGAGGATGCCAAATCGGCGCCCGAAATCTTCAAACTTGAGACCACTACTCTTGTTAGACGCAGAACCGTTGCTGGAACGTTCAATTTCGACAACTATAGGTATAAATAACGTTCTATTTGGTTATTGCTTTGTTCTAGAAGCAATGGTAATATGTTTTCGTAGGTAAAAAACAAATGACTGATATATTTAAAACACCTGAAAAGCTATCTAGAAAGGACATGCTTTTTCGGATCGGGATCGAAACACTCCAGCAGGAAGGCTGGAAAGTGGAAAGAATTCCAGGTATCGGGAAATCTAGTGTCCGGCGAATCACGAAAGGGGGCAAAATTCGGAACGTTTCCATTCGTACATCGCAGGATACGTGGATTGCGTTTCCCCGTAAGAAGGATGACAAGAGCTGGAAAACTCTTTCCGAGGTCGATGTAGTGCTTGCCGTTTCGGTGGATGACCGTGATAACCCGAAATTCGCGCAGGTCCATATGATTGAGGCAGATGAGATGCGGCAACGATTTGACCGGGCCTATTCTGCGCGGCTTGCGGCGGGGTACCAGATTCCCCTGGGACGCGGAGTGTGGGTGTCTCTGTATCGCCCCGAAGCAAATGACCCTGTTACCCTCGTTGGAGCTGGTGCTGGACTCGACCATCCGCCAATTGCGCGTGTCTCGCTCGAAGAGCATAAAGACTCGAATTCGGACATCGCCATTGAGGCAAAGAATGTGGACAATTGCAAGGATATGCCACTCACCATTGCGGAGGCGAAGCGCAGGTTGGCGATGACCCTGGGCGTGGATCCGTCGAGCATCAAGATTACGGTCGAGGCATAGACGAGAACCAATGGTCACCCGGATAGACCTTTGGGAAATCCAAGAGGGAAAGATCATACCTTCAGAAAACGCTAGCCAAGGTTTGAGAGCTGTTTCGGATTTCGCTGTTAGTTCGTCTGTCCGGCTTTTTGGGTTGTCCTGAAGGTCTTCACGCGGTCAAAATGGCTTATCGGTATGGTCTTTGCATGTTGATACAAGTTCGGAATCAACTTCTCAGCAGCCAGGCGCACCGAGTTCGCCCATTCCTCAACTTCACGCAGATAGTGATGAAATTCATCACGAAATTCTTCTAACTTATCGACGTAATCAGTTTGCGGTAATGACGTTTTCTCTAGGCCTTTCTGCAATTTCGCCACATAGTTTCTATTGAATTCACCAACAATCACCGTGAACTCATGACATTTTTGAAGTAACTCCAAAACTGATTTTGGCCGAATCTCAATCTGTGCCTCAAAACATTCCATCCAATTCGGGATGTAGTCAGAATTCAAAATTCCATAAATGACTTCATTTTGGCTAGAAGATGCAGAATACAAAATATAGTGCAACGAACGCCCATTATTGCGCTCGGTAAAGGAAACCAGACGTTCATAGAGTCGCTTCAGTTTTGGATATTCGGTTCTCACATATTGTTTGTCACGAATGGAGTGATATATCCACTTTGTCAAAGACCCTGCCCAGGAACCTAGGATGGAGATAATCACAACTATTGCGAGGGCAATAAATACCCAATAACCCTTGGCAGGATGTTGGGTTATGAACGTCAGCACGCCGCCAACAAGAGCTATGATTTGTCCAACCAGTGCAATGAGTTTGACGGTGCTATCGGAAAGTAGCGGTCTTTTTTTAGTTTCGAGTTGTTCTTCCCCGCTTTCAAAAACATGGTTCATATTGGCCCGATTATAAATCTTGCTGCCGTAGATTAACGCAATGTTAATAAGAAAGACCACATTATCCACAGCCTCGTTCTTAACATCTGCCAGTGACCAGGCTGGGATAGAGCCAATCGGGCTGATTCTTGTTAACGTGGAAAAGACTGTGGAAAATAGACCTGTTGATAAAAGACCCGGAGTTGGTGCAAGATTAAGATGATTGGCTACCGAAATCCCAGCCGAGTTTCTTGCTCGCCTTAAAGCAGTCAAGGCAAAACGTGCCCGGACTGTTATTGATCACATCCTTGAGCATGGCTCCATTACCACAGAGGAACTGAAGGAAAAGTACGGGTATAACCATCCTCCTCGTGCTGCGCGAGATGTCAAAGAGCAAGGAATTCCGATTAAGATGTTTAGAACTGTCGGGAACGACGGTCGCAGTATTTCTGCTTATCGCTTTGATCTGGACGCCATGATTGAGGATGGCAAGAGCGGAAGAAAAGCCATCCCTAAAATCACCAAGGATAAGCTGCTTGAGCGAGACGGCCCGCACTGCGCTGTTTGCGGATTGAAATACGAATCGCGCTATCTGCAAGTTGACCACTGCGTTCCTTATGAAGTTGCGGGAGAGACGTTAAGCGACGATTTGAGTCAATTGATGCTCGTTTGCGGGTCTTGCAATCGCGGCAAATCATGGAGTTGTGAACACTGCAAAAACTGGACAGAGATAAAGGACGTGAAGAACTGCCAGACGTGTTATTGGGCCAGCCCAAAGAATTACCAGCACATCGCACTCGTTCAGATTCGCCGAATGGACGTTGGCTGGAAGGGTGAAGAAGTGAAGCTTTATGACAAGCTACAGGAACAGAGTAAGAAGGAAGGTCTTTCCGTACAGGACCTTCTCAAGCGTATTGTTAAGGATTCATCCCTGCTCAAATAGTGCTACCTGCTGCTGAATGAAGTTCCTGTGTACGACCTTCGATGTTGGAACCTGCGTATCGAGTCCAGCGGACAAATAAATTGATTCAACAGTCCGGACGTCTTTTCCGTTTAGAGTGGCTTGGCTTGACCGCCCTGCGTCAACAAGTACTCGCTTCAGCTTAAGGTATGCTGGCAGAGCCTCACCGTAGGTCTTATCACCACAAGAGCCGTCATAACTGAGGACAAATTGGACTCTCCGCCTATTTAGCTTTTCCAGCGCATCTACCAAATCTTCCCGTAGAACGCCTTTTATGTAACGCGAATCCTTTCCTTCGCTTGTTCCTTGATAGGGCGGGTCCATATAAACAACATCGTTCGGCGTCGCTAAGTCCAAAACGTCCTTGAAGTCGCCATTCTTCACTTCGCACTTCCCACGTAGCAACTGATGTGCTGCCATGATTTCAGCTTTCATGGTCTTTGGTTTTGTACCAACGCGACGTTTATCAGCGGATTGATTGAACTCCCCGGAGGGATTGAATCGAACTGCGTTCTTTACGCAACGAGCGAGAAGAAACAGAAGCTTAGATGGGCTTTGATCATTATTGAAGTCTTCGCGGACCCGGTTGAAGAACTTAGGTGAATCTGGAAACTGTGCATGCCATAGGTTGCTGTATTCACTCGAAAGAGTCTCAGGATCATTGCTGATTAGCTGCCAAATGCCGCTTAACGGTTTGAGCCAATCAGATACGAGAAATTCGCAACAGATTCCTTTTCGTGCAGCAGCCAATGTAACCGCTCCCGACCCAACAAATGGCTCGACCAAACGATGAAACTTCCCTGCGGGGACAAACGACAGAATCAGAGGAGCAAGTTGTCTCTTGCTACCTTGATATGGAATAGGGTGTGGGACTTCACCAAACCGCATTTGCATTTCCTCCAAATTTATCCTCAGTCGTCAGATTTCGCAACCAAGAAAAACTAACCAGCGTCCAGCGTTACGATGCCTCGCGCGGAAGTAAAGGCGTGTCTTGCAGCGTGCCTGCTTGCAAGAGCTTTCCGTCTGGCCTGTGAATACTTTCAACTGCCCCCCTCAACTCATCTAGCGTAAAGTGACCATAACGCGCCGCCATCTGAACCATGGTGGACGGACTCCACCCGACAATCTTCGCAATCTTCATCAGAGGAACACCTGCGTCTAGCATTCTCGAAACTGCTGTGTGGCGCAGATCATGAAAGCGGCAACGGAGGGGCTCAACCTCCTCATCACTGTCGTCTGGAATCCCGTTGAGTATCTTGGCTGCTCTGAATTTAGCTTTCTCCCAAGCTTCTTTGATTTCACCGAAGGGGCGAGTCGCGTCAAGGTCGTATGAGACTCCCTCGGTGAATCCGAAGACCTCTTTCTTTCCTCCTCCTCCGAACTGCTGGTGAGGGAACACAAAGTGCTCAGGTTTGCGAGACGGAAACTGACCTGCCCAGAACTGTAGGGTTGCCATAGCGCGGGGATTGAGTGGAACGATTCTTCCCGTCCCCGATGGAGTTTTGTCTTTTCCAAACTTCAGACACCGTTCTACAAAGTCGATATTGTCCCAGCGGAGATTCTTGATAACTCCGAATCTAGCACCCGTATCCAGGGAAAGTGTGACGAATGGCAACAATGTGCGACACCAAGATAGGGAGCAGGCCCGCAGTAGCGCTTTCTCTTCTTGTTGAGTGATTGCGCGTCCCACATCATCGTTAGCAGGTAACATCTTCACATCTGGTTGCAATCGAGCCCACAGGCCGTGACGTCTCAAGATTGCTCTCAGTGTTGCGAGCTCTAAGTTAACTGATGATGGTGCCGCACCCTCTGCCAGTCTAGTTTGTTGGTATTTGGTGATGTCCTTGGCTTCAATGTCGCTTATCAGCAAACGGCCCAGAGCGGGCACCAAGTGAAGGTTTAGATTGAGCTTTTCAATCTTCAGACTAGAGGGAGCAAGTGTTGCTGCTTTTATCTCCAGGTACTCCTCACCGGCAACGGCTAATAGACGGGGTTGTGGCCGCTTCCTGATGCCCCAAGCACCTTCCTCTAGGTCCCTCCGCCGTTTATCCATGATCCTCTTGGCCAGTGTGAACGAGCGCGTACCGGTGCTCTCGCGGATCTCCTGGCCGTGGAAGCGGAACTCCATCCAGTAGACGTTGCTCTGTTTCCTAGTACCATCCGACGCTTTGTATGTAGGTAAGTAAACTCCCATCTCTTTTCTCCTCTCTGGGCTTGCTATTTCTATATACGGCAAATGAGTTTGTCGACAGTTGCGCGACCTTGTGGAAATCCACTTTTCATAAGTCAGACCCCCACTGTAAGCAGGCCATAGAGGAGAATCCGCACTGCCAAGTAGATCAACAAGATTCCGCAGCATGGAGAATTCCAACGGGTAACTGAGACGATTGCAGCCGTGGCTAGCAGGAACGCAAGCAGCCACTCTAGTTTGTGTAGGGGAATTCTGTGACCGGGTACTATAGGATCAGCCATATTGCCTCCTTATCAGGCGATCTGGTTAGGCTTCGTCCGGTGTTATCAGCACTGGGCGGAGCCGTTAGAGATGGTTATCTAGCAATCCCTAGAGCCCTCTTGATGGTATCTAGGTGACAGTTGAATTGCTTTGCGATGTAGCTCCAACTACGCCCCTCATCTCGCATCTTCTGGGCGGTTTCTAGTTGGTAGGGCTTGAGAGCCTTTGGCCGTCCTCCAACTCTGCCCTGTGTCCGTGCTCGGTCAAGCCCTGCGCGGACTCTTTCTGTAATCCTCAGCCTCTCTTGTTTAGCTAGATAGGCAAAGATTGAAATGAGAAACTCACCGAATGCTGTTGTAGTATCAAGACCCTCCTCTTTGTGTGATCGGTAGGCGATACCCAGCTTAGTCAGGCGGTTAAGATGGTCAATCGTCTTGCCAATGCCTTGCCTGCTGAAGCGGTCAAGAGACCAGAAGAGCACAAGCTCAAATCGCTTGTGCTCAGCATCTTTGAACATCTGGTCAAATTGAGGGCGCTTCTCATTAGCACCTGAGCAGGTGTCAACATACTCCTGAACAATCTTGTGACCATGTCCATAGCAGTACTTGCGAAGCTGTGCAAGCTGGTTTTCATTGTCCTGCACATTGGTAGAAACACGGCTGTAGATTGCAACGCGCATGTTACTTGCCTCCTACTGTTTCCAGCAGCCTTCTTCTTTTGCTATACCGATGATCGCTAGGGCATCAGTTCGCAGCGTGGCAATCGTGCTCTTTCTTTTCTCAACGTCTTTTGCGTCCCATCCACCAGCAATCAACATGGCTGCGATTTCATCTACAGTCTTGTCTTGATTGAGGATGACGAGCTTTCTTGTAGCAGCACTGATAGATGGAGTCTTAACCTTCTTCTCTTTCTGTGTTGGCGTTGGCTCAGAAGTACGAGCAGTTGCGACAACGGATGGAGCCGGAGCAGTTTGTGGCTTCGATGCCTTCTCTGGCTGATGGTTGGTTGAGGTGTTCTTTTCGACTTTCTCAGCGTTCGTATTCTTCATTTGTGTTCTCCTTTTCTTGTCTTTCCCATTTCGGGAAAGTTGAATGTTTATAAGAGGCATCATTGCAGAAGTCAACCATTTTCTTAGGCAGAAACAAATATTTCTGCCAGCCATGAGATTCACAGCCAAACTCAAACTTGAACTACTTTGTTTTCATTGGAAACTAGTCAGAGCATTTCAAACGGTTTTTGCCTATGTGAGTTTCTAATCTGCTCACTCTGGAAATTGCTTCAGACTGCTGACGAGAATGGGGCGTAAAGCCGGCTAGCTTTCGTTCTCTCGGGCAGCTAAGCCCTGGGTAGAGGATTTGTACCTTCGAATTCTTGGAGGGCTAGATAACCCCGTTATCTAGGTGGGCAGGATAATCACGACTGCGGCTCTTTTGTGGCTGCACTCAGCCTCAGTGAGCTTGACACCCGTGGGGCGGCTAACCTTCCCAGGAAAGCAGCAGAATGCAGCGCCAGATAATTCTACATGTCCAACAATAAGGGAGCATGAATACATCGGTACGCCCCACTCGTTACGCTCGTTCTTATCTATGCTGCGTTTTTATCTACTAGGTGGACTTCTGTTCTCAGAAATTATCTATCAACCTAAACTAGGTCCGCATATTTCTTCAAAGCTTCATGAAACGCCCTGAGTGCTTCATTGCGCCTTTCACTCAGGGTTGTGTATTCATTGGCTACTTCTGGTGGCCAGTGGATAGCGCAATTTTGAAAATTGCTGATTGCGCCGAGTTCGTCAAAGATTAGATTGTGATTGCGCGCGAATGTCTCAAGGTCGTTGTTGGCCGTTAGGAGCTGTGTTTGTGTTTCTTTTACTGTTACACGAGCATCATCAAGTCTCTGAGCATGTGATTGTGGAGGAACTTGCTGGCTGACATCTTTTTCTTTGAATATTCCAAGCACTTGAGTACCTTCTTTTCTAGTGAGGGTTAGGTGAAAGGATTATGGCATCGCCCTAACCCTCACTGGCCTGATCAGACAGGAGCAGGCAAACTTGATTAGTGTTCGACCAGAAATGATCCTTTCCTTCTCTGCCTCAGTGTTTTCATGGCTTCCATGCACTGGTCGACGTTGTTTTCATTGATCGCCTCAACGAATTCAGCGTAGATAGTTTCGCGGAGTTTTTGTTTGAGTGCGGTCCACTCGTCTTCCGTTCGCAAACTTGCCTTAACTAGAGTCAGGGCGACTTCTTCTAGCTTGCCATGATTGAGAGAATCAACAATCCATCTACCAACTGATTTCTTCGGAATGTTGACTGGTTGATGAGGAGTACCAACAGGATAGCCTGTGGGCGAAGCAGGCCCAGGTCGAGAGGGGCCTGGTTGAGGCTTGGGAAGAGGGAATGATGTTCCTTGGCTCATGGTGGAGATACTCTCCATCCCTGACTTCATGAACTCCCTCAACTCATGCCCTACTTCGTAACTAATCGGTTTGGGGGTAGATGGTGGATTGCATATTGCCCCCATTGTCTTGTGAAAGCCATCATCTTCCCCCTCACCCCCATCAATCCCCAGACCTTCATCCTCATCCACCTGTCCGAGCATGTCCCAAAATTCTGGGTGAACATTCTTTCTGAGTGAATCTAATTCTTGCTGTCTCATTTAAGTCTCCTCTCTTCCATTGGCGAGTTCTGCCTTTATTCTTTCTCTCAACCGCTCAGCCACACCCACAACATCTGAATGGCCATCTCCATTCTGGTTTTGCTCAACGGTGATCTGTTCAACTTTGATTAGCTTTGCCATCAATCGTTGGCGAGCTCCAGATATCTCACTACTGCTGAGGAAATCAGGAGGATGAGTTCGTTTCTCTCCGATGAGCTCTGTTATCTCCCGGATTGCCCAGATGTCAGCACCTTTCGCCTTCTTAATCAGAGCTTGGGCAATCATCTCAGCGTTGGTGAGGCCCGTCTTTTCGTCAGTCTCATCTAGTTTTTCTCTCAGAGCTTTGGTGATGGGAGCAGTTCGGGGCCGGCCGCCGGGATTGCCACTTTGCCCAGGTTTGTAGTGCCCAGGGTGGGGAGGTGGCGCAGTTTGCAGGCTGTTATCTTCCACCTTTTAGCTCCTTTAGCCCGAACCCCTGACTGATCAATCTACGAATACGACGGTCAGGGAATTGATCGTTAAGATAAAACTGATGTTGCAACTCTTTTTTGATTGCGGGTGAAAGAGTAACTACGTCATACGGACGTCTGTCGAGCATGACAGAAGGCGCCAGAACTTCTTTCCCACCAGCGAGGAGACATCCTCTAATAACCACATCTCCGTCCTCACTCGTAAAGACAAGTGAGAACCTCCTCAGGTTCGGATTGTTTAGAGGCTTGTTATCCTCGACGATCATCAGGCTGAAGTCCATGTACACGTACGTATGACCCAGACGGGGTGCTTGTCAACCCGTTCACAGGGGTGAACTAAAAAATATTTTTGTGTGAAGAGAATTTGATGGTTTCAGAAATCTAGGAGATCAGTATTCACAGCACTAGAAGGAATCGATCAAGTCCATCAGGTGTTTAGGCTGCTGAACGCGATCAGCCACTAACGGCTTTACTTGCTCCAGTAGATCGAGTGCAGATTTATTGGTCTGAAGAAGTTGTTGAAATTCGGGGTCTTTCGAAAGTGTATCGTAGGTCGGCTCAAGAAAGTCTTTTAGCTCCATGTGGTTTCTCGTCAGATCATCACGAGTGATCAAGTAATACCAGTTTTCGTTCCGTTCATCAAAACCCAGAAACCAAGTAGTTGGCCAAATATTTGTTACATCGGATGCACTTTGAGGAAATCTTGCCCAATCTTTAACCTGCCAACTAACAATGCCTGGATTGCCAAGTCGAGGATGCTGACGATCTCGCAAGTCGATGGCAGGAGTTCGTGCCGCATGCTTGAGGCTAAACGAGACATAAGGAAATGAGCCAGTACTCAGATCATTTTCTGCATTTAGTTGTACTAAAGCTTTCTCGGTCCAAGTCTTGTTTTCAACTTCAGTTCGGATCTTCTTGATCTCCGGTGGGATGAGTATCGAGACCTTGTGGGCTATCGGAGTAACGTGGCTACGCGCTTCGCCAGCTTTCTGATATAGCTGGGTAATCTTCTCTCTAAGTGGTTTCGGAATTCGTGTCAGATTACCGTTCTGCGTGAGAAGCTCAAATGTCTGCGAAGAAAACTCCTGGTCGGTGTTGTTGGCCTGAATTGAGAGCTCAATGCCATTGATCTCCCGATAAAGAGGTTGGTAAATCTCAGTCCTTAGAGAATCAGAACCAGTGTTAATGTAACCCTGATAGGCTGCAAAAACAGCCAGAACCGTACCCATACTCACTGTAATCTTGTGAGACTTAATCCAATGCCAGAATCCCTTCGCTCCTGACGATTTCGGTTTTCGATTTTTCTTTGAAGCCATTTAGCCGGATGATAACACGTTGTCCTTTAACCCCCTTCAGTGATTTCCAAGCGTCTGTATTGTTAGGTCATTGTGCCTCTTGAAGATCAACAATCGCACAATCGTTGCCGCCGGACTTCTCAGTGGGCTCCATCACCACATCCCACCGTTTTCGAATTGGAATTCCTCCTCTAGTACTCGACTCTACCTCGTATTGGTAGTATGCGCGAGGAACCTTGTAGGGCTGTCCGGTTCTCATCAGCATCGGCCCATGTTTGATCTCGTTGAAATCACGCACATCAAAAAGTGTTTTTGGCTCAACGCCAGGCTTCCAATATGCAGATGCGATACTTTTCCCTTCCTTCAATGCGAGAAGGTAGGCGAAAGAGTTGGTCGAACAACTATCGGGTTTTTGAGCGGCGGCAGTTGTTGGACTTGATGAATTGTCGAATACCCCAAACGAGGCAAATACCGCCAGCATCACAAAGATAAACACGACCAATGCAATCCCCAAACCAAGATGTCTTTTACGTTTAGGCATTGCTACAGCAGTTACCGCTAGCCCACACGCTGGACATTTCATCGCACCCGTTGCAAGGTTTGAACCGCACGCCGAACAAAAAGCCATAATCTCTTTCTCCTTATGGGTACTAACAATACTATTAATATCTTTGCTAGTCGACCATAAAACACGCGATACATGAAGGAATGGAAAGTGGAAAAAGAACTGTTCAAGTGAATGTGAAGATGAGCGCCAAGGATTTTGCGCTTCTTCGTGAAGCAGCAGATAAACTTTGGCCGGGCGCAGTTGTTACTAACTCCGGGATTATCCTGGGGCTGGCAAAGATGGCTGCTACCCAAGTTGCCGACAAGAAGATTTCTCGAACCAAGCGCAGTCGTTGACTTGCTAACACTAACTTAAACTGGATAACTGTCTTTCGATTAGGAAGATTTGTTTATATTTCGAGATAATGATTAGGTTGTTTGTTCGAGGTGATTTGTGTAGTCAGAGATCGGCATGTTTGCCTCTCTTGTTGTGTTGATTATTTCTTCCTCTTTTAAGGCGGCGGCAACTGAGAAGCCGCCGCTCTCCTTGTCAAAACAGACTCGAACCTTAACCGTAAGGTTCCATCTAGTTAAGGAATCCCCTCGTTTCACTCAGAAGATTCTTAACATCAACGGCTAGGTTCTCTCTGGCTTGTTTGATAACTCGTGGCCTACTAGCCTACTGCATCAAAGCTGAAAGTTTGTTATCAGTGATACCGATGCATGTGTGTGTAGGTCTTCGGTTCAAGTCAATTGGTCTAACGGTCCCAGAAAAAGTCCACCAACGATACTTGCGACAGAGGTTGATTTTAGCTTCACTCTCCACCATTTTCCCACCTGCTACATCCTAGGTGTTTCTGTGGTTCGTTGGCCCTACTTTGGAGATCAGAGCGTATGTCCCCTTTTCGGTAGCAACTCCTTAACAACCGCGCATAGTAACAACCGCCCGTTTCGTTGATTGCCCCATACGATTCCCTCGCCACTAGATCGGTTAGTTGCGATTCTGTGACGTGGACGAGATCGCATATTAAGACATTGCCGGAGAGCACGCCAACCACAATTTTTTTATCACAGCGATAAAGACCTGTTATCGCAACTTTCTTCGAAACAAGAAAGTTCCCCGGAAAGATAGGTTGTCCACGCCACACTTCGGGGAACTTTCTATGATTCTGTCTTGGGTGACAGAATCTTTGCCGGTTGTTAAGGCAACGCGAATTATAGGCGGAGCAATATGGAAAAATAAACCTCTTTCTATAAAATGTTGTTCCTCATGCGAGCTCTTATTAACTCCCTTAGGGAACGAGCAAAGGCCCTGGACGAGGAGTACCCTCTGTGCACACGAATACTGAGCGGTTCGGCCTTACCAAGAAGCAAGTGATTCCAAGACGGTTCAGTGCCTTTCGTAGAGGTTTAACATTCTCCCAGAAGGAGTGTGTGTACGGAAACGCTAGCGCAATGATGTCGCCACACCGTCTTTCTTTTTCATACAACTTACAGGCAGCATGATGAAGGGCGCGAGCAACACAGGTGAAGGTTTTGTCTTCGGTTGCCTCCTCACCATACGCATTGATCAGAAGTCTGGTTCCTTTCTGAGAATTGATAGCGAGGATGGTGTCTGATACTGGCCAGGTTCTTGGAACCTCATCTCCGTTGGCTTGGCGATAATCAAGAACAGCCGTCAGTACATCGCGTCGTGTCAGCATCTACCCTCCCCCGATTATGTAGCTGAATTCGAGTGTCGGTTCATCTTGGTGCAGGATAAGGACCTTTTCTGGAAGGTAATCAAGTATGAGCGTGTTAACATCTGCAAGAGGGACCACAAAAAGTGTGACTGGAAATGACACCGGCGCATAGTCGGTCGATGAGTCAAGTCCTCTTGCCAAAAGATACTCTTCAGTACTTGACGCAACCGATTTGTGCTGCAAGATTAGATTTCCTGCTTCAGCTCGTATCTGGACAATCGAATCGCTGTGCTTGTCTGTTAAGGCTTTCGCAACAGACAAGAATTCCTTCGCGGCAGCAGCATCAATCTCCACCCTGATGTTTCCGCCTGAGTACTTGTCCGCAAGGCCACAAAGATCTGTCTCGAGAGGTGAGGAGAGAGGCAGATGGGCACGGAGTTCACAATCTTCGAGAAAGATGCCTTTCTCAGTTACATCCATGACTAGATTCGGATGTAACCCGAGTAACCCCACAAGGATTTCTGGCACAGGTGGTCGGAGCGTAGTCCGGTCTTGTATCACATGTCCTGGTGCTGGAACTACAACAACTGACATCGAAATGCCGTTAGTTGAGACGAGTCTCAGGATTTCTCCGCGCGGCTCGATGACCACACCGTACCGACCAAAGGACACCGATGCTGCCTGGATCGACGACGATGCGAAAACCAGTGCATCGCCGAATCTGTCAGGTGGTTTCCATGGATAACTTGAATGCGAGAGTTTCGGGATTTCATGTTCCTGTTGTACAACGTGCAGATAACCAGACCTACTATCGGTGGTCCAGCGGACGCGGCCCCCTTGCTTCTCAAAGAAGACTTCTCCATACAAGGGCAGTCGCCGGACGATTACATCTACTGCTTCGCAATCTAGTAGAACAGGCTCATCCAATCCAGCCTCAAAACAAATTTCAAGATTTCCGAATTCACTACAGACCCGAATACTCTTCGGCCCGAATTCTACCGACTTATAGAGTGGACGAAAACTGCTCGAGTTAGGGATCATCGAGGCGATCTTCATGGCGGATGCAAGAGCATCAATCTTCATGCGTAATGCTTTCAGACAGAGGTTTTTTGTCGGATTGTCATCGACAGTAGCTAGATCGCTACAAGAATTGGTTCCGAGTAGATGACTTCTATCGCCGTGCCTCAGGAATCTCAGACTCGGCCAGTAGTTTTTCAACCACCTCACGCTTGATTCTGATTGTTTTGTTTAGAAGCTTCAGATAAGGAATCTTGCGGAGCAAGACCCAATCGCGGATGGTGCCTTCTTTCACGTTCAACAGCCGCGCAACTTCTGAGACCCGTAGGAGTTGACCTTCATGCTGCTTCTGGTCCATCTGTTGTTACCTCCTCGTTAGTCGTATATACCCCTGTTACCTCCTGTTTCTGCGCATTAACTGCTGATACCTGTGTTTGCGTCTTGTCACGTAGCTGCTTGAGCTGCGCGATGAGCCAATCCAGTTGAACTAGCTGCTCTTGTACTGGCAGAGTGACTAAACGGTCCTGCACGAATCCTAGAACCTGGCTGAGGTCGCCGGAGGACTCTGTTGAAATTTCAACAAAGTCCTCAACATCACGTTCTGCCTGCCGCTTCTTCTGCTGCTCTCTCATGAATCTGGTGACCAGTGAACTAGCCGGCTTCCTCTCGTTCTCCGGCGTGTACTTTTTCACCAAATAGTAAAAGCGATTGCGGTCGATGTCGTTGTCCTCGCACCACTTCTTGACTCCACCGCCCTTCTTGCCTTGACGTTGGATTGTCGATACTTTGACCAACTGGTAGCACAACGGACCCAGCTCATCTTCACAGCGTTGATACTGTGGCCACAGTTCCATGATTCGAACTTGCAATTCTGGGATAGTTTGCATAACTTTTCTTTTCTTTCAGTGCCGCGCGGTTCACTGTGGCCAAGATACGGCGAAGCCAAATTGATAACAACGTCAACCTGCTGCAACGTTTTGCAGCAGATTCTTGCTACATACTTTTGCAGCAGATTGACTGGAAGCGAAGAGGAAAGAAGTGTTTCAATGAAAGCTGTGAAAGCAAAACCCCAAAAGCGTCTCATTCAAGAGGCGGTTGAATGGATAGTGGTGACCGCCTTGCATCACATAAAGTTCACCGAGAAAGCAAGGGTGTTAGCGAGAGCTAACAGAGTCGAGACTGAACTTGACCAACTCGAAGATGCTGGTTGTAACAAAGAAACACTGCTCGATATGTTTACCATCGCCAGAGAGCTGCCAGAGGTATCTCCCAAATTCACAGCTAGAAAGGTTGAGGCACTGGCGGGAAAGATTGAAGGCGTGATAGCTGGGATGAAAGAATTAACACCTTTCACCGTTCTGCCAATGGCAGATGACGATTACATTGATACCTCCTTCCCTCTAGGAAGGCTGCATGTGTGGCAAGAACTTGAGAAAGGACTTCTACGATGGAAACAGGTCTGTGATACGCTTGCTGATCTTTGCCAGTCGCGTGTGATTCTAATTAAAAACACACTTGAGCGCTTCGGGTATCTCGTCCCAGTTGTATATGTAGATTCTAAGACCCGCAAATATTCGATCCAGACCCGAAAGTATTCGAAAGGAAAACCTCACTACGCACAAGTGTCACAACTGCTTGATTCTCTAGTGAACATCAAGAGGAACGAGAATCAACTTGAGAAGGATCATGAGTGGGCGAAGAGGGAGTATCCTCATGTGGTCTGGTGGATGCGTCGCCACCTTGACCTTGTAATTGAAGATTTCAGATACAGATGACTGTACTAGGCTTCAGACTGCTATGGAAATTCCTTTGCCAAGCAATTTAGAGTGATTCCGGTAGACTTTGGAGTTCTCTCAAGCTAAGAACAGCATATGATGTCATTAGTTTCCAATGACAACGCCAAGTAACACGAGGTAACCGTAATCTGTTTCAATACTCCTCTTAATCAGTAGGTTGAAGGTTCGATTCCTTCCGCGCTCACCATACTTTTCAATAACTTA